>ENA-ORTH01001125-ORTH01001125.1-human-gut-metagenome-genome-assembly--contig:-NODE-1125-length-29161-cov-4.518450_pt1 | contig 29161 bp, 38 predicted proteins | sample MGYA00241914_ERZ509192 | MGnify/ENA primary metagenome ERZ509192 (study PRJEB26280, sample SAMEA2338826) | human gut metagenome | biome: human gut; feature: human-associated habitat; material: faeces... | reverse complement strand
GAAAGTTACACACAAATAAGAGCGGGCGGCACGGTTTCCCATGCTTGCCCGCTCGCTGTTTTTCAGTGATGTAAATATAGATATTCGACGAATTTGTAAATGCGCCGTAGAAGGTCGCCTGTGTGGATTCGGCCAAGCAAGTCTACAATCGCCTCCCTGTGCTTTGCCTCGGTTCGGTTATTCCCCGGCACGATGCGGCACCTCCTTGCTCGTCAGGGCTTTGGCAAAACGGTAAATGAGCAGAATATCCCGCTCGTTGTCGAGAGAGTCCACGAGTTCCTTCAGGTGCTCCTTGCGCCGTTCTGTTTCATTCTCCGGCATTAGAAAACGCCTCCTTTACTCCGGGAGTTCGCAGGACGGCCACAAGGGACTGTAGCGTCTGCTTCGGGTTCTGGCCGTTGTAGATAGACATGGCCAGATTGCGGACATTCGGCGGCACCTCAACCGGCTTTTTCGTTTCTGTCATGGCTATACCTCCATTTTCTTGTATTCGTCGTACAGGCTTAGCGCCAGCATGACCGCTCCGAACACGTTCGCCGTGTGTTCGCTCTCTTCACTGGAGTACCCCGGCCTGTCCGTCAGGTGTCCCATGAGGATATGCCCGAGTTCATGCGCAAGGGTGAACTCCTGTTCCTCCGGTGATTGGCTGTCGTCATAGAAAGTGATAGGCTCGCAGCCTTCCATGCGGACGCAGAAGCCAGGATATTGAAGCGCGTGCTCCACACCCATGCGACATATTGTTTCTCTCCATTGCGAATAGCTGCCCAGCAGTAAATCATGGGATTCAAACAGTTCTTTAACCATGGACGGCCTCCAGTCCATCCAGATACACCAGGCCGGCGGGCGTGATAGTGTAGGCGTCACAGCGAATATTTCCAGACGCGTCACGGATTTTTCGCAGGCATTCGCGTTCATGCGCACTGTTGAGAGCGGAGAGCATATTCATGTATTCGTCCGTATCGCCTGTCATAGCGATTATCAGGTTTCCGAGCTGGTAATCGGTCAACCGGCGAAGAGATTCCAGAAGCAGCCTTTCCTTTTCTGTTGTCAATGTAAATTCCTCCCTTGCAAAGTGGGAGCGGGCCTGCTATACTGGTTACAGATCCGCTCCGGCGGTTCTCGGCTCTTTTCCTGTGTGCTTTGCTCGGCGGTACAGGAAAGGGGCTTTTCTTATTGGACAGTGAAGCGGCGTGATTCTGTGGGCTTGGTATACTGCTCATAAATGGACGGATAGGCGACGCGGAACGCTTTGGAATCAAAGCGGCTGGATTTTATCAGCGCATACCGGATAGTGTGCTTTCCGGCCTCGATGGTGTCAACGCCCTGCCGCTGCATGTCGGCCTTGAGGGTGTCCTCAATAGCGGCCATTTCGCGGAGGCTGACGAGTTCGTCCACCAGTGCTTGCCGTTTGCTCTTGCTCATGGTATCCTCTCCTTTGCTTTATCTGGATAAGTACGGGAGTCTGTTTGCCACTGGTAGCCTCTTGCTCCGTTTGGTTTCCGGCCCGTTCCTTAACCCTGTGTCTATATTATACACGATAATTCGTTCATAATCAATTGGTGTCATGCACGAATATAGGTGTTTATATTCGTGCAATAATACACTAGAAATCGTTCATAACAAGTGGTATAATAATAAGCGTAGAAGGGTGGTGCAATATGCCAATAAACTATAGAATTGATATTCTCGCAGCATTAAAGGAAAGAGGCTACAGCACGTATCGCTTGCGCAAAGAAAAGCTTTTGAGTGAATCCACTATCCAGAAATTACGCAACGGGGATCCGGTGTCGTTGGAGAATATCTCTACGCTTTGCCGCCTGCTCAACCGCCAGCCGGGAGACATAATGGAGTACACGCCGGATGAGCAATAGGCTTTGTCTCTCCCGGTGGGGCGTGGATTGAAATTGGATTCAGTAGGTAAAAGTCTTTCCATTTTATTAAGTGCAGGGGTGATAGAAATGATGGATATAGAAACGCTGAATGCCATCCGCGCTATGGTTCGCGAAGAACTAGAGCCGATTAAAAAGCAGCTTGCTGAAGTGGAAGCATGGCAGAGGCATGTGAGCGGGCGCCTTGTGAAAATTGAAGCCATTCAGGACGTTATTGTAGAGAAGTATGTGGAGCTAAATCAACCAGTTGACAATACTCATTGATTATGGTATGGCTAAGCGGGCCGCTATCTCAAAATAGCCTCTTGCAAATCCACAAGGGGCATGGTATGCTGAGAAGGCGAGGTGAGGAAGATGGATCAGGAATTGAAGGATATTCTTTTATCCATGCAGAGCGAGATTAGGGGAATAAGCAGACGCATGGATACTATGGAGGACGATATACAATCTGTCAAAGCAGACGTTGCCCAGATTCCCACGATGCAGGATCGGCTTGCGGTTCTACTGGATGGAATGTCCGGCATGAACGAGAAGTTCGCAAAGCTGGACAAGGTAGCGGAGGACGTGGAGGAAATCAAGATTAAGGTTTCCGCCCTGGAGAACGTCACGAAGGATAATACCGCGCAGATTAAAGATATTCGCATAGCAAAGTGATAGAGGCCGCTGTCCTTCGGGATGGCGGCTTTTTTGTTTGGATATTTCTGACACCCTAAAAAGAACAGCTTGAATAAAATACCAGTGGATACCCCCCGGTCGAAAGAAGCGAAAACTCCCCAAGGGCCGCATACCGATGCCATGCACGACAGAATCGATTTTCACGCGCATGAGGGATTTTTAAGCCCCCCGGGGTGGTTTGCTTTAGTGAAGTGAAGTGCCGGATACCACGAAGCCCCACAAAAACATGAAAAATCTTAGAAATGAAAGTTTCGGCTGATGTATGCTACAAAATGCTACAAATAGAGAGCGGGCAACCGTCCCTTGGGTGGGATTGGCTGCCCGCTCTCTTTATTTGGCTCAATAACCGTTATTGCTGAGACTGGCCCTGTGCTGTCGTACTTTCCGCTCTGTATGTATCTAGGCATGAAAAAGTATATTCCCAGAGCGGGCAAGGTGGGTTTCTTCAAGAGATATCTTTGGATTTTGATGAAAAACGGGCACGAGCGGCCTCCGCCCGCGTTCTCCGCTGTTCCTCCGTCAATATCATGCCCGCATTCACCTTCACCCAGCGTTTCGGCACCTCAAAGGTCAAACCGCCGCGTCCGTCATCTTTGGTCTGCCGGGCTTCTTCCGGCCGCGTGCTGCATAAACCGGAAAGCTTCCGCTTCAAGGTACCGTTGTAAGTGTAGACACTGGCGTTTGCCTCCGCCTCGTTGAAAAGAATAACGGTTTCCTGCTCGATTTTTGAAATTGACATGAAATAGGCTCCTTTCTCATTGTGGCCTCATTGCTGAAAGGTCGGCTTGCTCGGGGTTCGCTCGGGGTTCGATATAGCGCCGGTCGAATTCCTCGGGGGTGATATGGAGCAAAGCGCAGAAACTAGCCTTGTCCCGTTCCCGCTGTTCGCTGAGTCGCCTTATGAGTTCATCGGTTTTCTCGACGGCCTTTTCCACAGAGGATGCGCCTGTGCTGTTCCAGGCTCCCCAGCTGGTTCCCCTCCAGGCATATCCGTCCCGTATCTCGTCAACAAAGGGTTTGAGCAGCTTCACGCATGGTCCGCACCGCAGTCTCCGCAGGGCCTTGGTCTCCCTCTGCCGTATAACCTCCGGTGTAACGCCGATATCCTTGGCCACGGCTTGCAGAGTTTCCCGGTTCCAGTACCGCCGCCGGATGGTATCACGCTGCACCGTGTCCAGGGTGTCCAGCGCCGTTTCTATAGCCTCGTGCAGCTCCGTCATGTACTTTCGCTCGAGTACCGCTTCCATATCCTGTGCGGCGCTCTGGCTGGGCTGCAAATCCCCAAGTGTGGCCTCTCCTTCATCTCCAACCGGTTTGTCCAAACTGGCGCAGTTGTTGAGCGGGTCGCGGCGGGTGGTACGGATGCCGCAGGCCTCCCGGAAATGCTTCAGGAGCGGGTACTTGATATAAGACAGAAGAGAATACCCGGATTCAGGCCGGTATGCCCTCACCGCGTCTTGCAACGCCATGAACCCGCATTGCAGGAGGTCGTCCAATTCCACCCCGGCATGTGTACAGGTTCCGGCATGGAGTGTGAAATACCTGTGGGCCTGCTGCCGGATGAATCTGTGCACCTGCTCCCATAGCGCTGTGTAATCCTCCCGGCCTGCCTGAATCTCTATCGCCCATTCTTCATTGGTCATTGACCGCCGCCCCTCTCTGGTGTAAGATGATGGTGTGAGGGCTGCTCCGAAAGGGGCGGCTTTTTTACTTGGAATAACTTGGATACTTGAGGAAACTTGAGGTTTTCGCTTAGTAAAACTTAGTAAGTTGCCATAGATGAGGATTGGCTAAGGTTCGAAGAGAACTTGACAAAACTTGATAAATTCATAAAACTTGCGGAAACTTGATTTTTTCACGCGCGCGGGGATGTTGTGATTTGTCAACCGGGGGAGCGGGCCTGATATTCCGCCTTGTCTATGTAGAGTATCCGCGTCCGCCCCAGCACCGGCGGGCTGTTCTGAATCCGCGCCAGCTCTTCCATGGTGTAGTTGCCGTAGACTGCCACGATTGCGCAGGGGATGAAGCCTTTCCGGTTCAGGCTTACAATGAGAGAGGCTGCCGCTACTTTCTCGTCGGGGGCGTGGTATGCTTTGAATACACGGTGATAATACCGGCCCGCCTCGTCCTTATAGTCGGCTAAGAGATTGATAGGCTTATTCACGGGCGGCTCCCTTCGTAATCACGACAAGGCATGTGCTGCCCGGATAATACCAGCTTGCTTCTGTGCCGTACACCTCCGCGCGGAGGCCGCGCTCTGTCGCCCAAGTGATAACTTCTTTCCGTATATCCTCCGGGCGATCATAAGGCTGTGAAGTGAACCATACCTCGCCGGTTACGCTGTTCTTAAACAGGCGCGGGTGGTCGGTGTATGGTGGCAAGCTGTCAACAAAGCTATGTGCGGTATTCCGCCCTGTAAGTAAAAGCCGGGTTAAATCATTCGGCCTGTCATAGCTGCAGCGGTCTGCCCCGTGTTCAAAAATCCAGTTGTCCAATAACCGTACATCTGTGTTATTGCGTTCTGCTATGGTTTCGCGGTAGTTATCCAGTTTGTACCATCGCATGCTTTCATCCTCCTGTTCAAGTCCACACACACCCGTGGGGAGAAATTTTGAGTTTTTAGAGGGAAGTTCTCTTTTGGTTTCAAAAGTGCAAAAGTGCATTTTCTGAGGGTCGTTTCTACACTTTATATACACACATGTACATTACAAAGGGCCTATATTGCGTAAAGAGAAAGTCTTGAAAATGCACCAAGAAAATGCACTTTTGCACCGGTTTTGCACTTGCTTGTAAAGAGAACGCCTTTACGCCGTGGATTTGTTTCATCCGGTATAGTCGTAATTGTTGGGAAGTACAGCGTTGAGGCTTGGGTATCTGTCTTTGAAGTTGTATACCTCAACATTGTGCCGTTCAAGCTCGGATTTAAACATTTTTAGCCCTAAAGGTTTTATCCCTATAGGATCACACCAGTGGCGATAGTCGGCAAGCATTCGTTTAACCGGCATGCGATTCCCGGGCGTCCCTGGTGTTAATGTTACCCGCTCGGCAAGGTACTGGCCTACTGCGTCATTTTCCCACCGGTATTCCCCCACCATGCGCTGCATTTCCTCGGTGTCTTTCAGGCCCTCGGCGCAGTATCGGCGATAACCGTCCAGAAGCCAGTTGAGAATGCCGCTCATGGATTCCGGTTCCCGCAGCTTGCTTTTGAGCGTCCTGTCCTGCTCGTGTTCCTCAAAGTGCCGGGTAAACGGGAGCAGCTTCACCCGCCCGCTCGCAAAGAGGCTGTCGTCTGCCACATTCGGCTTGCTGTTGGCGGTGATGAATAGCTTGAACACCGGCTTGAACTGGAGAATATCCCCGTATAGTGGCCGGGAAGTGATGTCGTCATTGCCGGTGATTTGTTTCATCAAGGCCTCGTTCAGATATACGCCCTTTTCTGGTTCATTTGTCAGGACAAAACGGACGCTTGCCAGGCGGGCGAGGTCGGGTGTGGCCTTGCTGCCGTCCTTGACGGTATTCCCGCGCGATATGGTGGCAAAATCCATTTGTATGCCGTAACTGCCGAAGAGCTGTAGCACGGTATCAAACAGCGTTCCCTTGCCGTTGCGGGTCTTTTCTCCAATGGCCGTAAAATAACATTCCTCGTTTGCCTCGCCTTTTAAGGCGTATCCCAGAGACTTTTGCAGCATGGCGGCTCTGTCGGTGTTGCTCTCGGTGATTTCTTCGATGAACTGAACGAAGCGCGGGGAGCGGGCGGCGGGGTCATAGTTAACCGTAGCCTGCTTACTTATCATGTCGCTGGGGTCGTGGGGTCGCAGTTTGCCGGTGCGCAGGTCAAGTGTGCCGTTCTGGCAGTTGAACAGGTATGGATCATGGTCGAAATCGGACGCGTTCCCCCGCAGCTCGGACATCGCGTCCTGTATGAGCGTTTTTCGCGCCTGTAAAGAGCGGTAACGGTTGTAGTGCTTGCGATGGCTCGACCATTTGTCCTCCGGCTTTTCTTTGGCGTCCGGCTCGGGCGGCGGTGGCGCCGGAATGATACTCCACACGTAATCGGCCAGCTCTTTAGCCAGGTTGTGCGCCCTTAGCCCGCCCTTGTCCTGTATCCATCGTCCGCTGTCGTATATGAACCAGTCACGGTATTCCGGTAAATAGAGCAGGAGACCACGAAAGGTATCAGCAAACAGGCGGGCGGTTCCCATGTCGTCCAGTGTGTACCGCCGCATGACGGAAGGCGGCTCAATGGGGTTGATGAAAGCAAAGCCAGGAAGTTGGGAAGCCTCGGAAAAATCCCGCCGCGCCCGCTCCTCACGCCATGTTGCAGGGTCATATACTTCCGTGCATTCGTCCGCCGCCTTCTGTACGGTTATGGATCCATAGGTCGATCCGCTTTGCGGTCTGTCCCACTTGTCCCGCATGAGGCCGGATTGACGGAAAAGCGCATCCATTCTCGCCGTGTCCCGTCTCGTCCAAAAGGCCAGAATGTTGCACAGGGCTAAGTCCGCTTCGCTGCCGGATTTATACCCGGATACGTCTCCGGCCCATAAAGGGTCAAATTTCCTCCCGTGCTTCGAATTGTGGATTTTCTCCACAAGCTCAAAGTCCAGTAGACAATCCACCCCGCCGGCAGACGAAGGCGGCGCGGTTGTCGCCGGGCGTTTCTGCTCTTTGGCAGTCAGCTCCGTGTACAAGGCGTTGATGGATTCCTGCGCGGGCGTTAGTCCCCGGCATTCTCCGAACACGTTCCCTGTCACGGTGAAATACCGGCCCTTGTCGTACATTTCTGCCTGGGGCAGTTTGACCGCTTTTCCCGGCAGATTCCCCTTGCAGAGAATATGCAGTCCCGTCCCGCTCGGGCTTATCTCGGTATAGCTGCCGAAACGCTCCACCCAGGACGCCGCCCAGGGGTTCAGTTCGCCCGTGTTCGGGTCAATACAATGGTCGAAATCCACGCCGACGATCCCCGCATTGTTGAACATGTACCCGACGCCAGCTATAGCGCCCGACACGGTGATTTTCTGGTTGGCGTCCTTCGGGTCTGGCCGTTTGCAGCGCCCGGTTTTGCCTATCTGCGCCGCCGCGTCCTGGAATGTCCCCCAGGTCGTCGGGGCGTTCGGACGTGCCCCCCAGAGGGAGGAGGGGTTGATCGGCACCTTGTCCGGCTTCCCCTTCTCCGGGTTATCCAGGAGCATGAAGCAAACCCAATTTTTTGAGGCCCGCAGCTCCGCCGGTATGTTGTCAGTCTGCAATGTCAAAATATCACCGCCCGTCCTCCGTGAATGATGATGTATACCGCTTGGTCGCCTTAATGGCGCGGCCTATCTCTCGGCGGCGGCTCTCCATGCTCCGGATGAACCGGGCCGCCTCGTGATGGTTTGCCGCTATGAAATACCCCGCTGGGGGTTCTGTGCCGGAACAGATGATGTGCCCTTTCTCTCGCAGCCGGTGGATCTCCTGCTGCATGGAGCGGACGCTTGGGAAGCCCGCTCGTTTGCATAGCTCTTTGGCCGGTATGGCGTTCTGTGCGCCTGTGGGTATGTAGTCCAGCAGATTCACGGTTAGGCCTCCTTTACGGGCCGGATTTGGCCGTACAGCACCGGCTCGGGAGCGGGCGCGGTTTCCAGGTAGTGCAGCAGAGTATCCAGGTTAACAAGGCGCTTGTTCCCGGCCTTGACATGGGGAATGGTGCCGTCAAGGACGAGCTGCCGGATGCGGTAGGGGGTGACGGCGGTGCCAGGGTCAATCTTCCGCAGTTCCGCCGCTGCTTCCCCAATCGTTCTCATGCGTGGGGCCATGGTTTAATCCTCCTCTGCGATAATTTCTATTGGATCTGCGCCGATTGCTGAAGCGAAGCGTCCGAATGTTCGCGGTTTAACGCTCCGACCGGAAACGACATTTTTTACAGTTGGTTCCGGCATTCCGGATTTCTTTACCACATCTGCTGCGTTCATACAAGCCCGCGCCATTACCAGTTCCAGTTTTTTCTTGTCCGCTTTCATATCTCCACTCCTTTTTTAAGGTCGTTTTAAACCTGAATTTTATTATATCAGGTTGAAACAAACCTGTAAAGAGCTAAAAAAGATTTTTTTCAACCTGTACTTTTTGCAAAAAAAGTGGTATGATTCTTGTGAGGTGATAATATGGGCACGGGCGAACGAATTCGAAATGCACGAAAAGCGAAAGGATTAACTCAACGGCAACTTGGAAAAACTTGTGGAATTGACGAGGCGAATATTCGAAAATATGAAGCGAATCGCCAGAACCCAAAGCTTGAAACTCTCCTAAAAATTGCTTCTGCATTAGAGGTTCCGTGGATTACTTTAGCAGGAGAAAAATGTATAGAGTATACTTCCGGAAAAAAATCGGCTATGCGAATACAGCGAGCGGTGGATACTGAGAACGCAATATTAACCTTATTGCGGAATTTATATAAAAGCGTTGAAGGCAAAGAGGTTTCGGGCCTCTACGGATCGTCCTTTTACTATTTGGTAGGCGAAGGCGATAATCAATTTATTTTGTATGAAGGCGACATAGACACCATTAAAAATCTTGCCTTGAGTTCTCTGCCTGTGTTGGTTGATCGTTTAAAAGATCCCAGGCCGGAGCAAGCAATAATCGAAGAATTTGAAGAGGATCTAAATAGCGATATAGCTAGAGACGAAACGCGAGCGGCTATAGAGGAACGCATAAATCAATCCCCCGATGAAGCAGGTTGTTGGCTGGATTTATTAAAATCTTTAGATGCCCAGGATAAAAAAGAAGGTGCTATAAATGCCGACAATCCAGAAGCGCGGTGACACGTACCGGATAAGGGTGTCCGCCGGGTATGATTCCAGCGGCAAGCAGATTATGAAAAGCACCACATGGAAGCCCGCTCCCGGAATGACCCCGAAGCAGATACAGAAGGAGCTTGACCGGCAAGCGGTGTTGTTCGAGGAAAAGGTCAAGAGCGGGCGCTGTATGGACGGAAACATCCGCTTTCAGGACTTTGCCGAACGCTGGTTTGAGGACTACGGCAAGGAGCACTTACGGGAACGCACATACCTTCGCTATGTGGAACTGTCCGAACGTACCTACCAAGCGATCGGCCATATTCGGCTGGATAAGCTGCAACCTCACCATTTGCTGGATTTCTATAAGCAGCTCGGAGAGCCAGGGGTGAACCAGCGCACCGGCGGCGGGCTTTCGCCCAAAACCATCAAGCATTACCACACCTTCATATCTTCGGTGATGGAGCGGGCGGTCAAATGGGGGATAGTGTCTGAAAACCCATGCAGGCGTGTAGATGCGCCGAAAGCAGACCGGAAACAGGTCGCCTATATGGACGATGAGCAGGCGCGCGCGTTCCTTGTGGCCTTGGCGGATGAGCCTTTAGACTATCAGGCGATTTTTACAACCCTTCTGCTTACCGGCATGCGGCGCGGGGAGTTGCTAGGCCTGGAATGGTCGGATGTGGATTTTGACAAAGGGGTTATCCATATCCGGCGCACGTCTCAATATGGCGGCAAAGAAAAGGGCGTTTTCACGGATACCACAAAGACGGAGCAGTCCATGCGCTCTATTTCCGTCCCGGCGGAATTGCTGGATTTACTTCGGCAATATAGGGCATGGCAGAACGAAAGGCGCTTGCTTTTGGGGGATGCATGGGATGATGAATGGACAAAGCACCCACGGCTGTTTACCAGCTCCATAGGTGCACCAATGCACCCGGATTTGCCGTATAACATGCTGCATAAGATGCTCAAGCGGCACGGCATGCCCCCGGTAAGCCTCCATAGCCTCCGACATACAAACGCAACGGTTATGATTGGCAAGGGCGCAGACGTGCGCACGGTGTCCGGGCGGCTCGGTCACAGCCAGACAAGCACCACTTTGAACATATACGCCGAATTCCTCCAGAGTTCCGACAGGGCTGCTTCTGAAGGGGTAGCGGATGCCCTGATACGGCGGAAAACAGAGGCATGATTTTGGTCGTTATTTGGTCATTATTTCTGCAAACAAAGACCAAAAAGCACGGCTGTCCATTACGGGGAGACATGAAAAAACCGCATAAAACCTAGTGTTTTACACGGTTACTAAAGGTTACAAAACGTGATTTTTCGCTTTCAAGTCCCGTCGACCGCACCAGACCCGTGGCCGGCAATTCGTAATGAGTTGCCGGCCATTTTTATTGTGTGGCTCGACCGCGAGCGGATATCTTGTTTGTCACCACAGTATATTTTGTCAAGAGAAGCCGATTGCTGTAAAACGATCGACTTCTTTTATTTTTATTACTTAGAATTACGTTAAGACTGGTCGCAGGATGGTCAGCCTGATACCGGGGTGGAATATATCGGCCGGTTCCTGGATAGGATAAGGCATATAGCGCGAAAGGGGGATAGCCTTGCGATGGCATGGATTAAGAACATCGAGCACGAGAAATGCCTGGCCGTAACCGACGAGGTATCGTACCAGCCCGGGCAGATTGTCAGCAAAACGCTGGCGCAGACCCGCCACCACAGCCTGACGCTGTTTGCATTCGATCAAGGGGAGGCGATCAGCACCCATGAATCCGGCGGGGACGCCATGGTTCTGGGGCTGGACGGCCAGGGGGTCATCACCATCGACGGCCGGGAGCACCTGGTGCACGCCGGAGAAGCCATCGTTATGCCGGCCAAAAAGCCGCACGCGGTGTTGGCAACGGAGCCCTTCAAAATGCTGCTTATCGTCCTATTTCCGGAGGAGGTGTGACTATGAAAGTAAAAATTGATCGAGACGGCTGCATCGGCTGCGGGCTTTGCGCCGCCACCTGCCCGGAGGTGTTCCGCATGGCGGACGATGGGCTGGCGGAGGTGGCGGCCGCGCCGTCGCCGGATGTCGAGGACGGCGCGAAGGAAGCCGCCGACAACTGTCCGGTTCAGGTAATCGAAACGGAAGACTAACGCAGCTTTCATGCGGCAGAGCCCTCTGTGCGGGCTCTGCCGCTTTTTACTGTCCAAAAAATAAAACGGTGAAATATTCTGACGGGCAGCTCCTTTTGAGAACAAAAACAAAGAAATTTGCCCTGCAAATACCTGAATTTTATGGAAATACCCCGTCAATTTTTATCAGAATGATATTAAATGGGATTGAATATGCTACGCTATTTAAGCGGTTAAATAATGATGTGCCGCGGAAAGAAAGGAGAATCGGCATGAATCAGCTGGGGATTTTTCTGAATTTCTGGGAACAGAGCTGGGCGGCGGACCATGCGAAGTACATACGAAAGGCGGCGGCAATCGGCTACGACGTGCTGGAATTTCAGGCGCAGGCGCTGCTGGACATGGAGGAGGCCCGCCTGCTGGAGCTCAAGAATCTGGCCGGCGAGCAGGGGGTGGAGCTGACCTATAGCCTGGGGCTGGACCAGGCGTATGATATCTCCTCGCCGGATTCGGCGGTGCGGGAGCGAGGAATGGAGTACCTCTCCGCCATCATGGACCGGGTGGCCTTGATGGGCGGGCGAATCCTGTCCGGGGTGTCCTATGCCGGATGGGGCATTCCTGACGGGGCGATCGACAAGGAGGAACGGACGCGGCACAGCGTCGCGTGCATGAAAAAGCTGGCGGCCAAGGCGGAGGCGCTGGGGATTACCTACGGCATCGAGGCGGTGAACCGGTTTGAGGGCGTGGTGGTAAACACGGCCCGGGAGGCGGCGCGGTATGTGGACATGGTGGGCAGTCAGAACGTGGGGATCCTGCTGGATACCTACCACATGAATATCGAGGAGCCGTCCATCGGGGACGCCATAAGGCTGGCCGGAGACAAGCTCGTCGCCTTCCATGTGGGGGAGAATAACCGCAGCTGCCCGGGGCGGGGCCACCTGGACTGGGATGAAATTTTCGGGGCGCTGAAGGCCGTCGGGTATACCGGCCGCATTGTGGCGGAGCCGTTTGTGGCCGTGGGCGGCGAAGTGGGCCGCAGCGTCTGCAGCTGGCGCAGCCTGCTGGAGGATACGACGGAGGCGGCGCTGGACGCAGAAGCCGCCTATATGCTGGCGTTCGAGAAGGCCATGCTGAAAAAATGGGGGTTGTGAGATGCAAAAGACGACGATACGGCTGGGATACTGTCCGACCCGGCGGGATGTGTTCAGCCGGGAGGAGGCTATGCGGTACGGCCGGCTGGTGAAGGAGACGCTGGCGGGCCATCCGGTGGAGCTGGTGGATTTGGCGGGAATCAACGAGGAGGAGCTGCTGTTCCGGGACGCGGACGTGCCGGCGGTGGTGGAAAAATTCCGGGCGGCGGACGTCGACGCCCTGTTCTTCCCCCACTGCAATTTCGGTTCGGAGAACTGCGTGGCCCAGGTGGCACGGGAATTCCGGCTGCCGGTGCTGCTGTGGGGGCCGCGGGATGACGCGCCGGACGCGGAAGGCCTGCGCAGCCGGGATTCCCAGTGCGGCTTGTTCGCCACTGGCAAGGTGCTGCGCCGGCATAACGTCCCCTTCACTTATCTGGCCAACTCCTGGGCAGACAGTCGGGAGTTCCATACGGGGATTGATAAATTCCTGCGGGTGGCCAGCGTGGTGAAGGCGGTGACCCGGCTGAAAATCCTGCAGATTTCCACCCGGCCGGCCCCCTTTTGCAGCGTCATCTGCAACGAGAACGAGCTCATCGAGAGGTTCGGCATCCAGTGCTGCCCGGTGACTTTGGACGACCTGGTTACCGAAATGGAGCGCGTCATGGCCGCGCGGGAGCCGGCCTTCCGGGAGACCTGCGGGTATATTCGCTCCATCACCGCCGCCGGGAGTGAGGAGGACATCCATAGGGCGGCGGGACTCAAGCTGGCCATGCGGTCACTGGCGGAGGCCCGCGGCTGCCGCGCCGTGGCGATTCAATGCTGGGATTCTCTGCAGCATCTGACGGGCGTCATGCCCTGCCTGTCCAACGCGCTGCTGTCGGACGAGGGGCTCCCGGTGGTGTGCGAGACCGACATCCACGGGGCGATCACCGCCGTCATGACCCAGGCCCTGACCTTTAACACGGAGCCGCAGTTTTTCGCGGATTTGACCGTCCGCCATCCGGAGGACGACAACGCCGAACTGCTCTGGCACTGCGGCAACTTCCCCCGCTCCTTGGCGGGGGACCAGGCGAGCGCGGTGGCGGGGCTGAACCGATACAACGCCGATCGCTACGGTGTGGCCCAATGGGAGCTGAAAAGCGGTGAGCTGACCATCGCGCGGTTCGACGGCGATCACGGGGATTACCGCCTGCTCATCGGGGAGGCGGTCACCACCGAGGGGCCGCGGAACCTGGGCAGTTATGTCTGGATGAAGGTGGAAAACTGGCCGCTGTGGGAGCACCGGCTGGTGGAAGGGCCCTACATTCACCATGTGTCCGGGGTGTACGGGCATTACGGCGACATTCTTCTAGAGGCCTGCCGATATATCCCCGGCCTGACGGCCGACGTGGTGGAGCCCGGCGCCGACGAACTGCGCCGTCGCTGGATGGCCTAGCCGCCCGGGCTGTCCGATCGACTTTTTCCCCGGTTTGTGGTACACTCTGAGAAAACGCTGCTGGAAAGAGGGAAATGCCATGGCTGTGGAAAAGGCGTATAGGACAGACGCGGAGGCGATTCTGTCCCACCGATGGGATAACGGCGGCGATTTGTGGGCCACGCCGGATAAGAGGCTGCTCAAGGGCGCCCCTTTTTCCGCGCTGGAAAGTCCGCTGTACCTGCTGGAGCTGGGAATGGAGCCCGGTGATCCGCTTATGCATCAGGTCGCCGCGCTGTTTTTCAGCGTCTGGCAGGAGGACGGGCGCTTTAAGATGTATCCCCAGGGTGGCATCTATCCCTGCCAGACCATCCATGCGGCCGATCTGCTCTGCCATCTGGGTTATGCCGGCGACGCCCGGCTGCAAAGAACCTGGCGGCACCTGCTGGACACCCAGTGTGCCGACGGCGGCTGGCGCTGCCTGAAGTTCAGCTTCGGCCGCGGCCCGGAAACGGCGTATTCCAACCCCTACCCCACCCTAGTGGCGCTGGACGCCTTCCGCTTTACGGACAGGCTCAACCGGGAGCCAGCGCTGGACAGGGCGGTGGAGTTCCTGCTGGAGCACTGGCGGATAAAACGGCCCATCGGTCCCTGCCATTACGGCATCGGCACCCTGTTCATGCAAGTCGAGTACCCCTTCCGGAACTATAATCTGTTCCAATACCTCTATGTGCTCTCCTTTTACGAGCGGGCCCGGAAAGACGAGCGGTTTCTGGAAGCGCTGGCGGCGCTGGAAGCCAAGCTGGACGACGGCCGGATCGTGGTGGAACGCGTGGTGCCCAAGCTGGCCGGCCTGAATTTCTGCCGCAAGGGACAGCCCAGCGAACTGGCCACCAGGCGGTACCGGGAGCTGCGGCGCAACCTGGGCCGGTGATGAGCCGCAGGCGCTGCCCGAACGGGCGGCGCTTTTTTCAAGGAATATTGTAAACCAAAAATAAATTATTGGTTTACAAACGGGACGGCGTATGCTACAATGGCATCATTCGATTCCGGACAAGGAGAGGTGCATATGGCGCTGAAAACCGCGTTGCTGCAAATTCTGGAGGAACATAGGGACGCGCCGGTGTCGGGGCAGGCGCTGGCCGATCGGCTGCATGTTTCCCGCGCCGCCGTCTGGAAAGCCATGAAAGCGCTTCAGGCCGAGGGGCACCGCATCACGGCGGTGACCAACCGGGGCTACCAGCTGGAGAGGGACAGCGACGTACTGACCCCCCAGGGGATCCGCTGCCGCCTGCGGCCCGCTTACCGGGACTGCGCCATCCGGGTGGACGCCCGCGTACCGTCCACCAACACGCAGGCCAAGAAGCTGGCGGCGGACGGGGAGGCCGCGCCCTCCCTGCTGCTGGCCGACGGGCAGACGGCCGGCCGGGGCCGGATGGGGCGGGCCTTTTTCTCCCCGCCCGGGACGGGGCTGTATATGAGCGTGCTGCTGCGCCCGGCGGTACAGGCGGAGGAGCTGCCACTGGTCACCTTGGCGGCGGCGGCCGCCGTCTGCGAGGCCGTGGAGGAAGCCGCCGGGGTGTCCACCCGTGTGAAATGGGTCAACGACATTCTTGTGGACGGCCGAAAGGTGGCGGGCATCCTGACCGAAGCGGTGGGGGATTTGGAGAGCGGCACCATGGAAAGCGTGGTGGTGGGCATCGGCGTCAATGTCAAAACGCCCGCCGACGCGTTCCCTGAGGAGCTGCGGGAGCGGGCCGGGTCCCTTTTGCCCGCCCAGGTGTCCCGCTGCGACCTGGCCGCCGGCATCGCCAACCGCCTGCTGACCTACGCCGATTCCCTGCCCGAGCGCCGGTATCTGGAGTCCTACCGGGAGCGGCTGGCCGTGCTGGGCAAGCCGGTACAGTATAAGCAGCGTGAGCGGTGGATGACCGGCCGTGCCGTGGACTTAAGAGAGGACGGCTGCCTGCTGGTGGAAGGAACCGGCGGCATGGCCGCCCTGCGGGGCGGAGAAATTCGGATGGAGGGGGAATGGCAATGACAGCTTCGACGCGGGTGCGCCGCATGACCCTGTGCGGGTTGTTTTCCGCTCTGATCGCCATCGGGGCTTTTATCCAGATTCCCGTCCCCTTCATGGATTATTTCACCCTGCAGTTTTTGTTCGTCCTGCTGGCCGGCATGCTGCTCGGGCCGGTCAACGGAACCATCGCGGTGGCGGTGTACGTGGCCGTGGGGCTGGCGGGGGTGCCCATTTTCGCCGCGGGCGGCGGCATTTCGTATCTGTTCCGGCCCAGCTTCGGCTATCTGCTGGGCTTCATCGTCGCCGCCTGGCTGACCGGCTTCCTCTGCCGGAAAACCCGTGCGGCCCGGATGCGGCAGTTTCTGCCCGCCGCCTTCGCCGGCATGGCCGTGACATACGGCATCGGTTTTCTGTACAAATATCTTATCCTCAATCAATATTTGGGACAGCCCACCCCTCTGCTGGTGGTCGTTCTGTCCGCCTTTCCGCTGGACATACCCGGGGACGCTGTGCTGTGCCTGGCCGCGTCGGCGCTGGCGGGCCGGCTGCGGGCTGTCCTCGTAAGGGAGCGGCTGGTATGATACAAAAACTGAAGGACAGGGTGCTGTCCGGACAAGAGCTTACCGGGGAGGAGGCGCTCTCCCTGGCGGAATCCGCGCCTTTGGCGCCTTTGTGCGCGGCGGCGGACGAGATCCGCTCGCATTTCTGCGGGAACCGGTTCGAGCTGTGTTCCATCGTCAACGGGAAATGCGGCCGGTGCTCGGAAAACTGCAAATTCTGCGCCCAATCGGCCCATTATCCCGTGGACACGGAAGCTTATCCGTTGCTGGAGATCGACGAACTGACGCGCCGCGCGGCGGCGGACGGGGCCAAGGGAGTGGGGCGCTTTTCGGTGGTCACGTCCGGCCGGACGCTGACCGACGGGGAGACGGAAGCCCTGTGCGGGGCGTACCACCGGATACGGGACGAGGGGCGCGCGGCCCCCTGCGCCTCCCACGGGCTGCTGACGGAGCCGCAGCTCCACCGCCTGCGGGAGGCCGGGGTGATCCGGTATCACTGCAACCTCGAGACCTCCCGCCGGCATTTCCCCGCCGTCTGCACCACCCACAGCTACGACGACAAAATCGCCACCCTGCGCCGCGCCGGCCGGGCCGGCCTGGAGCTGTGCAGCGGCGGCATCCTGGGGCTGGGGGAGACCATGGCGGATCGGGTGGATATGGCGCTGGATCTGCGCCGGCTGGGGGTGCGCTCGGTGCCGCTCAACGTGCTGAACCCCATCCCTGGCACTCCCTTCGCCGGCTTTCCCCGGGTGACGGGAGAGGAGCTTTGCCGCACGGCGGCGGTGTTCCGCTTCCTGCTGCCCCGGGCCGCCATCCGCCTGGCCGGGGGCAGGGGGCTGCTCACGGACAAGGGAACGGCGGCCTTTCGTTCGGGGGCCAACGCCGCCATCACCGGGGACATGCTGACCACCGCCGGCATCACCATCGCGGAGGACTTGGAGCGGGTGAAGCGGCTGGGCTATGAGGTGGGATTGCTGTGAATCAAGGGATTTTCGTCACCGCCACCGGCACCGACGTGGGCAAAACCTATGTGTCCGGCTTGCTGGTCAAGGCCCTGCGGGCCCGCGGGATAAACGCCGGCTATTTCAAGCCCGCGCTCAGCGGCGCCGAAAGGGAAGGAGGGCGGCTGGTACCCGGCGACGCCCGCTGGGTCTGCCGGACGGCGGGCCTTCCCGGGGATCCGGCGGATTATGTGGCGTATTTGTACGAGCAGGCGGTGTCCCCTCATCTGGCGGCCCGGCTGGAGGGTCCGCCCATCGAGCTGGCGGCCATCCTGGAGCGGCAGCGCGCCGTGGGGGAGCGGTTCGCCTATCTGGTGGCCGAGGGCTGCGGCGGCCTGTTCTGTCCGCTCCGGGAGGGGGAGCCTCCCCTGCTGCTGGCCGATGTGGCCGCCGCCATCGGCTTCGATTTGCTGCTGGTGGCCCCATCCGGCCTCGGTGCCATCCATGCGGCGGTGGTCACGGCGGCCTATGCCGAGCGCCTGGGCCTCCCGGTGCGAGGGATCCTGCTCAACCGCTTCGACGAGGAGAATATCATTCATCGGGACAACCGGGAGCAAATCGCCCGCTTTACCGGCCTGCCGGTGGCGGCCGTGCCGGAGGGCGCTGTGGAGTGGGATCCGCCTGCCTGGCTGCCCTGAACGGGGAAAAAGACAAATTCGGACAACTAAAAAGCGAAAACGGCTATAGCCGCCAGCGTTTTTTCCATATATAATGAGGATAAGACAGGAGAGGGGGAACCGGTATGCAAACCATCGGATTTATCGATTATTTTCTGGATGAATGGCACGCCAACAATTACCCGGAGTGGATTAAACAGGCGTCCGGCGGGGAGCTTCAAGTGGCGTACGCCTATGGGAAAATCGACAGTCCTCGGCCGGGCGGCCTGACCACCGACGACTGGTGCGCCAAGTACGGCATCACCCGCTGCGCGACCATCGAGGAAGTGGTGGAGAAAAGCGACTGCCTGCTGGTGCTGTCGCCCGATAACTGCGAGATGCACGAGGAGCTCTGTCAGATCCCTCTGCGTTCGGGCAAGCGCACCTATGTGGACAAGACCTTCGCGCCCGACCTGGCGGCGGCCGAACGGCTGTTTGCCATCGCCAGGCAGAGCGGCACCCCCTGCTATTCCACCTCGGCCCTCCGGTTCGCTGCGGAATACCGGGACATCCGGCCCGACGAGGTGACGGCCGTCAGCTGCTGGGGCCCCAACGATTTCGACACCTATTCCGTCCACCAGCTCGAGCCGCTGATGATGCTCATGAGGGCGGAGCCGGCCCGCGTGATGTGGCTGGACGGCGAAAAATGGATGTCCCTGGCCGTGCAGTTCCGGGACGGGCGCTGCGCCACCCTGTCCTGCTTTGCAGGAGGCTCCCCGTTTGTCACCAATGTGAGCCTGCGCTCCGGCAACCGCCTGATCACCGTGGAGTCGGACTTCTTCGCCGCGTTCGTCGAGGAGCTCTGCCGCTTTTATCAAACCGGGGAGGTGCGGGTGCCGCACCGGGAAACCCTGGCGATCATGGCGGTGCGGGGCGCCGGCCTGCTGGCCGCTAAAACGCCCGGCGTCTGGGTGGACGTTCCCTCTCCGGCAGCTGCCGCCGCCCTGTAATATGCGCCCCGTATGCCGCGAAAGCCGCCGGCATACGGGGCGTTTTTTGCAGGCTGCCGGCCCCCGAAAATCATCGGGCGGTTTCCAGCATAAACTCCCGCCCAAGCGCGTAAGATAATGGTTGTAAATTCAAAAGGGAAGTGCTATAATGTCCCAAGCAATGGTTCCGTACCGCTTCGTACGGGGACGCAATCCCCGTGGCTCTATGACACAGGGATGACCGCTGGGAGGCACCGAAAACCCATGTTGAAAGCCGTTTCTAAACGAATACGTTCACTCAGGCCGGTTCAAATCCTCACGCTAGGATTTTTATCGGTTGTTTTAATAGGCGCCGGCCTGCTGTGCATCCCCTTCGCCACGGTGAAGGAGGGGACGGACATCACCTTTATGGACGCGCTGTTCACCGCCACCTCCGCGGTCTGCGTGACCGGCCTGACGGTGGTGAACACCGGGCTGGTGTTCACCCTGTTCGGCAAGCTGGTCATTCTCTCGCTGATACAAATCGGCGGCCTGGGCTTTATGACCATCGCCTCCATCCTCTTTATGGTGGTGGGCAAGCGGATCTCCTTGAAGGAGCGGCTTCTGATTCAGGAGTCCTTCAATACCGATTCCCTGCAGGGCATGGTGCGCCTGGTGCGCAACGCCGTGGCGGTTACCTTCGCGGTGGAGGGGATTGCGGCCCTGATTCTCTGCGCCAGGCTCATCCCGGAATATGGAGTGGGGAAGGGGATTTTTCACGCGGTGTTCCTGTCCATCTCCGGCTTCTGCAACGCGGGCTTTGACGCCTTCGGCTTTGAGAACTCCATCGAGCACTATATGACCGACCCGGTAATCAATCTGGTGATCATGGCCCTCATCACCCTGGGCGGCATGGGCTTCGCGGTGATTATGGACGTGCTGCGCAACCGCCGGTTCAGCAAGCTGATGCTGCACAGCCGCGTGGTGCTGCTGATGTCCCTGGGGCTGTTCCTCACCGGCTTTATCCTCACGGCGCTGTTCGAGTGGAACAATCCCGGCACCCTGGCCAAGCCGGACGTCGGCCCCGGGGGGAAGGTTCTCGCCTCCGCGTTCCAGTCGGTGACGCTTAGGACCGCCGGCTTCGACACCCTGGGACAGGGGGATCTTACTCCCGCCATGCAGCTGGTGAGTATCATCCTGATGTTCATCGGCGCGTCCCCCGCGTCCACCGGCGGCGGCATTAAGACCACCACCTTTTTCGTGGTGATGCTCTCGGTTATCGCCACCGTCCGGCAGCGGCAGGATTACAATTACCACCACCGCCGTCTGGCGGAAGGGCTGGTCAAGCGGGCCCTGGCCCTGGCCACCCTCGCCCTGAGCCTGGTGATCATGGATACCGTCGTCATCAGCGCCATCGAATACTGGAGCGGCGGGCAGGAAAACATGGTGGATATCCTGTTCGAGGTGGTGTCCGCCTTCGGTACGGTGGGCCTGTCCACCGGCATTACGGCGGGGCTGCACGATGTGGCAAAATTCATGCTGATCATCACCATGTTCTGCGGCCGGGTGGGGCTGCTGACCGTGTCCATGGCCCTGTCGGGCGGCGGGAACAAGGCCAGCGCCGTCCGGTACCCGGAGGATCGGATGATGGTGGGCTGACCCCTCGGACGTATAAGACAGTGGTTTGAAAGAAAGCCGTTTGACTTTCAAACGGGTTGTGTGCCTTTCCGGCTTCGCCGGGATCGGCACATTCCCCGGACTCTGGAAAGGAATGAGCGATTAGTTTGAAACAGATTGCGGTATTGGGGCTCAGCCGGTTCGGCGCCAGCGTGGCCCGCGCCCTGACCAACATGGGCGTGGAAGTGATGGGGGTGGACAAAAACCCCGATAAGGTAGCGGATCTGGCCCACGACATCACCCACGCGGTGCAGGCCGACATTTTGGACGACGACGCCCTGGACTCCCTGGGGCTGCGGAATTTCGACGTGGTGGTGCTCAGCATCAAGGATGTGGAAATCAGCTGCATCGCCACCATGGCCCTCAAGGATCACGGCGCGGTCAAAATTGTCGCCCAGGCCGGTGGGGAGGCCCACGGCAAGATTCTGGAGCGTATCGGCGCCGACAAGGTGATTATGCCGGAAAAGGACATGGGCATCCGCCTGGCCCGCAGCCTGTCCAGCAACAATCTTATCGACTATATGGAATTGTCTGCCAAGCACAGTCTCATGGAGCTGGAGGCCATCGATGAATGGGTGGGCCGCACCCTGAAGCAGAGCAATATCCGCAACCGCTACAAAATCAACGTGGTGGCCATCCGTTCCGGCAAGGTTCTGCGTGTGGCTCCCGGCAGCGACGATATCATCCACGATGGCGATGTGCTGGTCGTCATCGGGGAAAACACGGACCTGGAACGGGTGAATAAGCTGGGCAAGCGCTGATTGGCCGCTGCCTGACGGGAAAGAGGGCGGGACCATGAAAACACGGTACACCGCGCTGCAGATTGCGCTGGAGGCCATAGGGGCCCTGCTGATCGGCTTGATGGCGGTGTTCGTCATCGTCCACTGGAATACCCTGCCGGAGGCGATCCCCGGCCACTACGACAGTCACGGGGACGTCGACCGCTGGGCCAGCCGGTGGGAAATATTCGTCATGCCGCTTATCGGTCTGGCTATTTATCTGCTGCTGACGGTCTTGGCCGTATTCCCGCGCTTGTGGGGGCTGCCCGACTCGTTGCCGCAGGCGCAGCGGCGCGCAATACATATCCGGGTGCGCACCATGCTGGGCGTGTTGAAGCTGGAGATCCTTGGCGCGATTTTCTACATCACGCTGCGTACCGTGGAAAGGATGCCGGTGCCCGGCTGGTTCCTGCTGGCGTTCCTGCTGCTGCTGGGCGGTACGCTGGCCGGTTTCCTGTTCAGTATCAGCCGGCTGAATAAACAGTAAAAAACCGGTTTCGCGTCTATAAAACGCGAGATGCAGGCCACAATTCATGTGCCAACAGTGGTTTTCAGGGGTGCGTTGCAAAATCTAGTATTTTGCAACGCGCCTTTTCTTATGTTTTAGCAGGTAGGGGATAGCACGAAGCAGTGTGCCCTTTTAGCGCTCTTTCATGCCACCCGTTTTGCGGGTGACCTTGACTTAGTAAGCCGATAAAATAAGGATATCGAAAGATACAAATCACACATATTTCGTTAATATTACGATATAAATATGAGGTTATACAAAATATTCCAATTTAATTGTTTATTACTATTATTTACATATAACGCAAATTATGATACAATATATGTGAAAATAAATTTGCATTTCTATTATTAATGGTATAAATTTATCGTTTTTATGGATGAGGTGAGTCCCGTGCAGAATATGTTCTATTGATTGCATGATTTTAATAAAATAGTTAGGAAGGTAGAAAAATGAAAATAATAAAAAAATACTATCTGTTTGTGTAGCCTTTACTCTATGTTTTACATTCATTTCTATGAACATTAGTGCTGAATGTACACCTTTTGAGCAAAAAAGGAATTATTTGTTATCGTTAGGTACTCCTGAGGAATTACTTGCTGAAATGTTGCCTGAACGGTTGGAAGAAGTTTATAATTCCGTAATTGAAAACTTAATAGATGGTCAAACTGTTGAATTTGGAGAATATAAAACTGAAAGTGGCCTTTCCGATGTAATGACTAGAGGACAAATCCCGAGTGATCAGTTTACCATAACGACGTATAATTATATTTATTCAACAAATAATCTGTTGAATTATGTAAGCGTATTTTTCGATTGGGATTGGAAAATTGCCCCGATGAATCAAAAAACGGATGGTCTATCTGTCAATTGGAATGCCAGTGTCTTCTCTTATAAGCCGAATAGCTTAATTTCTAGAACTTTTTTTCATAGCGACTATGATGCTGTGCATCCGGCAGACTATTATGAAACGTATGCTACTGTGCTAAATTTTGCTGAAGCAGGACAAGGCAGTGGCGCCTGGAAACAACCCTTGGGTAAGTTTGGTCATAATCGCGGATCCGGTTTATTATTGCTTGTTCCAAACGCAGCCATGAGTAAAACAGGGTATACGAGAAGTCAATTCAATATTGAATATTCCCATGACAAAAATCCTTTACCAGGAGATTTTCTCAGCTTTAGTTTTAAAGCTGGGGTTGTTTCCATAAGTTCGGGCTTATTGGTGGATAAGCTTAGTGCAACAACAAATATTATTTATTAGTTAAAAGGGGATGCGAGACACTTTTCTGTCTCGTATCCCTAAGCTTTGAGGTGAGTCTATGCCGTCCGTCTTTGCTAATGTAAAAAAACGTCCAATAGTATTTGCGGTATTAGCGATCATAATCAGTTTGATTAATATCCACTTTTTGGTAATAAACTATTTTTTTGGTTCAACATGGTACTTTTTTGATAATCTTTCTTTGGCTTTTTACTTTTTATCTTTTATTGTAGTGATTTCATTGCTTATACCCCTGATTTTTTTCGGCTTGACAGATTGTTTGTCAAAAGTAATAGCTGTAAAAAAGCGCATTTTAAAGGGCGTTATATTCGCTATATCCTTGACTTGTCTCATTATCTGGAGCTGGATTACCGGCTGTATACTACAGGGAACATCCTCTGGAATACTACCGACAGCAGACATAAAAGATAGAAGTACCGCTACAAATCTGCCAACCATTCGGTTGGAATATCAAAATACAGTTTCTCTAACGCTATATTGCAAGCAAACAGATTATGAAGTGCTGAAACAAGCTAAAACCATATATTTTGTGGAATATATGGATATTGAACCATTTAATATAAAATTTTTAACATCATTCAGAATATCAAAAGAAGATATGCTAGACCCAACGGCGTTCTAATTTAAGCAAGGCTGATAAGGGGCCGGCTGCACAACGCAGAAATATACGCAGAGGGGATGCGGGTAAACCCTGTGTGGGAAAAAGCGCGGTGTGTCTATGAGATGCGGGCCACTATTCATGTGCCAACAGTGGTTTTTCAGCGAGCTGTATCTCTTAGCACTTGCTTTTGACTTGCGTAAATTCTGGGCCAAGTGGAAAAATGAGTGTCTGAATTCCCATTTTTTCTCCGCTCAGAATTTGAACGCTTCCCAATTGAAAATTTTTTTCTGTTTCTTTCCTGTCTTCTTCCAAAAAAGAGGGATATCGCGTGACTTTCCGTCACCCGATATCCCTCTTTTTTAGGTCGTTTTGCAACAGACCCTTTTCGTCTCTTTATGCCAGGGTCAGCGCCTGCATGTAGGCCGCGTCCACCCGGATGCTCTCCTCCGGCGGCATGGTGTACTGCTCCTGCTCCACAATGAGCTCCCGCGTCCCCTGAGCCAGCCCTGCCCGGGCCAGCGCCGCGAAGTCGAGACATCCCCGCCCCAGCTCCACGTTGGCGTTTTCCGCGCCGAACTCCTTAAAATGGAGCAGCGGCACCCGCCCGGCATAGGTCTGGATAAAGGCCAGCGGATCCACCCCCGCATAGGCCGCCCAGAACACGTCCAGCTCGGCCCCTAGCTTGCTGGTGTTATGCAGCAGCACGTCAAACAGGGTTTCGCCGTTTCCCGCGTCCGCGAACTCGTGGGCATGGTTGTGGTAGGCGAAGGGAATCCCCTCGGCCCCGAACCGCTCGGCGCAGGCTTCCAGGAATTCCGCCTGGGCCAGCGCCTGATCCCGGTCGTTCATCTCACAGCCCGGACAGGCGGCGGAGGTGATCCCCGCCTCCAGGCAGTACCGCACGCAGCCGTCCAAATCGTCCCGCAGCGCGTCGTAGGCGATGTGGGAACCGGTGCCTCGCAGCCCCAGGGAGGCCAGCAGCCGGCGCATCTCGGGACCGGCTATGCCGTCGTAGCCGGCAAACTCCACCCCGGTATAGCCGGCCTGTGCCGCGATTTCCATCCGCTGGCGCAGGGTCGGCACCTCCCGCAGGGAATAAAGCTGTAGGCTGAAATCTTTCATCGTAATGACTCATCCTTTCGCAGGAATGTCTGGTTTGCAAAGCAAATTCACGCCGGGCTTCTGGCGCGAAAGGACAAAATTCCCGCTTGAAAGAAAGGCGAATGCCTTTCTTTCAAACTAGGACGCCTTCCTTTCTGCAGAGGTTTTTACTCGAAATACACGGCCTTGCCGGTCTTGGCGGAGGTATAGATGGCCTCCAGAATCTGGGTGACCACCAGCGCCTGCTCCGGCAGCACCAACGGGGTCTTGTCGTTCAGCACGGCGTTCAGCCACTGTGCGCATTCCACCTCGGCCGGATCGCCGGAGGACGCGCCGTCGAAGAAGGCGACTCCGCCGCCGCTCAGGTCGGGCTTCTGCACGCACTGCTTGCCCCATTCCACCTTGTTGAAGCGCAGGCCGTCGGCCATGTCCGCGCCGCCCAGGGTGCCGCACAGGGTGGTCTGCGCCTCCCGCACGTCCAGGGTGTTGAGCGCCCAGCTGGATTCCAGAATGATGGTGGCGCCGTTCTCCATGGTCACGAAGCCGAAGGCGGAATCCTCCACCGTAAACTCCTTGGGATCCCAGTCGCCCCACGCGTTGCCCGTCTCGGTCTGGTTGCCCAGCTTCTTGAAGGTGGAGCCCAGCACCGCCTTGGGCTTGTAGTTGTCCATCATCCACAGGGTCAGGTCGAGGGCGTGGGTGCCGATGTCGATGAGGGGGCCGCCGCCCTGCTCGTACTCGTTGAGGAACACACCCCAGGTCGGGACGGCGCGCCGGCGGATGGCGTGGGCCTTGGCGAAATAGATGTCACCGAGCGCCCCGGCGTCCACCGCTTTTTTCATCAGCAGGCTGTCCGGACGGCAGCGGTTCTGATACCCGATGGTCAGCTTTTTGCCGGTCTTACGGGCGGCGTCCAGCATTTTCTGGGCGTCGGCGGCGGTCTTGGCCATGGGCTTCTCGCACATCACATGCTTGCCCGCCTCCAGCGCGGCCACCGTGATTTCACAGTGGGAGCGGTTGGGGGTGCAGACATGCACCACGTCGATGCTGCCGTCCTCAAGCAGCTCCCGATAGTTCTCGTACACCTTGGCCCCCGGCGCGCCAAATTCCTTGGCCGCCTTTTCGGCCCGCTCCACGACGATGTCGCAGAACGCCACCATGTCGGCCTTGTCCGCCTGCGACCGCAGGGCGGGCATGTGCTTGCCGTTGGCGATGCCGCCGCAGCCGATGATGCCTACGCGAAGTTTTTCCATGTAAGGTACCTCCTTTAATATGAATCTGCTGTCTTCATAGTATCGGATCTGGCGGACAAGAGCAACAGCTATTTTTAGGTCTTCATACAACTATTTTCCTAATAAAAAACCGCCTGCTCGGCAGACGGTAAAAAAGGGCAGTAAAAACCCCGCCTGCGGCGGCGGGGTTTTTACTAAGTTAGAGGGGTGTTTTGAGGAGGGTAGAACGTACTCATTTTGGATGAGGCAAGAGCGGTGCGGCTCCGTCTTGCTTCTGAGTACATTGTTATTATAGTTTTATTTGCGTAACTTTGTGTGAATTGACTATGAATAAACTGTAAGCTTTTTTTGAGAGTCGTGTGAAGATCCTGTGAACTGTCCGGACTGTGAAAAATTCAAACATTTGTTTGCAATTGTCGAACACATGTGCTATACTGGCAGTAAAGAATCCGCGGGATCCCCCCGTATAGAACCGGTAGATGAAAGGATGGCGCCTATCCATGAAACCACTCAATGAGAAGCAGCAGAAAATCCTGACCTTTCTGAAGGAACGGGCCCAGGACGGCCTGCCCCCCACCGTGCGCGAAATCTGCGCCGCCGCTGGTATCAAGTCCACCTCCACCGTCCACGCGTATCTGAAGGTGCTCGAGGATGAGGGATATATTTCCCGTAAAAGCGGCCTCAACCGCGCCATCCGCCTGCCGGGGGAGAGCGTGGCCCGCGTGCCCCTGCTCGGCAAGGTGACCGCCGGCGTGCCCATCCTGGCCGTGGAAGAGGTGGAGGATTACGTCCCCTATTCGGGCGGCGGGTATAATCCGGGGGATCTGTTTGCTCTGCGGGTGTCGGGCACCAGCATGATCAAGGCGGGGATTTTCGATCGGGACGTGGTGATTGTCAAGAAAACCCCGGTGGCGGAAAACGGTGACATCGTCGTCGCCCTGGTGGGGGACGAGGCCACGGTCAAGCGCATTTTCGTGGAAAAGGATCACATCCGCCTCCAGCCGGAAAACGACGAGTTCGAGCCGATTATCGTCAAGGAGGCCGTGGTGCTCGGCAAGGTCGTTTCCCTGCTGCGGTATTTCTGATGGAGACAAAGCTGCGCCCGGAGTTCGTCGTCAGCGCCTGCCTATGCGGCGAGAGGGTGCGGTATGACGGCGGCGGGTTCAATATCCCCGGCCTGCGCCTCCTGGCGGAGAGCGGCCGGGCCGTTCCGGTTTGTCCCGAATGCCTGGGCGGCCTGCCCACGCCCCGCTGCCCGGCGGAAATCCGGGCGGGTCGGGTGCTGAACCGGGAGGGGGTGGACGTGACCGCCGCCTATGAGGCGGGGGCGCGTCAGGTATTGGAGCTGTGCCGTCGGCTGGGGATCCGCCGGGCCATCCTTAAGGAGAACAGTCCCTCCTGCGGCTGCCGCCATGTGTACGACGGCACCTTTTCCGGCCATAAAATCCCCGGCGCCGGCGTCGCCGCCCGCCTCCTGATGGACAATGGCGTTGAGGTGCTGACCGAGGACGACTGGCAAAAGATGAGTTCCGAATAAAAACAGCGGTCTTTCGGCCGCTGTTTTTTGCCGGGTATCTTTGGCGGCGAAAAAAGGACAACCAAAGGCTTGACAGACAAAGGGATTCTGTGTATACTATAAATCATACTAAACCTATATGAATATATGGAGGCGTTGATGATGTCCCGTGTGTATACAAAAATGACCGATTTGATCGGCCGCACCCCCCTGCTGGAGTTGACCCGCGTGGAAGAGGCCGAGGAGCTCAAAGCGTCCCTGCTGGTCAAGCTGGAGAGCTTTAACCCGGCGGGTAGCGCCAAGGATCGGATTGCCAAGGCCATGATTGAGGACGCGGAGGCTCGGGGCCTGCTGGGACCGGGCTCGGTCATCATCGAGCCCACAAGCGGTAATACCGGCATCGGCCTGGCGGCGGTGGCGGCCTCCAAGGGCTACCGGGTGATTCTTACCATGCCGGAGACCATGAGCGTCGAGCGCCGCAACCTGCTGCGCGCCTACGGGGCGGAGCTGGTGCTGACCGAGGGGACCAAGGGGATGCCCGGTGCCATCGCCAGGGCGGAGGAGCTGGCCGCCGAAACACCCGGCTCCTTCCTGCCGGGCCAGTTTGTGAATCCCGCCAATCCCGCAGTGCATAAGGCGACCACCGGCCCGGAAATTTGGGAGGATACCGACGGCCGGGTGGATATCTTTGTCGCCGGTGTGGGCACCGGCGGCACCATCAGCGGCGTGGGCGCTTTCCTAAAGGAGAAGAATCCGGCTGTCCGCGTGGTGGCGGTGGAGCCTGCCGCTTCCCCCGTCCTGTCCGGCGGCGCGGCCGGCCCGCATAAGATTCAGGGCATCGGGGCGGGCTTTGTGCCCGATACCCTGGACACGGGAATTTACGACGAAGTCCTGACCATCGGGAACGAGGAGGCCTTCGCCGCCGCCCGCCGGGTGGCCCACCTGGAAGGCGTGCTCGCGGGGATTTCCTCCGGCGCGGCGGTGGCCGCCGCCATTCAGCTGGCCCGCCGGCCGGAGAACGAGGGGAAAACCATCGTCGCCCTCCTGCCCGACACCGGGGAGCGGTACCTATCCATGCCGGTGTTCTTCGACTGAGCCACCGTGACAAAAAGTCCGGCAGAATCTTCTGCCGGACTTTTTCAGCGTGTCAAAGAAGTCGCCGAAAGGCGGCTTTTTTGGTAAAATGGAGAAGGGTGATAAAAGATGTACGAGAGAGAAAGAGATGGACGACGAGAAGTAGCGGTAACGGACATAGAGGCATTGGTACCGGAGAATCATCTGGTGAGGAAAATAGAGAAGGTGATGGACTACG
>ENA-ORTH01001117-ORTH01001117.1-human-gut-metagenome-genome-assembly--contig:-NODE-1117-length-29317-cov-568.010423_pt1 | contig 29317 bp, 44 predicted proteins | sample MGYA00241914_ERZ509192 | MGnify/ENA primary metagenome ERZ509192 (study PRJEB26280, sample SAMEA2338826) | human gut metagenome | biome: human gut; feature: human-associated habitat; material... | reverse complement strand
TTTAATTATATATTATATATATATATATATATATATATATAATATATAATTAAATAATATTAATCATCTTTATTCCTTGTTCTTCTCTCACATCAGAGTAAGAGCACAATAAGAGCAAGACATAGAAGCAAAGAAAGAGAAAGAGGCTGACAAAGATATATAAGCTGCAAACTCTAATTCCGAAATTGTCGTTTATAAAATGATATTTGAAAATAGATTTTGATAGTTGTTGGAATGATGCGAGACTGTGTGAGAGTGAAATGTGGAATATGGAAGGAAAGGAATGAAAGTGTAGAATGTGGGAAAGTGTATTACTTGATTAATACAATTCCATAATGTATGTAAAAGGTTTTTGACATTTGCTACCGTTTGGTGGTTTTTTAACACCTGTTAAAATTTTTATATCATAATAGTATATTATTATATATAATTACAAATGTTTTGTTCAATTTATATAAAAATATGGGGGCTTATTTGGGATGAGTTGTTTAGTTTGCTATTAAAAAACCCGTGTAGTCATACACACATAGACACATGTAACCAATTTACAGACACATGTAACAAACATGATACATATAACAGACACATACAATCAATACCTATAATAGTCATGACACATGTAACCAATTTACATAGTCTAACAATCTCTTTCATATATTTTTCTTATATTTATTATTATATTTGCTTATATTTATTACAATCTCTTTTAATATTCTATATTAGATAAAATATATATTCTTATTACTAATAGAGAAAAATTTTTATAAATTAAAGATAAATAAAATAAATTTTTAATTTTACTTGACATGTTCATAAAAAAGTAATAAAATAGATAGGAAAAAACTTAAAAAAATATTTTTGTCTATTTTCTTGTTCATATACTGTAATATATCTATATATGAACATGAATTTAGACAAAAATATTTTAGGAATACAATTTCTTAACGAAAAAGTGCGTCGCCTTTTTCTAAAATTGTATAGCACAAAAAATAGACAAATAGACAAAAATGGAGAAAAAAGATGAAAAACATTCCTGATAATTTGGCCGAAAAAATGAATGAAATTAAAGGCCAAGAATTAAAATATGGGCCCTTATGTGAGTCTTTGGGGCTTTCTAAAAAAGGTGGATATTCTAAGCAAAAACAATTAGAAGATTTGGCCCTCTATTGTGATCTTCAAATACTTAGTAGCCCTACGAGATATAGAATTGATGAAGTCTATGAAAATGAAATAAAGGCATTTTCTAAACTTAATAAGAATAATAAATATCAAAATATATTTGATGCTATTGTTTATCAAACTTTTCAAAAGAATGATGGCCGCACTTTGTTTTTGCCTAATACTGAGCTTTTAAAATTATTTGGCCTTGTGAATGATAATTTTATCTATTCTTGTAATATTGATACAATGTCCGCCCTTGGAGATGAATATATCAATTTTCCTGAAATATCGGCCACAGCAAAAAAAATATTGGTCAGATGGACTTTGACCAAATTAGAGAATATGGCAAAAAGAGATTTAATTCGTCTAAGCTCTGGATATAGATTATATTCAGAACATTATGGGCGGCTTGGTTATTTTATTCTCGGGCATAATGTCCCTTTAGAAACAGACTTAGATAAACAATGTATGGCCCTGTTAAGTAGAGCCAAAGAAATTGCTGTCCCTGGATATGAGAGTGGATGGTTATCTGATAATAAATATAAATTTTTGAATAAAACAATAAAAGAATTATGTGCAAAAGAATTTGACGATCAGTATATTTTTCTTAAAAAAGTAATCACTTTATCTCCTCCCACTGAAAGCAGAATTACAGAAAAGTTACAAAAAATATATCAAGAATTTCCTGAACTTAAAACCATAAATCAAGAATCTTATAGAAAGATCATGTCCACTAAACAACTTGATTCTTTCTCTGGCGAAACACGGCGTAAATTTAGCGATATTAATATTAAATTAGAGCCCAATTTTTTATTCAAAGACATAATAAAAAGAGATGTATAAAAATGATTATACATCTCTTTTTTATTTTATTTTATTTTTTTATGAAGGACTACCAGTTATTTGAATCCATATATCATTTATTTCTAAATCTTCGGGCTCAGTTTGAGAAATTATAACCGGCTTTTTTGTCCATGTCAATTTATTATCTTTTACAGTCAATATTTCTCCTTCATTGGCTGCTCCGTAGGGGGGGGGTATTTAACAACATTCCCTATACTCATTTCCTCATCTCCTTCCTATATAGTTTTAATTATATATCCATAAATATATTTTATCTACTGTGACATCACCTTCTGATACCACAGAAACATCAAAATATATTTGATTAATATTATTATTGCTGTGAGCTATTTGTAATTGTATTCCACTAAAATAATCAGCATCAACATTGGACGGAGAAAGAATTCTAAAAGAATAAATATTGTTTATTTCTTCTTTTACATTTTGAAAAATAAATGGGATCAACAAGGTGTCATTTGCTCTATTTCCTGTATAGTTAAGAGTCGCATATCCTTGTATAACTGCTTCTTCAGAATTGCTCAATAGAATAGTTTTTCTTCCTATACTCACCACAGGGGGGGGCATAGGTTTCTAATTGATCTCCACCGGAATGTTGGTTACCAATATTCACTTGGTAAGTAATATTACTTATTTGTTTTTTACTATATGCTCTTTGTGTTATACTTTTTACTGTGCTCCTTATAGCATCTATATTATACACATAATATCTCGCAACTTTTTCGTTTGAGAAAGGTAGAATCGAACCAAATATAATTATCACTCCAATTTTCTTCTAATAATTATTGCAGGACCTTGTCCTTCTTCTCCTTCTTCAGTATATATTCTATCATCAGCAACAAAAACATATTGTCCTGTTCCGCTGCGCCCACCTGAACCGTATCCTATAGTATCATTGGCATCTTTAATAGCATACCCGCTTCCGCCGGACGCTTTTTCATATCCAAAACCAGAAATGGCCCTCGTTTCCACTTTTTTCGTCCCATCTTCTCCTTTTTCTGCCATTAGAGTTAAAGAAGAATGATAACTCCCTACTTCTCCTCCTGTCCCGGGCGTAGATGAATTAAAATCTGCGTTACTACCATTTTCGCCACGATCAACATAATAGTCTCCAAAAGTAGATTTATTATTATTAACTGAAAGAGAATATTTTTGTCCTTTGTTTATATTTAGTGTAATTTTAGCACCTGATCCTCCTCCACCGCCGCCGGTAAACTGTTTAGTAGAATAAGTTACCAAAGGATATGATCCTTGGGACACTTGTTGCCCCATCCAATTACCGCCAGTGCCACCTTGAGCATGAAGTTGTACAACATAATTTCCACTTTTGGGGCATTCCCATTCAGTGAGAGTTCTATCTTCTGTTTTTAAAGTTGTTCCTTCTTCATTATAAATCGTATATTTATTTGGTGTAACAACCCACTTATATTCTTCGACTTCTGGTTCTACTGGTGTTCCATTCATTTCCACCCAAGCTAATTTATTTTCTTTAATAGACAAAACTTTACCTTCGTCATCAACTGTCCAGGGGGGGACACCAATTTTATTAAATTTAATAATATTTGAAATACTCATAATTTCTCCTTAAAAAACGACACCTTGCACATAATAGTTATATGAAGATGATTGCCTTATTGATAAAATGTTATCATTTAGACTTATATCGCTAAAAGACAAGTTCCAATCTGGGCCAAACTTGTAATAACTATGATCTTTCCATGCTACTGGTGATTCATTTTTGAATATTGTAGCACTGCCATAAAACTTGTAATTCTGGTTACTTATTAAATAAAAATTTAAAATGGCATAAAATGGAATAAAATCAAATTTTATTGTTACATATTGATAGTCATAAGAAGTAGCTAATTTATTAACTATTCCTACTTGGGGGGGCATTATTATTAGCCTCCTTTAGGGAAACAACAATAATGCCCACCCCCCCAGTTTTGATTAGAAAATAAACAAAAATTTAATTTGTTAAAATTCATGATAGCACCTATTAAAAAAATATTTGTTCTTTAATTGCTAAAAACAATAAAATTGCAAGCAATATAATTTGTAATACAACTTCACGTATCATTTGTTTGTTGCATTTTTCCTGTAATTAATTCAGAGTACGGAAGATTTCTGATCCATTTACAAAATTCTCTCCATTCATCTAATTTATGCCCATTACGAGATTTGTAAATGTTTGCTAAGACTTCATAGTTTAACATTACGGTCCGCTTCTGGTTATAAGAGCCAGGAAGAAGCTGAATCATTTGCCACCAGTATTTCTTGTCTTTGGTTTCAAGATATAACTCACGAAAACGATTAAGTACGTTACAAGTCATTTGAATATACCCCTTCGGAGAGAAATAACACCAATCACCATCAACGTTTATAGCTGCAAGAGCGTGGTCTTTGACGTTTTCTGTTTGTTCATCCCATTCTGATATATCATTAATATCAAACAGATGTTCCGTCGAAAAATCGTCTAATGTAAACTTTTTTTTATGAATACAGTGCATTGTCGAGCAGGAGTTTGTGACTGTTCCGACCTTATATGTATCCATTTCAGCCCACCAGTATCTTGGCGCAATAATATCCACATATACTGTAATCATTCGCATAAATTTTCGATGGTCCGTTCCTGCATTCCGCAGCCGGGTCATTAAATTAAGGTCGTTCGGGCCAATACAAAAAACTTCACTGCCCTCTTGTCTCATTAGTAGGACTCCATTTGGTAAATCAGAAAAATTTGGAGCTTTTTCATACCAGCAACTATCGCTCTTCTCCCAACTCTCTAAAGGATTTCGCATTCCACTGATCGCATGTTCCCAGCCAACAACTTTTTTATTTTCAAACTTAATCATCATGCTCTCCTTGCTTCAATAAAAATCGCCACTCTTCTTTGCTTCCATAATAAATCCTATTAAATAAAAATTATTTTATCATCTGGAGGCATCCAATTAAAATAAAAACCTCTATCTCCATTTATAAATATAACTTCTTCTTTACCGCAATTTTTACATCTTGCTATTACTAAGTTTTTATTGAAACTTTCTATAATTGACCAGTCATGATTATGAGTAAAACAATAATATCCTGTCAAATCTTTTTTCATTTTAATTAATCAATTACAGTATCCCAATTAAAGTTTTTAATAACTTCATAATCTTTTTGTTCTACACCCAATGATAACAAATAATGTTTCAATTTATTATAATGAGCTCTACAAGATTGAACATGATTATCCATAGATTGCTTTAGTCCCAATACTGTTTGCATATCAATTTCACTTTCCACTTCATTATTTGCATGATAAGTAATAGAATCATCAGCAGACAAAGTATTGGCAGAAGAAGTCACTTTTTGATACATATTATTAATATTAACTTGATCTGCTAAAGACAAAGAATATTGTTTTCCATTATATTCAATACCGGAAGTAATTTTTCTTTCACATTCATTACTAAGCTCTTGGATAAGTTTTTCTGTTTTTACAAACATTAAACTTCCGTCAGTTTTCTTTTTACGACCTTTTACGTCTTTCTGCATCTCAAATTCTTCTTCAGTCATTTCTTCTGCATTTTTAGGGATTCTGGACAAATCATCAATTGCTCCCATTTGACCAGGATGCCCGTTTTCATCCCTAATACACCAATAATACATTTAATTACTCCTTTTCAATGCTACTACATTTAAACTCCACAGACTATAATTATTAGCAGAACCTGACTGTAAACCAAAATGGCATGTGATATTATTATTATTAATATTAGTTATCATCCATCTGGTTCTTAAATAACCTGATGTTGCATCAGTAGAAAATTTACAACTATAATCTTTTGATAATACATTATTACTTGAATTATGATAACTGATTAATCCATCAATCTGTGTTATTTCTGAAGGACTATAATCAACTCCATAAAATTCTTCTATTACTCCCCAAGCTATATAATCTAAAGTTGAGAATGTGGCTCCAGCATAATTTTCATTTATTTTAAAATTATTGAAATCATATCCAAAGCCTATTCCATATTTTTTGTTATTTAATGTACTATATATTTTATCTATATCAGGGCCTATAAAAAAAACGCCAGTTTCAAAATCACCTTTGGTTTTTTTAAATGGAGTATTAGAATTTCCTACCCATAATATATATAAATCTGCATCGTCTGTTGGAGCCGATGTCCATGGAATTTCAACTTTATTTACTACATTAGCAGTCATACTTTCATTATTTCTATAATTTTCTAAACAACCTATAATCTTATAAGAAGAACCTGCCATACCACCTGGAATTTTATTATTTAATTCCATCAACACTTGAGAGACATTAGTACCAGTAAAACCAGTAGTATCTTTACTTAATTTAATTTGAGTATCTAATGATTCTGGATATAATTCATCATAATCAGAATCATTCTTTTGTTTCATTGTAATATTATATTTAGACATTATCATTAGCCTCCTTTAGGGAAGTAATGATTTTGCCCCCCCCCAGTTTTAAGTTTTGGATAATATTAATCATATATTTCTCCTTTTAATAAAAAAATAATATGTGTGCATACAAAACATAATCTGCATGACATAAAATATTTGTGTCAGCATACATATCAATATAAAAAGTACTCAATGTACCTGATGAACTTAATAATTCAAAACTTGTTTCTCCACCTTTTTTGAAAATAAAAGTATAATATAAACGTGGTTCTTGTATAGAAGCACTAACACTCATTATCGCCCATTTATAAGTTTTATATCCTTTATTAAAAGGTATTGATATTGAACCATTATCTTGATCTATTTCTCCTTCCCAATAAGCTGCTACCCCTCCCCCCCCAGAGAAGCAATTTCATTATTTAATTTCTGTCCAATACTTCCATTAACAATCATAATATCTCTCCTTTATAATTATCCATAAGGATATCCCCAAGAATAATCCCATCTGACGCCACCCGTATAAGATGTTCTAAAATAATTATGAATTCCATCTCCTCCATAATATAGATACTCTTTAGGCAAACATCTCACATAATCAGTTCTACCAGCTTTTTCTTTTGCCCAATTATTAAGAACATCAGTGGCTAAAACTTTCAAATCATAACCATAATCGCTGACTGTTGGTACATTTGCACTATATGCAAATTGATTAGGTTGCAAAATTACACCTGAGATAGTATTAGGAAAATTACTATTATCTACTCTATTCAAAATAACCCACATAACACAGGCAATTTCAGTTTTACTTTTAATTCCTCGTGATTCACAATAAGCAACTTTAGCCAACATATTTACATCATTAATTGTATAATAATCTTCATAATTAAAATTATCTTGTGTTACATTAAGATAATTTTCAATATGAGTTAAAATTTGTTCTCCTGTGTTCTTTTCATTAAAAAAATCTGTTTTTTCATATTCATTCAAATTCAAAAAATCAATTTTTAAATTTCTTTGTTGTTCATAAATTGCCCCAACAATTAAACTATGATCTGTATTTAATTTCGCGCATTCATACATCTCTGTCATATAATTAACATTTGCATCAAAATTTTCAATATTAACACCATTAGGAACTCTTGCATAAACAGTAATACTTAAAATTAAACACAAAATAATTAATAAAGTTGAAATACGTTTAATCATAAATAATATTTATCCTTTTTATTTTTGTTCTTTTTTCGGCGAATTAGGAAGTGGCATCCAGTGGGTGACAATCACAGGGTATCCTTTCCCCATTTTTCTTTCAATCCCCCAGTGATCTTTGTAGTTGTGTTTAAAGTTGGAATATGCAAGGCCATCAAGTCCATAAATTTTGTTGTTACCCCAATATTCAGGAGCATAGACAAAATACCATCCATCCTTTTCCGGTAATCTCTCCTTGACGCTAATCCAATCATTCATGCTGTCCGCCCTCCCCATCTCGAATTTTCTTTTTCATCTCTTTTGCGGCTCCTTCGCCTACACCAAGAGCATACGAATAAATCATCCAGCAAACGAAGCTTCCTACCCAGCAGAAAACCAAAACAGGCATCGGGACTATAAACCATCCGTTTGCTTTGACAATAGACAGGATGATGCCCAGAAAAAGAAGCAGTTTAATCATCATCGTAGCCCTCCCCGTCGTGGATGTTATTTTTTCGTACACGTTCCCATCTTCTGTAATTCGCTTGGCTTATTTTTTCCCGATGCTGATCTGTCAGGGTTTTCCCTGCATTATGATAATATTGATGTGTTGTAAATGGGACGAGGGCCAGATTCTCTTTCCGTGCATCCAACTTGTTTTCGTTGATGTGGTGGACAATATACCCATCCGGGATTTCTTCTTGTAGCCAATACATCATGAGTAATCTATGAATTGAAATTTTTTTATCGTAAATGCAAATTGATGGATAGTCTCTACGTAAAACTATTTTCTTTGTACTGCAAATCGGTTTATCACTATACCATAACGCAGCGTTAATTAGCTCGTTTTCAGCATAAATCGCATTACAGCAGTTTACAAGTTTCACTTTCCTTTGTTCATTAACTATCATCTTTTCCTCCATCGAATTTGTTGCCGACGATCTCAATTCCGCTCGTTGACAGATGTATATTTACGCCCATGCTTTCAGTGCCATTCAACCAAACACAAAATCTATTCCACTCTTGGTCATAGCATACAGGGGCTTCTTTTTGTTCGCCGTTCCAATTCGTCCAATGGATGATATCCCCCTCAAAAATCTTCGTTCCGTTCTTGTCGGTCAGACCGGCGTACTGACAAACTGTGAATGGGTCTACCTCAACTTCATCATACTCGTGAAGGTTATCAATCCATCCGAAAAACGCAATTAGACTACCATCATGGATGCACTGGCATTTCCCTCGCCTTTTTAAGGTGCAATCAGCACGGTCATATACCGGATATCCTTCCACCCACTCGCCATCCAGCCGTTTGGCTTTGAAAAGAATCTCTCTCATTCTGCACCTCCGATGATCTCGTCAAGGGCGATGATTTCATTTTGGCGAAGAGAAGGAAACAAAGAGGGGTCGAGTGTTGCAATTGACAAGTTTCCTGTGAAAACTCTAATGCCGAAGCCACACATCTCAATGCTTCCTGCCTCTGAGTATAACATCTTGATAGCCTTCGCCCTCTCCACCTCCTGCTCCGTCCAGCGGGGCTCGCGGATGATGCAGTCGGGGTGATTGATAATGTAACAAAGTTCGCTGGAGGCCACTTCTCCACCATGTACATTTCTAATTTCTCCATCTGTGCCGATAAAATAACTTTTCACTTCGTCAAATGGGAAATCATTAAACTGGAAGTTCTGGTTTACCTCCATCCCAAGCACCTCGCAAATTCTCGGCTTGTTCATGTTGGCCTCCTCCATATTAGATACAGAAAATATTTTTTCCGTCTCAGAGTTTTGAAACTTTATAGACATTTTCTTTATTGTTTCTTCGTTTATCAAAATGAATTGTTTTTGTATTCATTTTTATTTATTTACTAAATAATTCTTGATATATTTGGCTTGTTATTACATCTTGGCTATCTTGATATTTACCTTGATATTTAGTTAAAACTTCACCAATAATAGTATGATAATAAATTTGACAAATGTCAATATTTGGATAAATCACTATTGGTTGAACACAAGTTAATTCTAAAGTCCAATATCCTCTAAAACCAATATCTCCAAATCCAGCAGAAACATGTACAAATAATCCTAAACGTCCGTGGGAAGATCGCCCTTCTAACATAGGAACAAGATTTTGAGTTTCAGTATATTCATTGGTTCTACCCAGATATACTCTTCCAGGTTCTAACAACAAACCTTCTTCAGGAATTTCAACAATATGATAATCATTATTGATTTTCATATCTAATTTTTGTTTGTTGTAAACTAATAATTTATTGTTTAAAGTTAAATTATAGCTATTAGGATTAAGTTTGTTAAAATCAAAAGGATCAATAATAATTGAATTTCCTAATCGTTTATAAATTGCATCTCCAGTTAAAATCATAAAATATTTTTATACTCCTTTTGTTTTAATCAAGCATATCTCTTGCTCTTTTCAATCTTTCTCCAATAGCTTTTCTTTCTTCTTCTGTTAGCACTCTCTTCTTTTTAGGAGAAATAAATTTAAACCAATCAAAAGGTACATGTGCAACAATACTTCCATCAGAGTTTTTTTCAAAATCAACTAAATCAGGATAAATTTCTTTATATTGCTCAATTTTTGAAATAAATTTACGTTCGCTTGTATATAAAGTGCATTTTTCTTCTCCAACGATTCTTTCAATAGAAGTTTCTTTCATGATTATGTCTCCTTTTTATTCTTCTATATTTATACCAATTTCATTGACATAATGAACCTTAATATCAAATTCTTCTTTAAGAATGGTTATTGCATCATTTGGATTTCCGTAAAAAAATTCTTTGTGTTTATTTTCTTTGTTTACTCTTTTTGAGTCCAATCTTTGATGTATCTTTGTTTCTATATCAAAAACATTTTCTGAAAAAACCAAACCATTACATTCAAATACAAAAGGTACGCTTGCACTTGATAATTCAGACAACCTAATTAAAGGATTTAATCTTCTTGTGCAACCAATTTTATACATACCTGGCATAGATTTAGTAGTTGCTATATACAACCATCCAGCCGAACTATGATTAATTCTCCAATCAATCTCATTTTGTCTTTTATCAATTTCAGCGAGCTTATTTTTAATTTGTTCTTGATCTTCTTTTGTAATAGATTGGCTTAAAATTTTTTCTAAATCTTTTCTTTCCTTTTCAAGTCTTTTTTTCTCTTTGTCTGCTTCAAAAAGTAATTTTTCTTGTTCTCTTAATTTAAATCTTGCTTTTTTAGCTTCTTCTTTTTCGTTAATTTGCGCTATTTTTTTATCTAATTCTAATTTTAATAATCTGATACTTAAATGTAAATATTCCTCGTTAATTTTTACTCCAATTATTGAAGCCTTTTTATTACATCGGTTAAAATTATTAGTGATTAAATCTATACTTCTTGACAAATTTTGAGAAGTTACGCTTTTTTTCTTTCTATCAAAAAAAGAATTAAATCCAAACAATAAACTTTCACAATAAGAATGTTGAAATAAAATACCTTTTGCTAAAGAATGATCTACTTTATACTCTTTTATAATTATATATAAAGCATTTCTCGATATAAGTTGAGCCATTTCTTTTTTAATTTGATCTATCTTAGTGTTAATCTCAACAAAAGAAGTAATTTCAGGAATATATTCTATTCCTATATCTTGTAATTCAATTAATCCTTTATTAGTTCCTAATAAATTTATTGTTTCATCTAATTCTTTTTTATAAATTTGAAGTTGTAAATTAATTGTATTTAATTCTTCTTGTTTTTTATCAATTTCTAATTGTATTTTATTATTTAATAATTTTTGAATAAAAAAATTAAACATATCGTATTCCCTCATTATCACTTTATTGTTTATAATAAGATTAACATAATTATGTTTAATTGTCAAATTATTATTTTTATAAATTATACCAAAATATAACGATTATTATTAACAATTTTGACGAATATTATTAATAATGCCAATTAATTTTGTCTTTTTTCTCTGGCGGACAACGATAAGCAAGCCAAGATTCTCCGTACTCTTCCAGTAAATAACCCTGGACTGATATGCCTTACAGGACAAGGTGTTTTCCTCTGTCCCAATATAATAGTCTCCACTGGCTTTTCCCCGGTTCTTCAAGATTTTGTACCCATACAGGCTCTTCATTCATCTCCCACAGTTCTTCCAATGTCAGCGGTTCATTGCTGGGCTGTGGAATGGTGAGTATACTATCTATATCATCCTTGAAATCTGCATACGTCGCTGCCCATGATACAGGAGCAGTTTCGTTATTCCAAGTATCAAAAATCCGCTTATTGTATAGTTCTTGCAACATATCAGCATCAATTGGTCTCATTCTTAATCTCTCCATCCATGTGCGCGCCACAAGTGGGACAAATTGCAATATTTGAAATGAATTTTGATCTAACGTGGCACACGCTACAAGTTCCGCACATACAGCTTTTAATTAGTCTATTTGGCCCTAAAAACTCCCATCTCCCGTGCCTCACCTCCGCAACGTCGGCGGCGGGGATGTGTGCGATTTCGCTCCAAGCCGCAACATAGTCTCCGCTGGTTCGCTTGACTACATCTAATGCTGCTGCCCTCTCAATGTACTCCTTCATTCCTTTTCCCTCCGTAGTGCGGCCTCAATTTCCAAAATCGAGAATGTATGACTTAATGGCTCTGCATTCGGTATTTCAGTCTCCGCCGTGATAAAGATATTTTCAGGCGTGTAGTCCTTAATAACCGCATTGCACCACAATCCTACGCTGCTCTTGTATGAAATTTTATACCCAGGTTGGCACGGCAGCACTACGCACCGCCTCTCTCTGTCCGCCAAGGCCAGTTCCCACAGGCGATCAAATGAAACCCCAAAAATATCCTCAATGATTTCTGAAAAGGTCATATCAAACAGACTGCATTTATTCATTTTTCCAACTCCTCCAATCTATCTATAACTCTGCCCATCAGCGCAATAGCGTCAAGATAGTCCTGTTGAGTAAATGCGTTGAGCAAGGAAGAGGTATAAAGTTCTCTGATTTTTCTTTGCTCAACAGTTCCAATAGTTTTATAATTCGGTGTAATATATTCATCCATTGTTCTTCTCTCCCTCCGGCGGGCGTTCTTCCATCTTATCTGCGGTTTCTGCCAGAAGTGTAGCAGCCTCCAGATAAGATATTTCTTTGGGCCCTCCATTTTCCCCCCAAATATCCCAGCAATAAAGCGTCCCATGCAGTCGCTTGTTGTTGACTATCGCTCTGGCTCCTGCTCTCAAAGCGAGAAATAACTTTTCATTCTCCATCGACTTCCCCCTCCGGCGGGCGGCGGTAATTGTCCTGTTTTTCTCTGACGCAGTCAAAGCATTGCCCGAATGAGCCATGTGTTTTCCAATAGCACCCCTCACACGTCAGCGCCTCATTCGGCGAGGTGAGGGTGGGCATCCCCAACACAATATCCTCTGCCCGCTCCTTATCCTGTTCGCTATCCCAGCTACATACCTGGATTTCAACCATCAGCTCACTGGCATCAATCGCCCTTGTCATCTTTCATCGCCTCATTCAATCTCCCCACCAAAATTTCTTCCCCGTTTTCAGTAAGCGGCGCTCCGCATCCCGGACAAAAATGTAGGGAAAAGAGGCCTTTATTCCCGCAAAAAATAAATTGTCCATCAAAGCTTCTCCCATCCTTGCAGTGGTGGCAACGCTGTTTTCGCATCTTCTTAGCTAATTCTTCCGCTTTAATCATTTTTCAGTACCTCCTGCACGATCTTCTTTGCAGCCTTGTTCCCGCACTCCCGGCTGATGGGGCGGAGGGCGGAAACAGCTATATCAATCGCTTCGTCCAACTGTTTTCTGTCCCACCAAAGCCCATTTTTCAAGGTATCAATCGCTTCTTCCCGTGTCATTTTTATCTCCTTTTGAAAATACTCTTTTTCTTTCATTAGCAATATACTGACACCCACAATTAGGGCAATCAAAGGCATCGTATAAGGTAGGCTCCATTTTATTAGAAGGTAAAAGAAATAGTTCTGTTTTTTCACGGGCAATATAATGTCGCTTCTTAGTTAATTCAAATACATACCCGCATACTTTACATGTTGTTTTATTCAACTTTCTACCTCCAACATCGCCAATTCTCCACCACAAGCCATATATCCACAACAATCTATCCAACTGTCTATATGATTTTGATTAGAAGACGCACGAGCAATTTTTAATAAAGCCATAAGTAAAGCTACTGTTACTTCGTCTACTTTTACTTCTGTCCCATCAGCTACACATCTTGAACGAATTACAGGCTCCCAAAGTTTAGCAATTAAAGAAAAAGAATTTTCAGGTCCACCATATTCTTTGTTACGATCTTGCGAAACAATCCTTTCTGCTTCTTCAAGAATTGCTTCACGTGAATCAAATATATTTTCTTTTACATATTTTTTCATATTTTCTCCTTTTTTTTACATTATTTTTTTATTAATCCATGCAATAGCAAATTAGAAGAATATAATCGCTCTAATTATTCTTCGTGACTGATTCTCTTTCGTTCGCCAAAACTGCAATACTCATCCCACTGGTGTATCAACATTATGTGCGGACATTCACAAAGAGAAGTTTTCCCATCACAATCAAAGGAAATTTTACTCTCTTTGCCATACTTGCACTCCCGACACCTGACCACAGGCACGGCGTCGATGGTGGGTAGTGCGTCAAGCACAGGTTTCCCCTCTGCATCAACCAGCCTCATTGCTCGGCCTCCTTGTCCATGCGAGCGCCGCAGTTGTGGCAATAGTTATAACCAAAAATGGATTTCGCATGACACTCACTGCACTCGTCATAGCCCTCATGCTTAATCCATCTCCCATGCCGCACCTTCTCCACCTGCTCCCGGCTGACGGAGCGGAGGGCGGAGAGGGCAATCTCAGCCATCTCTTTCCGCCTACGGTATAGAATGTCGTTCTCTCCCGGATTACTACCAAATCCGCTATCAAGCGCCACTCGCGCCGCTGTGAGCTGTTTTTCAAAAAGGGTAATCGCTTCTTCCCGTGTCATTTTTATACGACCTTTCACTTTGTTTTTCTTTATATTATCTATTTATTTTATAATTGTCAAGCGTAAATTTGAATAATATATATAATATAATATATAATAAATTTGTCTATTTTTATACTTGACATTATAAAAACTATTATATATAATATATTTATATATTTAATATATATATTAAATATACTTATTAAAAGAAAAAGAAATATATAAAGAAAAAGAAATATATAAAGAAAAAGAAATATATAAAGAAAAAGAAATATATAAAGAAAAAGAAATATATAAAGAAAAAGAAATATATATTATATTATTATATATTTTATAAATAAATATCAAATAATAATATAATATATTTTTAAAAAATAAAATTTTTATTGAACGTAATGAAATGAAGTGAAATAAAATTTTTATTTTTTAAAAATAAAATTTCTTTGGTACTTTCTTTTTGAAAAATGCAAAAACTTTTTGTTCTTTGTTATTATGCAAATTGCTCCGCATTTATACTCCCTGCGGGGCGAAGAGAATTACTTGCAAAAACATAAAATTTTATTTTATTATAATTACAATAAAAAATCTTTTTATTTTTGATTCTAAAAGCAAATCCTATATAAAGAGAAGGAGTGGTATAATAAAAATAAAAATAGACTAAAAAATTATTATAATTAAAATAAAAAATAAATACTTAAATAAGACTGTGAGAATGAAAAATGAGTTTGAATAAACAAATTTTTTTATATTCTATTTCTACTGATGATTTTTACAATTCAGAAGAACAATTTTTTCACAAAAGATTATTAAGACTTTATATAGCTAAAAACAAAAATAAATCCGAATGGCGTAAAAAATGGATCAATAAATTAATAAAACAAGAAAAAAGAAAATTAACTTGTCTATTAGATGCTAAAAAAAATAGTGATATTGTTAGAGAACTGAATATAGAATCTCTTAAAGAAAAAAATATTATTAATTTATTTGAAAGCAGTTTAACAAGAACTATGAATATTACAACAAATTCTTTGACTAAAGACTTATTCATAGTTGATGTATATTTTTTTCAAGTATTCAAAAATTTAGTTAAAAATGGATTTTTATACAATAATGAAAAATATATTTTTTTAACTGCTTCTGCTGGACAAATAAGAACAAAAAAAAGTGTTTTTATAAAAGAAAAAATATATAATAAAATTTCTTTGACTTTAATGTGTGGATTAACAATAGAAAAAATTAATGAAAAAGGCGGTATAAACCCAAATAAATTTTTAAGTTATCTTGCTTTGAGTAATTCAGCAACCGATCCTTGGAACGATTTTGACATTGATAAAAGCATAGTTGTAGAAGATTTTGAAACAAATGTTCAAGGGGAAGTAGATTATATTGATTCTAAAACATATAAAATAATACGACAAGAAAAAGAAGTTAAAATACCTCATACTGATGGATGTGGTATTATGCTTAATGGTCCTACAAGAATGATTAGAGCACCATTTATAAAAGGTTTGCTTATAACTTTTCCTTTTGACAAATTTATTAAAGAAAAATGTAAAAATGGAACATGTATTATTAAAGACATTTATGGTAAAGAATATGATATTTTAGCTGATGGAATTGAATATATATTCACAAAATCCCAATTTAAATTGCATTAAATTTAGTGCCTTTACACAGTAATGTGTATCGAATAACGCGGTGAACGCATAAAAGTGCGGTGTAAGATATTAAATCTTGCTAACAGGGAAAGCTAAATAATTGTTGTTATAAAAACGAAAAGGAGGTGAAAACAATAAAACAAAAAACTAAAGATTTATCCGGAAAAATTTTTGGAGAATTAAAAGCGATCAGAATTGTAGAAAAAAATAAAAAAGGTGTTATTTGGGAATGTATATGCTCTTGTGGAAATATAACAAATGTACCATCTTCAAGATTGTTATCCGGTAAAACTAAAAGCTGTGGTCATTTAAAAAGAGCAAAAAAAATAGAAAGAAATTTAATCGGAAAATGTTTTGGGCGATTGACAGTAATTCAACATTCTGATAAGAATAAATATTGGATATGTAAATGCAAATGTGGAAATATTAAAGAAATATATGAATATAATTTGCTTAAGGGAAAAACGAATAGTTGTGGTTGTTTACATAAAGAAATTGTTCATAAAGTTTTTTATGAAGATTTAACAGGAAAAGTTTATGGAAGATGGACAGTTATTGGTGAATCTAAAAAAAGAAGTAATTATTGTAAATGTCAATGTAGTTGTGGAACAATAAAAGAAGTTGCTAAAAATAGTTTAAAAAATGGTAATTCTATAAGTTGTGGTTGCTATAAAAAAGAGTTGACTTCTAAAATTCTTTCTTTGAACTTGCAAGGGCAAAAATTTGGAAAATTAACTGTGCTTAAAAGAGATGGAAATTTTTTAGGTAAAGATAATACTAAATATTCTGCGTGGCTTTGTCAATGCGAATGTGGTAATAAAAAAACAATTAGAGGACATGATTTAGTTCGTGGTTCTGTTATAAGTTGCGGCTGTCTTAGTTCTAAAGGCGAATATTTAGTTCGACAAATTCTATTAAAGAACAATATTTTATTTGATACACAATATTCTTTTCAAGATTTAAAAAGTGACAAAAATTATCCTTTAAAATTTGATTTTGCTATATTCAATCAAGATAAAAGGATTTTATGTTTAATTGAATATCAAGGAGAGCAACATGATATTTCGTACGAAAAATATCATATAAATTTTGGAAAGCAACAAAGAGAAATAACTGATAAACAAAAAAAGCAATATTGTATAAAAAATAAAATTCCGTTTTTTGAAATTTGGTATTATCAAGATATTGAAGAAGAAATAATAAAAATATTACAACAATTACATGCTGATCCTGTGCCAAGCCTTTAATAAAGGAAGGTGCAACGACTATCCGAAAGGAGTAGGGAAAGAATGAAATGTTTCTTTCTCGAAGCGCCGCGCCCCTTAATAATTTAAGGGTGATGATATAGTCTACTCCCCTAATAAATATCGGGAAACCGAGGGTATAAAGGAAATATTATTCTTCCTGGCAAGAATATAAAGATAATTTTAAAAAATATAATTGTGAAGTATGTTATTGCAATATAGAAGAAAATTATATACCTAAAAGCCGTATAAATTATCAAATGTTGCAGACTTTAACAGATATTACTTCTAATGAAATTAATTATTTAATAAAAAATACTATAAAAGAAATAAATTCCATAGGAAATGATTTTCAAATAACTATGCGTTTATTGGGGGCCACAAAAAATAATATTAATCCAAGTTGGTTTCAGCAAGCATTGATATTATATCCTGAATTAATACGTGATCCTTATTGTCGAGATATATTGAAACAAACAAAAATTAGTTTAGTAAAACAAGCAAAGGCTGGACGATTACGAGTTAACGGAGGTTATTATTTTGTATCTCCTGATCTCTATGCTTTTTGTGAATGGTTATTTTTAGGAATTAAGAATCCGAAAGGAATATTACAAAAAGGAGAAGTTTATTGTAAAGATTTCAAAGATAATAAGAAATTGGCTTGTTTAAGAAGTCCGCATTTATATAGAGAATGGCCTATAAGAATCAATAATAAAAATACTGAAATAGAATATTGGTTCGGAAACACTAAGTGCATTTATACAAGTTGTCATGATTTAATTTCAAAAATATTGCAATTCGATTAGTTCGTCGCGGTCGAACCCATTAGGAAACTATGGGATATAAAACAGTGTGAAGGCATAAATATGCCATGTACTAAAAATAGTGCAACGGAGAACGTAAGCACAACTCCGTAGGAAGCCAGAAAAATTCTGGAACCTCTATCGACTAAGGGTGGAAAAAACATCATTTATATGTATGGAGACTTAATATGAAAACAACAAAATTAGGAAGGAATTTAGTATTATGGATGGCATTAGGAGATGGAACACTTAATGCTAATGGTTATTTAAGTATTCGTCATTCAATTAAACAAAAAGAATATTTAGAATGGAAAAGAAAAATATTGAAAGAAAATGGAATAGCTGTCAGTGAAATTTATTATGTTAATAATAATGGATATGGTGGATATGAATTTAGAACAAAATCTTATGATTTTATCAGGGTTTGGAGAAGAAGATTATATAAACCTTCTAAAAAAATTTATCAAAAATCTATATTAAATTCTATTGAATCTTTAGGACTTTATATTTGGTATTTAGATGATGGAAGTTTAACAAAAAAGAAAGAAAATAATCAAGTGGTTGCTAACATTTTATATTTGAATACTCAAGTAGAACAAAATCAAAATCAAATAATTATTGACTGGTTTTTTGAAAAATTTCATATTAAATTTTATCAAAATAAAGATCATAAGTATTATCGCTTATTGTGTGGTACAAAAGAAGCAAGAAAATTTCTTTCAATAATTTCTAAATATAAAAATGAAGTTCCTTCCATGATATATAAATTCGATATTAAGCCAGAACCCGCTACAAGGTAATAACTGAGTAGAGTAGAAGCAGGGTGAAACTCCCTGCTTCCAAGCGCACTGGACCTAAACGGGAAACCGCATGGTTATGATATAGTCAGTAGCTTTTACGTGCGACGGTGATAAATTACTTGTAATTCAAAATAAATTAATATGTTCTATTGCTGAAAGAAATATGCAAAATATAGTTCCTTTAGATTATGAATTAAAAAAAGCAAAAGAAAAACATTTAGATTCTGATTCCATATACGAAGGTATGATTTTTAATTATACTCAAGGTAATATTGGGCCTATATCTAATAAAATAACTAAAATATGGAATAATCAAAAAATAGAAGAAGAGCAATTAAATGTAATTCGTTGGTTGACTTTTTATAATAATGCTGTTATTGATTCAGCTAAAACACTTTGGCTGCCTGAGCCTCCTAAAAATATTAAAGAAATTATAAAAAAAAATACAAATATAAAATTACCTAATTTTTTTATTTATGCTAAAGATAAAAAAGAATATCAAGTAAATGCAAGTAATAATTCTACCATGAATCATATAGCTAAAAAAATACCTGATTCTAAAATAATTTTTTCTAAATCTATAAATAAATTTGATTATCGTATGTTAATGGATTTAAATTTTGGATTTGATCTTTCTAATAATAATATTATAATACAACTTTATGATTATTATAATAAACGATTATCTACTTTTAAAGATGAAGATAAAAATAAAGGGATAAAAAATCAAGATATGTATAAATACAAAAATATGAGAGAGAAAATTATTGAGGAAAGCGGAGAAGATATTAAATATATTGTGAATACTTTAGTTGCTTATTTATATACAGTTAGAAAAACTTCTGCTAAAAAAGGACTATGGGATTGTTTTGGTGATGTGATGATAGACAATATACAAAATAATTTAGACCCTAAAAGTAGAATCTGCATTGTTTGTGGAAGAAGATTTATTCCTAAAAACATGGCATTACATACTCTAACCTGTAGTGAAAAATGCTCATTACAACTGAAAAATCAAAGGAAAAAAGAAAAACGGAACTCAGAATAAGCCGACAATCTATTGAAATATATAAAATATTATTATATTTAATAAATAAAATAGAAACAAATAGGGAGAATAAAAATGGGAAAGAAACAATATCCTTATATTACAAATCAAGAAGCATATACGGAAATTATGAATAGAACTGGTGTTCCTTATTCAGCAATTAAAGAAGTATTTAAAGTTTATGAGGACATTGTAGAAGAATGTTTAGCTAATTATATTGACATTCAAGTATTGAATATTGGTAAAATTAGTTTTAAAGTAAAACCTCCAAGATTAAATAAAGTATATTTTAATCCGGCTAAAGGAGAATTTTTACCTCCTAAAGATTATCCAGGATATTTAGACCCGCGTATTAAATTTAGTTCAGCTTTCAGAAAAAGATTAAAAAGGAAAACCGAATTTTTTGACAAAGAGGAATAATATGGCTTCAAAAATAACATATTTGACTGACAAGGAATTTTATATTGGAGTAAGTAAAAAATTGAATATTTCTCCAGAAAAAGTAAAAGAATATTGGGAACAAGGTTTTTTAGAGTTTATAATACATGAAGTATATTATAAAGGAAAATGTAGAGTACCATTTATTGGAAATTTCTATACTAAAAGAATGAAAGAACAAATGTCTGTGCAACATGATCCTAAAGGTAATTTAGTTACTTATAGAGTTCCAGAGCGCGATGTTCCTTTCTTTACAGCAAGCGATCATTTTATTAATGATATAAATATGCAAGGAGTAACCAAGCAATTTAGAAAAAGATTAAAAAATCAAAAGTTGAGTAAAAGAGACTATTTGAGAGAAGTTAGAGCTCAAAAATTAGAAAGCTACGGTAGTATTAGTAGTGTTCGACTTGAAAATTCTAAAAAAGATTTTAAGAAAATGATTGATGATAAAAAAAATGGATAGAAGAAAAAATGAATCTTATTTATCTTTCTCTAAAAGAGTAACTCAGGCATTATCTAATAAAACTATTAGTTATAAAGAATGGGCTAAATCTTTGTTAAATGAAAATATATATGGAGAAGAAAATACTCGACGTTGTTTTGTATTTTTTGAAAAATTTTTATCAATTCTTGAAAACGATGAAATTAACAATATTCAAGATGAAAATAAATTACAAGAAATTTTAATTGCTAAAAAAGAATTGGAAAAAGAACGCAAAAAAATACAAACAATTAATTTAGAATATAATCAATACGTTAGAGATATTTCACGTTTTGAATTATTTAATGAAAAAATTAAAGAAGCTATTGATAATATGCCTGCTTTAATTTTTTCTAATACTATACAAGACAAATTTAATAGTAAACAAACTGCTGTACTTTGTATATCTGACGCTCACAATGGTGTTGAGATTAATATGCAAACAGTGTTTAATGAACCTATAAATATTTATTCTCCAGATATATTAAAAAAAAGATTAAATAAATTAGCTGATACAGTTATTAAAGATTATAAAAATAATTTTAATTATAAAAAATTAATTGTTTTTGATCTTGGTGATGGTATACAAAATATATTAAGATTATCAGATATAGCTAAATTAAAAACAGGTGTTATTGATAGTGTTTTACAATATGCTGAAATGATATCTCAATTTTTAAATAAAATACAAAATGAATTAAATATTCAAATTGAATTTTCATGTTTAGGAGGAAATCATTCTGAATTAAGATTGATTTCAACAGGGAGGAATTGGGAATCTGAAAATTTAGGTAAAGTAATCAGAGAGTTTATAGCTTTAAGATTAAAAGATAATCAGAATATTAAAGTTGATCCTTATAGTGATTTTAGTTTTAAACAAATTGAAGGTATTAATATTTTAGCTATTCATGGAGATGATAGCAAAAAAAATATTAATGAAATATCTTATTGGGAACAATATCATAATATTACTATTGATATTTTATTAATGGGGCATTTTCATCATCAAGAACAAATAAGTCTTGGATATAGTCCTACTGGCGATAAAGAAATAATAATAGTTCCAAGTTTAATTGGAATAGATGAATTTAGTCGGAAGAATCGTAAATTAGCGAGAGCTGGAGCTAAATTTATATTATTTGAAGACAATAATAAAACTTGGGAAAAGGTTATATATTTAAACTAAATATTAAAATAAAGGAAAAATGGGAAGAAAATTATGTGGGTGTTGTGGAGAAATAAAAGATTCTAAAGAATTTTATAAATCTCCTAAAATTAAAGAAGAATATATATTTTTATGCAAAAATTGCTGTGGACAAAAATTAAAAGAGTATGAAAATATATTAGATAAAAAATCTGCTGCTTTTTGGCTGGTGTTATCTGAAATTGGCATTCCTTTTATTTCTGAAATATGGAAAATTGTAGAAACTTATCCTTCTGCTGGACGTAGAGGAAAAGATTATTTATTATTGTATTTAAAAACTTTGATAGAAGATGGTCGTCTTGTGAACGGATTTTGGGAAAGTGATGTCATGTTAGATGATCTAATTCAAATAAAAAAAGATGAAATTGTCCCAAAGCAAGAATTGAATTTAGAAGAAGAAAGAAAAATTTGGGGTAATTTTTATGTTGATATAAATACTAAACAACTTGACCGAGAATCTTATGAGTTTTTAAATAAAACGTATGAAGAATATACTTCTGAATTATTAGATATAGATGTTAATTTAGAAAAAAGATTTAGAGATTTGGCGAAATGTGAATTAAGATTGCGAAAAGCCAATGAGATTAATGATGGTACAGAGATTAGTCGTGCTCAAGAAAGTTTGAATAAGCAACTTAATTTGTTAAAAATGAATGACTTTTCTATAAATCAAAAAGATGAACGCCAAAAATTTATTGATAGAATTGCTTGGATGATAGAAGAAACTGAACCAGCGGAAGAAGAAGATCGAGCAAAATATAGTGATATTGCAGGTTATGAAAAGATTTATAATAGTTGGATGAGGTCTATGAAAAATATTTTGACAGGTGATACTATATATCCAGATATTCCTATTGAAGAGGAATGATAAAGTATGAGTTTACCTATTAATCATGGGAAAAATTTACGTCGTCAATTTCTAAATAAACAATTATCTACTACTAATATAAATTATGATTCTTGGCTTTCAGAAAAACAAAGAGCTAATGTAAAAAAGTGGATATCATATTATAGAAGAAATTGGGATTTGTTTTGTGAACAAGTTTTGCAAATTAAATTATATCCATTACAAAAATTTTCTTTACATATGGCTGGAGTTGCTAATGAATATTTTGAAATAGCAACAAGAGGTGCTGCAAAATCTTTTCGTGCTGGTATTGCTGCAATATGTGCTTTTTCTTTATATCCTTATTCAGAAATTGTTATAACTTCTTCTACTATACCTCAAGCAGCAAAATTAGTTGAAAAGAAAATAAGAGATGAAATTATAAAAAAATTATCTCCTTATTTATTATATATGTATGAAAATGAGTATATAGTAATTACTAAATCAAATACTGCTGAGGGCGCTTATACAGTAGAAAATAAACTAAATGGTTCAACTATAACGGTTTTACCTTGCCTCGAATCAAGTAGAGGATCGCGTTCAACCTATAATATATATGAAGAGACGAGATTATTAAAACCAAGTATTATTTCTTCTGTATTTGAACCTATGGGGCATGTTCGTCAAGCTAAATATTTGTCGAATCCAAAATACAATACAAAAAGATGGCAAGAAGAAGCTAAGTCAATGTATATAACTTCTGCCAGATATAGTTATGAGTGGTTTTTTAAAAAATTTATAGATACTACAAAGCATTATTATACTTCTAAACATGAAAGATTTATTCCTTTTGCGCAGGATATTTTCACAGCTATTGAAGATGGGTCAAGAACTTGGGCAGATTATAGGAAAAATAAAAAATCTATGACAACAACAGATTTTCGTATGGAAATTTTAAATGAAATGTTCCGTATAAATGAAAATGGTTATTTTAATATTGAATCATTTAGAAATAATCAAGTATTAAGTCAATGTTTTTATCCTCCTAAAATCAAAGATATTATTGATGAAGCGCCTTTGTCTATGCAAGATAAAAAATTGAATGAAATTAGATTTGTTATAGCAGACCTGGCTTTTAGTGGAAATAGTTCAAGACAAAATAATGACCATACAGTTTTTATGTGCATGTCTTTACATTGGAAAAAGTTTTCTTTTGAAAGACATATAGACTATATAGAGACACGTCCAGGGGGCCGAGCCGATCAAATTGTTTTAAGAATGAAAGAATTATATTATGATTATCAGGCTGATTATTTAATATATGATAACAGGTCTGGTGGTGAAACAATATATGATTTTCTCTCTAATAAAACAGAACATCCTGAAAGAGGTTCTTATTGGAATAATAGTGGTTTTACTTTATGTTTAGACAAAGATATTCAAATAATAACTTCTGGGAAAATGGAAGAGTTATCTAATAGAACAGTTGATAAAAATGCAATTCCTTGTTTAATTCCTTTTATTGGTACTTTGGAATTAAATAGTTTGGTTTGGCAAAGTTTAAAAAAGCAGCTTGAAATTAATAATATTAAATTTTTAATTAATGCTGAGGAAGCTCAAAACAATTTAGAGGATAATGGAGAATTTTATAAATTAACTCCAGATCAATATGCTTATTCAATAGCTCCTTATGGACAAACAGATGAATTAATACATGAATGTGTAAATTTATCTGCTGAATATAGAAATGGTTTAGTAAGATTAAAAGAGCCTCGTTCAGGATTTAAGGATAGGGCAATCGTGCTTGCTTATGCCAATTATATTGCTGAACGGTTTGACAATAGATATGCAAAAAATCAGCAACAAGAAGAAATAGATTTAAATTCAATTCAATTAATTTGGTGAGAAAGGAGGAAAAATGTCTGATTATATTAGTAAAGAAAGAGTAAAAGATGTAATTGATTTTGCTCAGGGTCTATATTATTCTGAGAATTATGGACTGTTTACTCCTTGGTTAAGTAATCAATTATTACAAAATTTGAATAATAATCCACGAATCCCTACATTTAATAAAATTTGTGAAGCATTGTCTGAATATAAACAAAACGAGAAAAATTTGCAAGGATATACAGAGTTTATGACTCAATTTGATATGATATTTAAAAGAACTTTGTATAGCTATGTAAACGTTTTGGCTTTTGATTTAGATTTAACTTGTGTTAATGCTTTTACAGAAGAAGATTATCAATCGGATTTATATAAAGAAGATAAAAAAAGAGTATATAATTTCCTTGATAATTTTAAATATAAAAAAGAATTTAAAGAAGTATTAGTTGAGGTTCTTGCCCACGAGACAGATTTTGTATGGTATAGAAAAACTAAATGGGGCAATAAAGGCATGAAATTTGCTTTACAAACCATGCCTCAAGATTACTGTTTATTAACTGGAAAATGGGAAAAGGGATTGCTTTGGGATTTTGATTTTAATTACTTTTTACAACCGGGAACTGATCTTGATGGATATGATCCTTCTTTAGCTAAAACTTATAAAAGAGTATTTGAAGATATAAAAAATCCTATTAATTATAGGCCTACGAATCCTTTAAATAATAGAACTGGACAATTTGCATATTGGGCACAGACTTCTCCTGAAAACGGGGCATGGGCTTTTAAATGGAATCCTAATAATTTTGCTCAAGTTCCGTTTTTGGCACCTTTTCTAAAGAATGCTATTAGAAATGATGAAATAGAAAAATTGCAATATGATAAAGATATCATTGCTGCTTCTGCTATTTTAGCTGGTGAAATAAGATTGTTTGATAATGCTAAATCAGGAACAAAGGCTAATCAATTTGCTATTGATCCTGTAACATTAGGCAGTTTTATGGGAAAAGCCAAAGAAGGATTGGGACGACAAATTAAATTGGGAGCTCTTCCTACTGAAAATACAAAATATTATCAATTTAATGATAATAATAGTTCCATGTATCAAGATCAATTATCAACTTCTGCTGGGGTCGGTTCTGGTGTTAGTAGAATTATTTATTCATCTGATAGAATGAGTAATGCAGAAATTGAAGCTGGAATTACAGATCAATATAATACTATGAGTTCTATGTATTATCAGTTTGAGAATTTTTTAGATTATTATGTTAATCAATTAACTAAAAAATATAAGTTTAAGTTTCATTTCTCTGGATGCTCTTATTCTTTTGATAGAGAAAAACGATTTGACAGAATTTGTAAATTAGCTGATAAAGGATTAGTTCTGAATCAAAGTATGTGGGCTTCTGCAATGGGAATAGAACCTCAAATTTTTGAGAGAAGTTTAGAAGAGTCTAAATATAGCGATTGGATAAATAAATTTAGTACATTAATGTTAAATTCTAATACTACGGGGCAGAATAGTCCAGGGCGTCCTAAAAAAGATGACATAGATTTATCTGAATCTGGTCAAATGAATAGAGATGTAGAAAGTAATATTTGATAAGGTAGAGATGAAAATGATTGTAACTCAAGAGACTCAAAACTCTTTAATTGAATTAATTGGCAAATGTTTTGTTGAAAATAGATATTTAGATCGTTTAGTGTCTATTTTAGGAACAAAATTTGCATATAATAATACATCCAATTTAATTCATAAAGGTATAGCACATTATTTTCCATTATTGGCAGATGAAATTGGAGAAAAGACTTTAGAAAGATATAATATTCCAGTTTATTATCCTGCTACTCCATCGGCTGGACAAGATTATTCTTCGGTGGAAGAAATTATTAAAGATATGGAAGAAAGAATGTTAGATTTTCAAATTGCTATGATGGGCGTTTGTAAAATAGCACAACATAATGATGATTTACATGTTTATGTAGATATGCTTGATATGTTAGAAGATTTTAATGAAATAGTTGAACAAGCTATTTTATTAAGTGATAAAATATCTATTTATGGAACTAATCCCAGTTTTGACAGACATATTAATGGATTTTGGATTTTAGGTAAAGATAATTAAAATCAATTATTTTTGAAGAGGATATAAAATGATATGTATTGGGGAACCTTCTAATTATGAATTATATTATGTAGCAGATGGGGAAGAAGCTATTAAAATTCATCAAGCAGGATTACCGCCTGAGTGGAAAGATTATGAAGGTAATTTGTACTTTAAAAAGGGAAAAAAGTTAGAAAAAATTCTGAATAAAATAAAAAATCGTTATTAATTTAACGATTTTATATATAATTAAATGATAGAAGGGAGTGAGAAAGAATTGGGGAAAATGGCTCGTTTTTCTATTAATGAAGTAAAAAGAATAAATTCGAGTGAATATGAAAACAGTGAATTTGCCATAGGGAAAATGGGTTTTCTTTCAACACGTCCTAATTCTCACCAATTAAATATTAGTGAGACAGTATTAAAGGAATCAGCACCAAGTGTTCTTGGTAAATGGATTGTAGCAGATATGACAGGAGTTGTAGATGCCGGCACTCATACAGAACAAGAATATATAGTTGGTATGGTTCCAAGAGATCAAGAAGTAGATTTTGTTTATGATGAAGATGGATATTTAAAATCTTATGTTGATGTAATTATTAGTAAAGTATATGCTAAAAATTATTGTGCTATGTTTGAATCTGATAATTTAAGAAATGTGAGTGTAGAAATGAATGTTCATACTTCAGAAGAAGATGAACATGAAGTATTAGATTTTAATATTGTAGGAGTAACTACATTAGGGAAACATATTAATCCAAGTTGCCCAGGTTCTGATATTGTATTCACTCGATTTTCTGAAACAGAGGCAAATGCTTTTTTTGAAGATTGCAAGAAAAAATGTTCAAATCTTGAAAATTTTATGGACCAAAGGAAAAATAAAATGTCTGAAGAAAAGAAATATAAAATTGATAAATCAAAAGAGGCGTTGTCTGATAAGCCTTGGGGCGAAGTAGATAAAACAAAACTACGAAATGACATAATGGGGGCATCTAATAAAAATACACTTGTTAAAGATGTTTATATGCTTGTAGAAGATGGGTGGGAAGACGCTCCTTCTGAGCATTTGAAATATCCTGTTATGGAATTAAAAGGCGATACTTTTGTTTATAATAGAGATGGTTTATCTTCTGCTTTAGGATATGCAAAAAAAGAAAATGTTTCTTCTGTTGTTTCTAAGGTAGAAAAGATTCAGCGTAAATTAGGATTATTTAAAGAAGGAAAGGAGGCTGACACTGAAATGAGCACCAAATATTTTGATGAAATTGAAGGTCGTAAGGCTTGGGCCGATGTTATCGAAGAAGTTCAAGAGCATGAAGGTAGAGATGCTTATGTAGATAGTATTGAAAAAGATCATATTATTTATACTAAGGATGATGTTCGTTATCGTGTAGAAGCCGATATAAAAGTTAATAAAGACGATAAAACTGTTGATGCAGATATTCATTGGGATACTGTGAAGAAAGACAAGGATCAGAAAATGTCTGAGAAAAAAGAAATGTCTATTGATGAAGCGATGGCTGAAATAGATCGTTTATCTAAAGATGTTGAAGATAATAAGAATATTATTATGGACAAAGATAAGCAGATGAAAGATATGGAGAAAGAGCTATCTGAGCTTCGTGCATTTAAAGAAGCTGCTGATAAACAAACTCTTGCAGCATCTGTTGAATCTGTTATGAGTGAAGTAAAAGATTGTTTATCTGATGATAAATACAAAGAGTTTTGTGATGAAGGATTACAATGCTCTGTTGACGGTGTAGATGCTTGGGCTAATAAGGTCAAAGCATTTTGTTTTGAAACGGGAGTTAAGAAAAAAGCTCAAAAAGGTACTATGTGGAGTTTTGCTAATCCTGTGCAAGTTGAAAGTAAAATAAATTCTATTTGGTAATAAAAGGAGAATAGGTAATTATGGCAAAGAATAATTTTCCTGTAGTTTATTATAAAACTGCAATGTCTCAGAATGTTGATTCCTTAAACAGAGTGGCAGTTTCTGAGACCACTGTATATAATGGTTCTTTAGTTACGTTAGGTACAATGGGTACAGGTGCTGCTCAAGGTATGGGGTATGTTTTTCCTGCAACTTTAACTTCTGTTATTAATGGTAATGTGAATGATGTGTGGATGGTCCGTGGTCCTGAAGTGTCTAAGGAAGTTTGTGGCAATCTATACGATGATCCTCGTGA
>ENA-ORTH01001090-ORTH01001090.1-human-gut-metagenome-genome-assembly--contig:-NODE-1090-length-30016-cov-3.031407_pt1 | contig 30016 bp, 39 predicted proteins | sample MGYA00241914_ERZ509192 | MGnify/ENA primary metagenome ERZ509192 (study PRJEB26280, sample SAMEA2338826) | human gut metagenome | biome: human gut; feature: human-associated habitat; material: faeces... | reverse complement strand
TCTGTTTATATCTCATCGGCTGAGCTCCACAAGATTCTGTGATGAAATTCTCGTGCTGGATCAGGGGCATATCGCAGAGCGGGGAAGCCATGATGAGCTGCTGGAAAAGCAGGGGATTTATGCGGCGATGTTTCAAGCACAGTCGCAATATTATGAGAAAGAGGGTGACGGATGTGAATGCATGGCAGGAAATTAAAAAATTCACCGGTATAGTCCGGTTCGTATTCCTTGCCGTACTTGAAGTATGCTCGGAGCGCCCAACCTATCAGCAGCACACAGATGACGCCGCACGCGATGACGAACGCAAGCGCGAGCACGCGGTCGCGGTTCGCCTGATCCGCCCACCCCTGCTCCTCTTTCATCACCTCATCGAGACGCAGCTGGTCCTTGAAGGCGAGTGCCGCCTCGCCCGATAGATTCGTCAGCCAATCGACGGGAAACACGACACGTGCCTCGGCATACTGACCGGGAGCCACCGATGGAACCGTGTAAACGATGGTCCCGTCGGGGTTGACGACCAGCGAGCCGTCGAGCGGTCCGTGGCCCCATGCGCGCACGTTGTCGCCCGGAACAACCTCGGTTCCCTGGGGTACGGGCAAGGCAAGCGTCAGCGTCACGTCCGATGCGGTCTCCTCCCAATGGGAGCCGATATAGCGCCAGTTCACTTCGCCCACATCTCGAAATGCCTGCACACCGTTGACCACGGTATAATCCAGCTCGATGATGACACGCTCGTTCGACGCGTGAAAGAACGCGTAGACCGTGTTTTTGGCTGCATCAAGCGAATACGCGTCCGTGCCGGGACCGCCTTCGTCGCGCCAGGCGAGCACGAACGGCTCGTTTTTCATCGTCACCCAGTCGCCCTCTACCTTGCCTTCGGCGTCAACGGCAGCCATGCGGGCTCCGTTCATCTGCAACTCGGAGTTAGGCGGAAGGTTCTCGAACGTCCACCAGACGGCGGTGAAGTCGCCGTTGAAGTCGAACGTGCGCTGCTCTGTGAAGTGCAGCGATCCGTCGGTCTCCACCTGGGCCGCGATATCCACCTTTGGCATCGTGTACGATTTCGCCCACGCCTCGACCGGATTCGACGCAGCCATCCAGCACGCCGCCACCAGCACGGTAAGCACGAGCGCAAGCGACGCGCCCAGCGAACGCGCCCGGGAATCTCGATATTCTCGAAAGCCAAGATACGAACCGCTCATGTTTTGCACGATCATGCTCCTTGCAACTTGAAGATGGTCACGGTATCATAGCAAATCGCACCTACTATACTGAGGAGAGCTGACCGAGAGGCCGAAGGTGCTCGCCTGCTAAGCGAGTATACGCCACAAGCGTATCTGGGGTTCGAATCCCCAGCTCTCCGCCACTGAAACGTACAACCCTCGTCCGCCCAGCGCGCACGAGGGTTTTTACCGTTCGGAACCACCTCCCACGCTGTCAGAACCCGGCAACGCGGGCCATCGCAGCCGAGGCCCGGTACGCCCGCGCTGGGTGCGCGCGGCCGCGTTCCGACGGAAACCTTCCAACGGCTTCCCAGCATCCGGCGTGTTAGCCGTCGCGCCCGCCGCGACCCTTCCGACGATCGCTCAGGCGCTCGGTCCGCATCGGCTTCTTGCGATAGCTCGGATGATGCCGCAAGAATACGGCACGGCATATAAAGGTAACGCCAAGGCCGATAAGCGCCGTGACAAGGAAGCTGAGCGCAAGGTCGAACACCGCTTCGTTATGCTCGAACCACGCATAGACGCTGACCAGCAGAAAAAATGCCGACAATCCACCGGTGATGACGGTGAACATCTTGATGAGAATTTCCTTAGCCCTGTTCGGAGAATGCCGATACGCCATCACCAGATACACGATGCCCGCCAGCACGGCAAGCAGAATGAGCATCGGGACGATGCGCGATAGACGTGCGATCATCGGACGGCTCTCCTTTCTGCGCGCGCGGCGTTCGACGGCTCCATGCTAAAACTGTACTCGGGGAGCCGCATCGGAACCGGCTGCGGCATCGAAGCTCTCCCGCTGCGAGAAGCCCATCATTCCCGCAATCAGCACGGCAGGGAATGTCTGAATGGCAGTGTTGTACTTCATGACGGTGTCGTTGTAGCTCTGCCTCATATAGCTGATCTTGTCTTCGGTGTTGGAAAGCTCGGCCTGAAGCTGCTGGAAGTTCACATTCGCCTTGAGGTCGGGGTAGGCTTCGGCCACGGCGAACAGACTCTTGAGCGCGCCTGTCAAAATGCCGTCGGCCTCCATTTTACCTTCCGGCGTACGCGCGCTCATCACGGCCGAACGCGCCTGCGTAACTTCGTCGAGCGTGCCGCGCTCGTGCGTGGCGTAGCCCTTGACAGTCTCCACCAGATTCGGGATGAGATCGAGGCGTCGCTGCAGTTGGACGTCGATCTGCGCCCAAGCATTGTCCACCATGTTGCGCAGCTTCACGAGGTTGTTGTACAGCGCGATGATGGCGACGATCAACACGACGACGATGACGAGGATGACGATTACGAGGATATCCATGGTTCTCCTTTGCCGTTACGTGCAGTATATTCTACCATCGCTCGTCTTGCGTTAAGGCGCTCCGTCATGCGACCGACAAAACCCTCGCAGCCGGCAAGAGAACCCTGTGCGCCCGTGCCCAGTTCCACTTCGAGGGCCTGGCCTTCCACGGCTCGCATCGACGCGAATGCTCCCTCGTACGCGTCGGCTGGGAGACGCCGACGCGCCGAGAACCGCGAACGCGATGGTAGGCGGGGACACTGCGGCGCCGCCTATGCTGGCACGCGCGGCGCACGGCCGCGCCACGCTTACCGAGCGGTTGCGGAACGCCCGGCGCCCGAAGGGACGATCCCCGCGCGCACAGGCCCGAACATCGTCGCGCGCGCCCACCACCCGCGCGCATGGGCTTCGGCGGCAACCAGGCTTGCATCCTGAAACGACCGGCAAGGTGCAAACACGGCCGATCCGCTGCCTGACATGAGCGCGCAATCAACGCCGTCCTGCGCTTCCATCCACGCGCGAACCTCGGCGAGCAACGGTACGAGAGATTCGGATGCACTCGCCAGATTGTTGCGGAGCGGCACGTCGCACGCCCGGCGCGCGGCGAGGGCCCGTTCCCGATCGGCACCCGCAATGCGCTCGGGACGAACGTCGAACGCTCGGTACGCCTCGGCCGTCGACACGCCGGCTTCGGGCTTGACCACCACGGCATACGCGCCCATCGGCTCAAGCTCATGCATGAACGCATCGCCCACGCCGTCGAAGCACGCGCATCCCCCATGCAGGAAAAACGCCACATCGGCCCCAAGCTCGCGTGCGACCTCCTCAATGCGCGGATCATCGGAGGCAAGGCCCCACATATACGCCGCGCCTGCGAGCGCCGCAGCGGCATCGGACGATCCGCCGCCCAAACCCGCTTCAGAGGGGATGTGTTTCTCCAGGCGCACCGTCACCACCTCGGCTTCGTTCCGGCCAATGCGCCGGGCAAGGGCACGCACCGCCTTGCTCACAATATTGCGCTCCGTCGGCACATCGAGAGGCGGCAGCCCGCCGTGCGCAACGCAGGCAAGGTCGATGTCCAATCCTCCGGCACGCTGCGGGGCGACGCTCATGTGCAGAACATCCCGAAGCGTGAGCGCATGCATGATGCTCACGGCCTCGTGGTACCCGTCGGCACGCCGCTCCCCAATATCGAGAAACAGATTCACCTTCGCCGGCGCGATGAGCTTAATTGCGCCAGGTTCTTTGAACGGGGCGGCGGACAGCTGCGCCGCGCGTGCCGCGGCGATCAGGTCCACGGGCTGCTCGGCACGCGGCGCTCTTCGTTCTCGTTCGTCCGATTGCATCATGCCTGCTCCGTTCGTTTCTTTCTCTTGGCCGCGAAAAACGAGCGCAGAAGCTCAGCGCACTCGTCGGCAAGGACGCCCGGCACGGCTTCGAAGGTATGATTGAGGCGCTTGTCCTCGTTGACCGCGTATAACGTCCCAAGAGACCCTGCCTTTGGATCGGCCGCACCGTACACGCAGCGATCTACGCGCGCCTGGTGCATAAGGCCCGCGCACATCACGCACGGTTCGAGTGTCACATAGACTGTGCAGCCGGCGAGCCGCCACACGCCTCGACGTTCGGCGGCTTGCTTGAGAGCGAGAAATTCCGCATGGCCGGCAGGGTCCTGCGTCGTCTCGCGCAGGTTGCACGCCCGCGCGATCACCTGAGGCTCGGCTAATGGACGGCGCGTTGCGGGGTCGGTCGGCTCATACACGACGACTGCGCCGATGGGCACTTCATCAAGGGCGGCAGCCCGATGCGCCTCCTCAATCGCCATGCGCATGTAATCCTCGTCAGAAGGCCGCGACTTTCGCTGCCGCGAGTCGCTCGCCGGCAGAGCATCAGCCGAACCAGCACCGGAAGGAACCGTGCCGCCGGTTGCTTCCGCGAGATCGCGCGCCCGAGACGCGCCGGCCTTCGGCTCGGCGCCGAGAACGTCGGCGCTGTTGTCTTCATCGTTCATGCCAATTATTATATGGTATCCTGTGCTTGCATTTCGAAACCTGTTTCGAAAAAGCATGTGGCGAACGAATGTTTCACGTGAAACATCGGGGTCTTGGGGGCCGCGTCGTTCGTTTCATAGCAATGCGGAGGCGTGGCCGAGTGGTTGAAGGCGGCAGTCTTGAAAACTGTTATGCCGAAAGGCATCGTGGGTTCGAATCCTACCGCCTCCGCCATGTAACCCCAGCTAGAACGGTTGTTTCGCATATTGCAATACAAATGTGGTGCACTGAACAACCGTTCGCTTAAAGTGCCAAAGTCCCCTAAAATCCCCTAAGATGGCACACGTTGGCACACGGTAAACGTCCAGAAGCGTCTTGCCGAACGACATCTTCTAGCTCGGCTATAGCCGACTCGATGACTCCGCACAGCAACAGCATATCGCTTCCAGCGTATTTACTGCTAACGGTCTCAAGCGAAACGGCAAGGCTGGCGCAGATGCACGCGACACCTTTGAGATTTTCGACGGCCTCCTCAAGAGCGCACCTACCAGCACCGGAGACAGATGAATCGTGTTCCGGTGCCTTCTCGTGGAATTTCGTGCAGGTATCGGCCCATGCGCCTGCACAGCATAGCCCTCCGTCTGTGCTAGTGGAGATAGCCGGGTATTCGTCGCAGCATAGCGCCGCATTGGTCTTTTCCATGGTAGAATAGCCTTCCTACAGGCAACTCGCCTGCATCTGGAACGGACTCCCCATTGCGTTTCCAGGCGAACGGGGCGTCCGTTCTTTCCCATTCTCTCTCGATTAACATCCTCCTTTCGACTCGTCCACGGACGGCGACACGCCTTAACGGCCCGCCCCTCCTCGCATACGATTGTCTCATGTAATTTATCGACAGGCAATAAAATTACAATCGGGGATAAAGATATCTCCCCAGGTAAAATATGCTTTTTTGGGTCAGGGAGGCGTAGCGATGCCGATAGTCCTGCATCTTAACGAGGTTATGGCCGAGCGCGGAATCTCGCTCAACGAGCTATCCGAGCGCGTTGGCATCACGAACGTCAACATGTCCCGTATAAAAACGGGAAAAGTCAAGGCCGTGCGGTTCTCCACGCTCGACGCCATATGCGACGTGCTTGAGTGCGAGCCAGGGGATATCATCAAGAGAGTGCCAGACGAGCGGCCATGAAAAAGGCCCGCCCCGGTAAAGGAGGCGGGCCTCGCACCGACATGGGGTGCAACGATAGAGCGATTATAACACAAACATTTTCTTGAATTCTTCTTGACATGCACCCTAAGGGTGCATTATAATAGTAGCTGTCAGCGAGGGAGCAAGAGGCGCCCCGGACACCGGCCTAAGGGAGGCAGCTAATGAAGACCGTCTACCAGATTCAGCAGATCGCGATGGACGAGTTCGCAAGCGATGAGTTCGGCGATGCAACCATGACCGTGTTCGCCGAGACGGAGGATCAGGATGACGCGCTGCGCATGTGGGCGTCTTACTGCTCAGGTGTTTGCGACGAAGAAGGGGCGTTTGACGGGCAGAACTACGGCAGGGCGTACTTCTATCGCATCGTGGAGCGGACTGCTTACTAGCCAGACGGCCCCGCCTCGGCGGGGCTTGTCTTTTTGGAGGGATTATGGGATACGGCAAGGCTGATTTCAAGGCCCGGCGCGAGGCGCTGGGCCTAACGCAGGCAGACGTAGCCGACGAGGCCGACGTTAACCTGTCGACTGTCAAGCGGTGGGAGCGGCCAGGAGGTGCCGAGCCGCCGGAGGACGTGTGGGCGTGGATCGAGGACTGCGAGAGCCTACAGGCGGAGGTCGTGGATGCCGCCGTCTCGGCGGCGGTGGCCCAAGGGCGCGGCCCCGTGCAGATCACCTACTACCGCACCCAGGAGCAGTACGACGCGCTAGGGCGTGATCCCGGCCCTGTGGGTGTTGCCAACGCAAACGCGCGTCTCGTGGCGCACCGGCTCCGATCGCTTGGCTACGAGGTCGATTATGCCTACCCGGATGATCCTAACAGCATGTATCACTCGGGGCGTTGAGCTGATGGCCCGCCAAAAGAACACGCCTCCCAAGCTCCGCGTAATGTCGGCGCTCGATCTTGTTGCACACAACGCAGGCATGAGCCACAGCGACCTCGCCGCGGCATGCGACGTGAGCAAACAGGCGATGCACCGGAGGTTCGAGCAGCACCGCAATATCTCGGTCGGAGTCGCCGCGCAGATCGCAGAAGCGGCCGGATACGAGCTTGCCCTCGTGCCGCGCGGCGCCGACTACCCAGAGGGGTCTCTCCGCATCGAGGCGGCATTGGCGGACAAGCACGAACTCGGCGGCAGGAGGTAGTGGAGCAGTCACGCGATCTAGCCGCGCTTCGCGGCGATCCTCATATACGCTATATTCAGTCTTTTCAAGCACATTCCCACCACGATGACGAAATGGAGGCCGGACGCGGCAACGATCGAAGTAACGCACGCCCCGACGATCGGAACGTCCTTGGCATTGAAGGACTGGTACAGAACCAAGATCAGGGAGAGGGCGAAACCGACCAGGATCGCCCATAGGATATTGGAGAACACCTCGTCGACCAGCATATAGTCGTAAACGTCAAGACGCTTGTCTTCTGGTATCGAGAGCCTGATCTGAAAGATGAGCACCGCCATCGCCCCCATGAGCGCAGCGACTATCGAGACTCCCGTCACCATGGCTCCTGCGTCGGAAACGACCCAGCCGGAAAGAAGGACGAGCCCTCCAGCGAGAATCGGCATTGCGATCTGGAAGACGATGTCGATCAGGTTGAATCTTCCGCTATCGTCTTTGAGCGTTGAAAAGTGCTCTCGGGCTATCGACGCGACCGATGCCTTCCCCATTGCCCCACACTCCTATCTTTTACGGAACCAGTCTTCGCTCCATTCGATTCTCAACTGAGCAGAAACGTCGATGGCCGATTCCATGCACCTCATGAAAAGCTCGTCGTTATCGAGCATGATGATTTCGTCGCCGTTCAGGACTTCTCGTATCGTAGCACCGCCGTAACTTGAGCCGACGCGGTATTCTTTACTTCTTCCATCTCTCCCGACCACCTTGAGCTTAACTTTCTTGATTACCTCGCCATCGGCTATGTCGGCGCCTTTAAGCCCGACGATGCTATCGGCGAAATCGGGATCATCTAGAATCTTCCGGAGAGTGGTTGGCCCGAACGTCTTGTTCTTCTTGGCGAACTTCGCGAAAGAATAATAGTAATCCTCTTCGCTCTCCCTCTCGGCTCTGTCGCCGCTTTTCTTGTAAACCTGCACCTCGACCTTCTTCAGGGCCTTAGCCGCTTCGACCCAGGCCCTGCCTTCCTGAATGGGAACATTATCGAGGTACACCGTATTGGAATAGTGCCTGAAATACGTATCGAAAAGCCTAAGCAGAATTCCCGCACCCCTGCTTCGGGCGCATTGCTCGGTGAAGAAAAGGGCTGTCTCACCCCTCGGCGGAACCATCAGCACGGCCCTAGTATAGCTCATGGGGGCCTCTTCTTCGGTGATCGAGTACGTCTGGACGCCTCTGGATGGAAGGAACACCTTCTCCGGCTCCCCTGTCTTTCCACAGTACACCGAGGCGATGACGGCGTTACGGCGACTAAGATCCATATCGGACACCATGACGACGCTGCCAGTACCCTTCACTTGGATGATTTCGCCCAGCACCGAGTTACAGTACGATTCGAATATATCGACAAGGTTTTCCCCGTCTAGATCGCAAGGACTCTTCGTCTCGCCTTTCGTATCGTGCTTCTCGCGAAACCTTAGTCTATGCGCCGTCATCGTCCTCTCCGCCATAACCCCTCGTTTCATCGGTTTCTGATGATTAGAGATTATAGATGCACTTATATATAATTAGTAGATGCCGGTCGAAGCCTCTCAATCACTTATGCTTTGATGAGGTAATCGTCCGTCTCGGGCTTACCGGTGTGACGGCCGACTGCGATATAGCGCGTCGCGCCGCTGTAGGCGGTGTAGCGGCCCCACACGTAGCCGTCGGCTATCGTATACCAGCTATCCAAGTTGACCGTCTGGCCGCGCGAGTAGGAGGCCACCACAGCCCCCGACAGCGACGCACGGTCGCGCACGTTGAGCTTGCTAGCGTTGCAGCGGTACACGCCGCCGGCGAATCCTCCCGCACTAGGCTCTGCGGTCGATTCTGCGGGCGTGGTTTGCCCTTGCGTGGTGGATTGCCCCGCCTCGATGCCGAACGCCGCCAGGATGCCGCGAGCGACGTCGTCGAGTCGCGCGCTGAATCGGGCGATATCCTCCTTGTTGCTGATAAAACAGCACTCAAGCAGACGGTAGTTGATGCCCCGCGCAGCCGCCCGCTTGGGATTGGCGAGATTGGCGCGCTTGACGATCTTATCCGCACGCCCGGGGAACATCCCGGCGATGAAATCGGCTAGAGCCTTGTCGTATTCGTCCGGCTCGAAACCGCCGTGGATGATGACGTGTCCGCCGTGCGGCCCAGGATCGTCCACCCCGTCGGCGTGCAGCTCCACGAGTGGCGATCCCTTAGGGATTGTAAGCGAGTTGATCCCCTTATCCGCGTACCAGTTACGTGAGGTGTCGAGTACCTCCACGCTAGCCCCGCCGATTGCCTTGAGACGCGTTGCCAGGGCGCGCACGCGCTCGGCCTCCTCGTATCCGTTGGCGCAGACGCCGGGGTCTCCGGCGCCGTGCCCTGCGATCACATACAGCTTTGTCATTGCTTATCCCTCTCTCGTGTACTCGTCTGGCATCCCCGCCACGACGTAGCGTTTACCGGCGCACTCAAACCCAACGGCTCCCACTGCGCGCGCCTCCGCCATCTGCTCGGCGCTCAGCAGCGGCCTATCGCTGATATCCGGCCACTCGGCGGGTGCTGACTTGTAGCCTGCGGGCTGGCTCTGCGCCACCAGGAGCACGGATGCTCCGACGATCAGCGCCAGGTACATTGCTCCTAAGACCACCAGGTCGCGGTATCTAGAGCTCATTGCCGAGCTTGGCGACGGACGCGCCGCCCTCCACCTCGGGCACGCCCGCAAGGCTCGTGAGTACGCTCACGATGGCCGCGAGCAGGGCCGCAGAGCCGACAAGCGGCCATACAACCTCGCCCACGGCGGCGGATGCGCCGATTACGCCGAGAGCGGCCTGCGCGGCCGTCTTGACGGCGCGAACTCCGGCTGCTTTACCCCATTGCTTGATGTTGTCTTTCATGATTTTTTCCCTTTCTCAAGCTCATCCAGTCTTTCCGAATGCCGATCAAGGCGCTCATGCGCCTTTTTTTCGCTGCTTTCGAGCACCGCGAGCTTCGCGGATATGTCGCCGACGCGCCTGTCGGTTGCGCGCAGGTCTGCTTTGATTTCACCCACGTCGTTTCGCGTCTCGCTCACGTTGGTGTCGATGCGCACGATGCGCTCAGTGTCCTCCGACGCCGTTTTCCGCCTCCCGGCGAATATGCCGTACAGCACGCCTGCCATGGAGCCGACTCCGAACACCAGGTAGCAGATATCGCGCAGTGCCCATGCTTCGTCCAATTTGCATCACCTCCTAAAAAAAGGCCCCGCGTGTTTCGCAGGGCCTATGTTTGCTATTCGCTAAAGCATTTCGTACATGGTCACAAGCGCCCGAAGTTTCTCGGGCACCTCATCCATTGTGCGCCGCCCCGCCTTGACGAGGTTCGCGTAACTCTTGGCTATGATTTTATCCATATTAGATTCCTCCGTTCATCATTTCGTACATGGTCACAAGCGCCTCATCGGTATCAAGCTGCGCCTCGGTCATGGATTCGTAGAGCGCGATAATTGCCTCGTCGTGGTCGAGCACGTCCGTTTCGATCGCGTCCACGCGTTCCGGGCCGTTCTCGCGGAACCGCTCCATCGCCTCCTCGCGCTCCTGCGCGACGGCTTCTGCCGCTACCTCATCTTCCGGAATCGCCTCGCAGTGCGAGACGATCCCGGTAAGCTCGCCGCTGTCGTCATGCTCCTCTTCGACGCGCACGCGGCGCCACCTCGTCCAGTCGATAGCGGGTATCTCGTTGCCGCTCTCGTCTATATTTTTGATCTGTATATCCATTTTTTTCACACCCCTAGCACGCCCCTGAGGGCCAAGAATCTGTTGTTGAACGTCACGCCGTTTTTAGCACCGTTTTCCGCGTTCGACGTGTGTCCCGTTATGGCGGAGTCCGAGACGAACACATATTTCTGAGCGATGAAACTGAAGGTCGCCCCTGTTGCCACCTGTAGGGTCACGCCGCACCCGTCATAGTGCTCGACGTGGCTTTTGGGGACGAACTGGTAAACGAAATGCTGGTTCTCGGACTTACTCGCGCTATCGTTGTAGTAGCTCCACACGATCACTATCCCTGTCGGCTGGTTCGACACCTTGTCCGATAAGCGGATTGTTTGACCGCCGTGCATGAACGCCCCGCTCTCGGTCGACAGCACCTTACAGCCTCCGTCGATGCGTACCCACGTCGCCGCGTGGCCGCCCTTAGTCCAGCCGCGAAGGATGTAGCACCCGCCCTCGTCGAACGCGACGACCGCCCACGTCCTGTCGCCGCCGTTGCGCGACACCACGATGTTGCCGTACTGCCCGGGGCACGGCGAACCCGCCGCCGTCGGCTGCACGGTGTACGCGCCGGGGGCGACGCCGTAGAGCGCCGCGGGGGTCACGTCGGCGAGGGCGCCGAGAGCCGAAGCGAATGCCCCGCTTACGTCGGCCGCTTTGTGACCGTGACCGATAAACGGTGCGCTTCGCTTCATCAGGCAAACAGGCTGTCCGACCGCAAGCCCAGCGATGGGGACTCGGTAGAGCGGGCGCTCGACAAGAACGTCCCCGTCCTCGATCGACCCTGATGTAAATGCCGGGTCGGTCGCCTGCCCGTCGGTCGGAGTCCCCGGAAGGACGACCGGCGCGCCATCCTCGAACCCGTCCTTGTCCTTCGAGTACCGGATTGCGATGACGTCGTTGCGATTGCGCCCGACCTCGCCGCTCCTGATCTCAAGATCGCAGAACCCGACGATTCGCGCATGCCTGCCATCGATGAGCAGATCGCCGTCCAGGATGCGGATGGTGTTGCTGTCGACGATCTCGGCTTCGCATCCGCGAAGGATGTGGCAGCCCGAGCCGAACGTAGCGATGTTGTACGACCCGAAGTCGCCGGAGCGGATATGGTTCTCCGCTTTTTCCGCAGTTACGAAATGAAAAGACATTCGACCCCCTCACCTCTGCGTTTGCTCATAGAATCACGTCTCCTATCTCGTTGGATATCTCGATGCGCCCCCCGGCGTCCAGCCGGACGATGGCCTTCACGACCTCGGCCGTGATGGACTTGCCCGTGTTCTCGTCCACGATGCCCACCACGTCGCCAACCTCGTAAGCCTCCCCCGCTGGCAATCTCAGCTCGCATTCTCGGACTTTCTGCAGCTCCTTCAGCTCCTCGTCGCACGCCTCGATCAGCTCGGCTTCATCGGAGCTGGACAGCTCATAGAGGTACTGCCGCTCGTGAGGCGGGAAGATGCTCTGGATCGCCGAAGCGCGCCCCTCGGCATCGGCGAAACGGTGCACGACGATGCGCTCCTCCATCTCGCCTTTGCCGAGCCCTATGATGTGGTTGACTGGGGTATCGTCGGTGATCCGGTAGGCGAATCGCGCGGCCTCGCCGTCGTCTATGCACCTTCTGATCCCCACCGCCGAGAGCTTCGGCTTGCATCCCGGATCCTTGGCGACAACCAGCTTTGCCCCGACCTGCGCGAGCATCTTGCGGAAGCTCGCATATACGTCCGCGAATCGGTCGAACCGGTGAGCGACCGGAAAGCCGCTCGGCGCCTCCTCCACGTCGAACATGGCGTCGAGCCCTTGGCGCTTTACGACTGCTCGCATCGCGTCGTTGGCGTCTCCGGAGACCTCGACGTGCGAACCGGCGTCCGGCACGATGTAGGACTCCGCGAGGACTCCCTGCCAGGTGGTTCCGACGATGGTGTTAGTCGGCTTGCCGTGTGGGCCGTCGACGATGGTGGACGGGCAGTTCCCGCGCACGATGCCGCCCCATCCCGTTCCATCGACGTAGACAAGCGCACCGTCATCTATACAGAACCCTATGGGGACGGTTAAGGCGAAGTCGTTCTCGTCGGCTCCATACGCCAGGTCGAGCGTGCATTGTGGAACGACGCCGCGCTCGATCCATTCGGCATCGGTATATATGACATCGCTCATCAGATCGCCTCCAATGGCGGGGCGCTTCGAGCCTCGTGCAGGATCGCCTCGAACGCGAACGACCCGTCCCACGACACGGGATGCGTGCCCGGAGCGATGCGCTGGAACACGAACGATCCGCTGCCGTTGCGCTGGATGCCGCGACGGCAGTTGAAAACGCTCTCGGCGTTGCCGTAGGGGTCGAACAGATCGATGGTCTTAGCGAGTCCGTCTACGACAAGCTTCCCGCCTGATTTAACGGTGGCTTCCACTTCATAGGCGTTGTTGGCGATAGAGACCCTAGGGTTCTCGGCAGGGCCGTACACCACGATGGTCAAGGGCGCGGGAGAAGCGCCGGGGTTCTCAACATACGACGGATCGTCGTTACCGCTGCCGAAGTCGCAGGGGAACGAGAACGGGAAGTTCAGCCCGCGCCCCTGCCCTGATCTTGAGAAGGGATATGCGTTGTCCCTCGTCCATTCTCCGCCATCGATTAGAAACGTCACCTTGCATGATACCTCGAACATGCCGTGCATATCCTCCTCGACCGGCTCGCATGTGATGGCGAACACAGGGGCGCGGTATCCGTAGACATCGAGGGTGCCCGGAATTTCACGAGCCAAATCGTACTCAAAAGCATCTGTCATCCGCCTATACGCGGCGGTGCCTTCCCGCTCGCTGTCGGCAGACACCCAAACGTCGATGGTCGCTTCCCTCGATTCGAGAAAGACGCCCGCCACCTTACTTCCTAGCATTGAAGTCGACCATTCGAAGGATGACAGAACGTCAGGGCTAGCTAGGTACGGGCCTGCGCCAGAGAAGTCGACTACGTCGCCGTTGCCGCTCTCGTAGAAGAACCTCATCCGCCTCTCACCGCCTTTGTCGCGATCCTCGCGAACTGCCTGCTATCGGGGAATTGCGGCGCGTTCTCGGCGATCTTCCTGCCAAGCCCCGCATCGAGCCGCTCTACGGCCTTGACCAGCTTCCCGATGGCCTCGGCGTCGGATGCCGCTGCGTCGTTCGTTTTGACCTGCACGGCTATCGATGCCGCGCGCTGGTCTACGGCCCCGAAAGGCACATGGCCGAGGGAAGCGGAAGAGACGGCGAAATCGACGATGGCGGGTGACTTCCCAATCGATGCCAAGGCATCAGCCATGGCATCGGCTTCGCGCTCGATATCGGGCAAAGACTGCCTCATGCCGGCCGCGACGTTCTGGCCGAGGTGCCTGCCCCATCTGACCTCGCCCTCTCCGCCTTCGTGGAGGATTCCTTCCTCAGGAACGGTGTGGCCTAGTATCCTGGCGACTGTATCAGCTACGCTCGATGCCGCGTTGCGAACCCAGTCGATCGCGCCGCTTATGCCGCTGGCGAAGTTCTGTACAAGGTGGTCGCCCCAGCTTCTCGAGCTTCCGGCATTCGACCGCATGCCCCCCTCCGCGGAATTCGCGACCGATTGGCCCTTGATCCTCGCAACGCCGGATCCTGAGCCGACGCCGGAAGCGAACTGGGTTCCGAGCGACGAACCGGGAATCGCTCCGTTCCCGGTTCCCAGGCCACTAGTCGCACTTCCGGCCGTCAGAGCGGCTTGGACGTTCGCATTCCCGGCCTGACCGCCGAGCGCAGCAGCGTAGGCCCCTCCGATAGCCGAGCCTTTTCCAGAGCCGTCGCCCGTCCCGAGGCCGGTCGTCGCAGAACCAGCCACCGAGGAACCGGATGCCTGCGCGCTTTGCGCGCCTGCAGCAAGCTGGTTCGCATACGCGGCGACGGCTTCGTCCCCCTCGATCCCGGCTTGGGCGGCGGACGCGTCGAATTGCTCGATCGTCATGCCGGTGACTTCCAATGCGGCAGCGACAGCAGCATCCTTCTTCATGCTGAGGGCGTCAGCGTATCCTTGCCCCGTGCCCTCTCCTGCTGCGACGGCATCGCCGGTCTTGGAGCGGTAGGCATCGATGATCTGCTGAGCCGTGGAGTTGGCGACGTCGATGCCCAGCTGGTCGTCCAATCCTTCCGCGAGAGCGCGCATCGCCTTGTCCCCCGCATCTCCGATTTCCGGAGGCAGGTTCTCGAACTGCGAAAGAAGCGTGTCGATCGTCTGCGCGTTGTCCTAGGTGATCTGCTGGCCGCCCTCGGCCATCGTGAGCTGCATTGCGAGAAACGATGAGTTCGAATCGTTTGCCAGAGTCGCCAGAGCATCGGACATGTTCCTGGTCGCGTCCTCGACGCTTTTGACGTCCGAGTTCAGATACGCCCCGAACTCCCCGACCCCGACCCTTGCAAGCCCGTTAAGCTTCTCCTTCGCCTCGCCGATGGTCGAGATCGTGTCGTCGGACAGCTGGGCTGTCGCATCCGCATGCTGGGCGACGGCGCTGCGCGTGTCGGCGACCGACTGATCTAGGTTCGCTTTCGACTGGCTGTAGTACGCGTTCTCGGAATCGATCGCAGCCGCATACTCCTCCTCGCTCATCGAGTGCTCGATGGTGAACTGCTGGTTGAGCGATTGGAGCTTGGAGTTGTGGTATGCGTCGAGATCGGCAAGCGCATCGTTGTAGTACGTATCGGTCGTGGCAAGGAGCTCGGCAGCCCTGTCGGCGGTTATCTGGCCTTCGGCTGCTACGGAGTCAGCTATTCCCTGCATCCCGGCCTGATACGCCTGCACCTTCTCGGATTGCAGCTGCTCGATCTGGGCGTTGTAGTCCCTGATTGCCTGCAAATCCTCTTCGCGAAGCTCGCGCTGCTCCCGGAGGGCGGTCGCGATGATCCCGGTGATAGCCGCTTCTTTCTCGGCGATCGTGCCGGATACCTCGCCGATAGTCGAACCGGAAGAGGTGAACGCGGCGTTCGTGTCGGAGATGATCGATTGGGCGTTCGCCATGCGCTCGCCGAACGAGGTCATGGAATCACCAACCGAGCCGAGCGCATCGATCGACGCCACGGCCTCTTTGTTCGCCTCGGTCATGCTGTAGGCGAATTTCGATACTTCTTCGATGAGGCCGACCAGTGCAAGGCCGCCGGCGGCCTTCGTCGCGCCCCTGAGTCCGACGTCGAGCACGCCTGCCGCTTTCGCGGCGGCGCCCGTCCCTGTCGACATGGCAGCGAGCTTGCCGGTTGTTTTCTCGAAGCCGGTTCGCGCCTTTCCGACCACGCCGACGATGGAGCTAGTCGCCGTGACGAGCTTCCCGCCCATCATGATCATCGGCCCGGCTGCCGCCACGACTCCGGCTGCGGACAGAATCGCCTTCTGCTGGTCGTCGTCGAGGTTTCTCCACCACTCCGATAAATCTTCAAGGGCGTCGGTTCCTTCGCTTATGGCTGGAACGAGCGATTCCATAAGCGTCTCACCTGCTTCAGCTAAGGTGAGCTGAGCGTTCTGCAGCGCAAGATCAGCCTCGTAGCTTCCGTCGATCAGCTCATCGAACGTACCATCAAGAGCGCCTTCTGACCCTTCGACGGCTGCGAGCATGTCCTCGTAAGCGAAACGCCCGCCCTGGATCGCGTCGATGAGGTCGGGGCCTGCCTTTGCGCCGAACGCCTCCATGGCCTCCTGGGCGGATACGGAGCCGTCCTGGACGCCTGCGACAAGGTTCTTGAATTCGACCTTCGCGTCCTTGCCTTCGGCCGTCCAGTTCGATATCGCCTTCTTCATGCCGCTGAACGCGATCTCCGTGTTGACACCGGCAAGCTCCCACTGCGAGAACAAGGCGATGCTCTCGCGCGTATCGAATCCGAGGGCGCGCATAGGAGCGCCGTACTTGGTAAGGCTCTCCGCTAGGACGTCGACGCCGATCCCCGACTTTTGCGACGCCACGGCTAGGTCATCGAGCACCTGCTTGTAGTTCGACGACTCGATGTTGGCATCGCCCATGTAGCGCGACACCTTCTGGACGGCTTGGGTGACGTCCATGCCAGTGATCTCAGAGAATTTCAGAAAATCGGTCGTCGATTGCTCAAGCATCTCGCCGGTGAACCCGAATCGAGTATTGACCTCGCCGAGCGCGGAGCCGATATCCGAGAATGAACCGACGATGTTCCCCGCCACGTTCTTGTACGAACCGGTAAGCTCTTCCGCCGATTCCCCAACGGCTCCGGTGGCCCTGATTACGTTGTCAGCTCCGTCGTCAACGGCATCGAAGGATGCTTTGGCGGCAGCGCCAAAACCGATTATCGGTGTCGTGAGGCCCATCGTCATGGCCTGTCCTGCAGACTCCATACCTCTACCGGCGCCTTGAATCCTACGATGCAGATCCTCCGACCGCTCGGCGGCCGTTTTGTAGCCGTCAGCTAATTCGTCGGCAGCCTTGTCGGCCAAAGAAAGCTTTTCGCGGTTTTGTCCGAGTTCGGTTGAGAGGTCACGTATCTGCCTTTCGAGCTTCCTCGCCGCCTCCGAGTCCTTGCCTTTTTCGACGACCGCATTGGCGTACTCCTGTTTGAGCCGCTTCATTTCGGCTTCCTGCTTCTCGATCGCCTGGCTCGTCTGCCCATAGACGGTTTCTGATTGTGCAAGTTTCTGCTTGGCTTGATCGAGCTGGGATGAGTAGGACATGAGCGTCGCCTTTGCACTGGTCAAAGCGCGCTCCTGCTTCTGCACCTGCTCGGAGTTCTCGCCATATGCGCGCTTGGCTTCGTCAAGCTCGCGCTCAAGGCTGTCAACGACGCTCTGCTGCTCGCGCTCTTTTTGCGTAAGCAGATCGACGCGTTGGGCCATTAGCTGGGCGCTATTGCCACCTTGCTGCATCTGCTGGGCGTTAAGCCTAAGCTGCGCATTGATGTTGCCGATGGACGTCTTGGCCTGGTTGATGCCCTGCTTGAATTGCTCGGTGTTCGCCCGAAACGTTACAGTCGCTTCGTTTCTGCTTGCCATGTGATCACCTCCTTAATTTCTCCGCAAGATGCTCGCGCTCTCCCGAAAGCCAAGCGTCGTAAGCGCCTTTACTGTCCGCGACAGCCCGGACGAACGAAAAATCCGCGTGAAAGAAAAGATCCTCGGAGATTCCGAGGATCATCACGTAATAGGTGTAGTAGTCGTCAGGCTCTAGGAGCGCGAACGCAGGAACCTTGATTTTCTGGGTCGTTTTCCGGGCGCGCTTTTCGAATGCATCGCGGAAGGCTCGGCTTTTTTTGGAGCGCACATATCCCGATACGCAGCGCACATCGCCATACGGTCGGGAGGCAGGTTCAGCAGGAATTCTTCGAACGAGCCGTATCGATCGTCTATGTCAGTTTCGCAGCAAGCGCATAGATATGCCGCATAGAGCACCATGGCCGTGTCGATCTCGCCTCGATCGCCCTTGCCCGACGTGATGCGGTTGTACTCGTCCCACACCTCACGATTGCGCGCCCAGAGCAAGTACAAGCCGTGCATTTGAAGCGTCATTTCTGCTGGCCCGTCGAACATTTCGAACTCGATGACCGTGCACGGATAGTCTGATTTCGCCATGCTTTATTACCTCCAAAAAACCGGGGGCGCTCAAACGGCTCCCCCGGTTCGGTCTTACTGCTTTACAATGAAGTCGCCAGCAGCCATGATCTCATCGTAGCGCGTTTGCGTGACGTCGAGCACGGCCCCAGGCTCTCGGATCTCGCCGGTGAGCCTGTCCTTATACTTCGTCTGCACCTTGACCGTGATCATTCCAGGTTCGTCCACGGCTTTTGCATCTCTTTCCGAGTTCTCGACGGTTTCCGCGTCGAGGGCATCTTCGGACGCGGCTTCAGCGGCTTGGACGACCTGCTCCACCGCATCTTTAGCATCATCGGATTTCTCGGCAGGTGCCTTGCGCGCGGCAGGCTTCTTTGTAGCTGCAGTCATCGTCATGCCTCCTTACACCGTCGGGGTTTTCTTGACGAGATCTGCGCCGAACGACTCCATCCAAGAGGTTTTGATATCGTTGGACAAAGTATCGGCAAGAGCCTCGTACATGCCGCGCCCAGCGGCATCCGGCGAGAAGCCGATCTCGATTTCGGTTTCGGCAACTTCCTCCGCGCCGTTCTCGATGGATCGCGCGGGACCGGTGGACACGACGCAGGACGGCCATGCCTTGAACTTCTCCACATCGTCCTCGTCGTACACGTCACCTGTAACAACAGCTTCGGGATGCCGGGAATCGCGGCCGTAGGCGTGCACGCCGTCGGCCAGGTCGTCGGCGTCCATGCCGTGCAGCAGGATGTAGAGGTCGTAGGGCATGTGCGCCGTGAGCTTGAGCGTGCCCGCTCCGGTTCCCCAGGTGCGGTTCTTGATGGTCACGCCGCGGCCCTTCTTGATGAGCTTGCGAACCTCGCTCTCCTCTTCGAGCTTGCCGATGACCTTCACGGGCCACACCTGCTTTTTATCGCCAGAGCCCAGGATGAAGTTCAGGCACTTCACGTCGTATTCTGAAAAGATGATCTCGTTCACAGTAGGCATTAATGCACTTCCTCTCTTTCATCTGCCGAACTCTTCGACCAACGCAACGAGGCAGCGATCGATGATGTCCGGCGTTGCATCTTCGGCGCCCAGCCTCATGAACTGCTGGTCGCCTGCATGGTTTTTGGTGTTGGTGCCGTTATCGGGAAAATAGAGGTAGCCGAGCCGCCCTCTTGCGGCCACCGTCACCTGCAGGTCGCCCGTATCGTGCGACAACCGCGCGCCGGCGCCGGGGTTCCCGGCGATCGACGCGGCCTTTCCGGCCCAGCGCCTGTCAGAAGGGTTGATGCGGGACGGGATGGCGCGTTTGATGAGATCGGCGCCTTCTCCGTGAAGCACGCGGTCGATAACCTGGCCCGATCCTGCGCCGTAGTCGTCGATCACTTGCTGAATCTCCTCGATCCCCGATGTGTCGAGGGTGTACCACTCAGACATTGCGCTTCCTCGGTTTAACGAACTCGAGCACGAGCATTTCCACCGTATCGGCAGTGTCGGGCTTGACCGCGTAGTCGTACTTGAATTCAGAATCGGACACTCTCATGCCGGGGATCCCGCCATCGCCGGTCAAGGCATCGATGACCTGCTCGGCCAAACCGTCAGGAATGAACATCTCCCTCACAAGGCACACTTCGAAGACGTCGGCGTATCCCGTTTTCGATTTATTGGAATTCATGACGCGACGCGAGAACACGGTATAGTCCCACGCTTTTTCCCGGTCGAACTTTGCAGCCGAGCCGTAGTGCACCTCTGGATCGATCTGTTCGAGCTTCGCTTGCACGTCTTGGAGTATCATTTCAACGCCTTCACCTTCCCTACGCTGGACAGGTACAGATACATCTCCCGTTTCGTTTTCTCGATGTGCGATATGCCGAAAAGATCTTCGCCGATGATCGCCTTGCAGTCGGAATCGACGTCTCGGCAGAAGTGGATCCTGATCTTCACCGACAAGGAGAAGCCGCGAAGCTTCGCGGAATTGAAGTCCTGCTCGCGGCACGACTTTTCCTCGTAAAGGAGCTTCGCGACGAACTCGAGGTTTTCAAGCGCGCTATCCCTCGAATTGAAATCGATCTTCTTGCATTTGTCGCGATAGATGCTGACAACGCCGTCGTTATACGTCGGCAGCGGCTTTTTCTTCAGCATACTGCTTCACCATCCACTTATCACGGCATCGCCCGATCTGGAGCGCGTAATGCGTTTCGAAATCGTCCAAAGCGCCGTTGTACTCGTAATAACACCAATTGATGAACAGGTGGTTTTCGGAACCTGGCTTCGAGAAGTCGAACGATTCGTCTTTGATGCCGAGCAGGTTCTTCAGATCCTGCTCGGCAGAAGGCATGATATCCGAGACAATACGCTCGTATACATCGGGGTCATCGTAGGTGACGCACAGCTTTCGCAGCACGGCATCTACGAGCGCATCGTTCATATGACGCCGCCTAGACTACAGGAACGGTGCCGTTCGCGACCTTGAAAGAAGGCACCAGCTCTTCGAGTTCGGAGATGTCGAGCAGGATGGCCGCCGTGTTATCGTCGGCAATGCCGTCTCCATGCTGGATGATCTTATAGGTGCGCGCATCGTCAAGGAACTTGAACGAATCGTCCATCTCGATAGTGCCGTTGCGCTTGCCGCCGACGCAGAAGGTGTAGCAGTTGGGGATGAACATGATCGCCTTGCCGTCGGCGATCTCGTTGGATACAACCGGGCGCGTCGGGAAGGGGAAGATGTTGCCCTGGTAGCCCATCTGCGTGAGAAGCGTGGTGGCGGGAGCGATCTTGGAAAGGTAATCGGCCTGGTTGACGATAAGGCACACCTCGCCGAACTTGCGGTTCTTCCCGCGCTCGGTCTTGGCAAGCCGGCTCACGAGATCGAAGTAGGTCTTCTTCTCGAAGGATGTCACCTTGATAGCAGTCTTCTGCGGATAGCCGTCGGTCGTAGACACGGATACGCCGCTGTGCACGTCGCGATCAAGGCCGACGGGCATGTCAACGCCCGTGCCGGTAACGATGGATGCCTCCAACCCATCGTAGACCGCCTCTTTCAGCACCGCGCGGGCGTAGCCGTCCACGAACACATAGCCCATGTCGATGATATCGAGCGGGATGACGAGGAAAGCCGTGAGCTTGTTCTGGTCGATGCTCATCGTTTCGAGATCGCTCGTGATCTCCTTGGTGATCGCGTCGGTGATCTTGCCCCACACAGCCTTAGCGGCGTTGTGCTTGTTGCGGATCCACTTGGTTGCGTAGCCCGTGTAAGTGAAGCTGATGACCTGCAGAAGCTCGTGCTCCTGCTCCAAGTCCTTGAACACGTCCTCTATGATGGTTACGGGCATGAGATCTTCGTCTTTGCCGTCGCCGATGATGTCCAAGAACGCCTGACGCGCGTTCACATGATCGCTTTGGCGAGCAGCAGAGGTAAGGGCCTCGTAGAACCGGTTCTCCTCGGAGGTGAGCTGACGGTATCCGCGCTGGGCGAGCACCGCGCTGTCATTGGTCATTTGGTAAAGCTCGAAGTCACCGCGAACGCTCTGCGCGATTGAATCAAGCGTGGCCTGCCATGCTTCCGTCATCTGGCCCGCATCGCCGCTTGCCATAGCGTCGGTCATGAGCTGGGCGGGGTTGATCTGGTCGTTAATTGTCATCGGCATTGTTGGGGTTCCTTTCATTCAGGATGTTTTCGAGAGCCATCAAAAAAGCGGCCAAGGCCGCTTCTTCTTTGTTGTGGGGATTGTCATCTTCGCCAGGATCGTCGTGATCAGCATCGCCAGGAGGTTCATCTTCGACATTGTCATAAGCTTGCAAAGGTGCGCGCGAGGCCATGACGAGGCTATAGAGAGAGTGACGAGCACTTTGGTTTGGAGTCTCTTCGTCTTCGCTCGAAAACGCTTCGATTGTAGTTGCAAAGCCCATATCAAGCGCTTCTTGCGGAGAAATCCACGTTTCAGCATCCATGAGTTCAGACAGCTTCGCTTCGTCGATATTAACACGGGAAAGATAAGCGTTCTTCGACGCTTGGGTTATCTTGTCCATGTCATCAGCAGCCTTGCGAAGCTCGGCAGCATTGGCCGATCTAACGGTTGTCCATGCATTGTGGATCATGAGCAACGATGCATCGTAGACAATGCGCTCATCACCGGCCATGAAGATCACGGATGCGATAGAGCAAGCAAATCCATCGCACCGCGTTACGATCTTCGCGGAATGGCGGCGAAGTGCGTTGTAGATCGCAAGCCCCTCGTTAACGTCGCCACCAAAGCTCTTGATATTGACATTGATTATGTCGATACCCGAAAGCTCTTCAAGTTGCTGGGCGATGCTTAGCGCGGTAACATCGGATGGATCGGAAAACCAACCAGATTCATAAGGCACGATATCGCCGTAAATGTTCAGGTCGGCGGTCGAATCATGCGTCTCAAGAGAGAAATAACGTCTCGCTTGTGGCATTAATTATCACCTCCTTCGGTCGATTCGCTTGTCAGTCGGGCAAGCGCATCTTGGATAAGCTCATAGTTCTTGGTTATCCAATGCACTTGGGAGTAATCTTCGTTGATCATGTCTGCCCCCATTGCATCCAAAACACCGTCAATGGAGAAAAGGCCGCTTGAAACGAGCTTTTCTGCCTTGTCGGCGATTTGGAAAATATCTGAATGGTTGATCTTGCTGGTGTCAACCTTGATGTAATTCTTGCCGCCACCCCATGCGCTGAAATCGTAGAAGCCCCGCGTCAACTCGTCGCTGATCATCTGCGCCCAAGGGTCAACGCCGAATGTAATGAACTGGTTGATCACGTCATTGGTGTTGGTCATGTTTCCATACATCATCGACTGGGGGATCTTAAACGCGCTCGCGGTTATCTCGAAGATATCCTTTCTCAGATCGATAACATCCTTACTCGATCCGCTGTTAGGGTTCGGCGTCAGGCGCGTAAGCTCCTGCTGGTTCCACAGCGGCATCACGCCGTTCGGGTTGCGCATAAAGTTCTTTAGAAGGTCGTTGACCTCGTCGCTCGCTTCCTTCACCTCCGCTCGCGTGCCGCCTGGGTTTCCAGACTTTCGGAACGTGAACTTCTCTCCGTTGGCGTTCTTGTAACTCGCCATGGCCATGCTGAGCAGCTCACCGAAATCCTGGTACACCCCGAAGACAAGCCCCCTGATCGACCGGCTTTCAAGCTTGAAATGACAAGCGTCGGACGCCCTGAACGTCTTTCGCAGGGAAAGACCCTCGACCACAACGGAACTGAACACGTTCTCTCGCAAAGGGCAGGGGTCCTCGCTGAATGAATCAGCGATGTAGAAGCGGTTCAGCGCCTCGGTAGGCTGCACCATCAACGATTCTCCGTTGTAAAGACACTTCTCGACAAGGGCATTGATGAAAGCGGAGCCGTTCTGATTAGGGTTCGGCGATACGTTGAGAGCGTAGTAAAGCTCGTTTTTGACTGGTTTGCCATCGACGTAGGTCTTGAACTCGCATTTTGACAGCGCATTGGAGATATAGGAAGCGGCGATGTAGTAGGCGAGGCTTCTGCAGGCGAGGCTCGCCATCGCCGCATCTTGACTTGAGGTTATCTCTGCTGTATCCGTTCTAAGCCCGAAGAACTTCGCTATCGACTTGATGATGTGCATATCTCACCCCCTTTCAAAAGTTAGAAAGTAATCGGTGCTTCGATGATCGTATCGTCGTATTTTGGAATCGCGTCGATGACACAGAACGCTGCGACGAGAGCCATGAAGCCGTCAGTTTTTCTGGCTGCTTTATCGATCTTGTCGTACTTGTAATTGCCGTTTTGCCACGGAACCAGCTTTGTGTTGTTGGTAAACCAGCGCATAGCCGGGTCTTCACCCCACGAAATGGAGCCGGTAATAAATGCAGAGTTGATAATCGGCTGTACACGCATGTGATTCGAAGGTCTAACTTTGAAAACCGTATCGTCGCTAGCGAGGTACCCTAAATCCTCCAATTCGTCGCGCACGATGTCGTAGCGATAATCATCAAGCGCAACCTCTACGATGTCGTAGATGGCCTGCATGTCGTGTATCCAGTCAGACAAAGCAGAGGTCGGTATTTCCGCATCATCGACCAACGTTAGAATGCCGAGCTTTTCCCACTCTTCAAGCGGTGGTTTGATCTTTGTGCGGTCGCGTGAGCGCAAGCAGAACCACGAATGATGAATGGCATAGTATTGTCCATCGATGCGGAACAAGAGAACCGCGCTCAAGAAGTCATCTTTGCGCGCGAAGTCCAAACCAAGAACACACGACTTTCCGCGAAGATCAGGAACCTCCCTACTGGCTTTGATCAGGTTGTCCCAACTGGTCACCTCGTGCTCAATGTCTCCTTGCGGGATACCCATGCGGCGCGTCATAAACGACGCATTGCCGCCAGCCGGGTTCTTTACCCACTTCTGATACTCCTTGCGAATCTTGTTCAGAAAACGCTTCGGAAGGTACGGGAGCGAAGGACACGCCTTTTCCCAGTTGGCTTCGTCGTGCACCTCTTCTTTATCGTCAAGGGTGCAAACGAAAGGAAGTCGCCCGTTGTCTTCTTCTTCACCATTCAGGATAGCGTCACAGTCAGCAAGAAGCGAATCCAGCACGCCATCTCGCACGTCGCCATTTGAAGAAATGAAAGCAGTGCGGCCATGGTCGACCTTACCAAGGCCAGTGGTCATGACTTCAATAAGCTTCCATTTTACATATTCATGAACTTCATCGAATACCACCATACCAGGACGGCCGCCATCCTTTGAGTTGGCGCCGCTGGTGAGATACTTGATCATGGAGCCGGTGGTAAGCGATTCGATTTCCTGCTTGTTCCAGTGAAACTTCGCCTTCCACTTCTGCTTGTCGAAATCGAGGATTGACCGCACATCATCAAATGATGTTTTGGCCTGATCCTCGGAGTTCGCGACGATGTTCACATGGTAATTACGAATTCCGTTTGCAGCTGTTACCAAGCAAAAGCTAAGAAACGAGATGAAGCCGTTTTTACCAGCGCCACGCCCCACGATACAAATAAGTTCGTCCCAACGCGGCTCACCATTCTTCTTGAATACGCATAGAAACAGCGCGAGCAGAAACCATTCCCAAGGAAACAACTTGTCGAAGGGAAAGAACTTCACGAATGAGGCGTACTTGTCGATGCGCACGGTATCGATTATCAGTTCTTCGGTTGCGAATACGTTGCGGACGTAGGCACATAGCTTCTTCTGGCGCTCACATGCCCGCACCTTGCCGGTTTCGACAAGACGCATGTATTCGGTGATCTGGGGGCAACGTATCTGTTTGCGCTTGCGTGCTCTATTAGATGTCCGCAAACTCGTCATGGACATCACCATCACTGCCACCGCGGCCTTTAACATCGACGCGGTTTCCAGGATCGAGCTTCAGCAGTTTCGCAAACTCACGATAGGATCTGTCTTCAGCGAGCCTTTTCTTCTGGGCAGCTTCTGCACATTTCTTGTCGCCGAGCGTCTTTGCCGTCTGCTCTTCCGCAAGGTACTCACACGACTTCTGGTATGACATCGACATCAAAACGAGTGGTTCAACGTCAATGCTCCCATACATATTCACGCCCGCCATTTCGTTAAGCGCCCGCATGTAGCTGGCATTCTTTTCAAAATGCTTGAGTGCAACATCATTAAGCCAAGCGGGAGCTTCAATACGGCCATCAGATGCGTACACCTCATGCTCGAGTCCTTCAGCTATCTCGGCTTTCGTCATGTGCGATTTGCCTTTTGCAACTTTGTGCGCGGTCGGATCCCTCGGTCGAGCCACAGGCAATTACCTCCTAAAAATTGAGTTTAAGGAAAAAATTCTCCGGAGACGATTACCCTCCCCCGTTGCTTTTCCCTCCCAAAAAAGCCCCCAATAGGGGGCCGGGGGGTACCATGATCAGTTTTCGTTCGTTAATAGCGTTAACGTTGCGTTCTCTATCAATCCCATCGCTCTTCATTTATCGGTGGCTTTGGCTTGGTTCCCTTCCACGTCCGTCCATGTATGTCGTTGTGACATCTGTTGCACAGGGTGTGGAGAACTTCCCTCAGGGATCCGTCTGGCTCTGTGACGTATCTTGTTAGCGCCATGCTCGGGTGTTGTTTGACTTCGTACTCGTGATGGACGGTATCGGCTCTGGTGTATCTCTCATTAGTGTCTCTGCGCCATCTGCCGCGTCCATCTTGCCGGTAAGCTCCAAGCTCATAGCACATCTCGCATTCGTTGTGGTGGTCTGCCATTACTTCCGCTCTCAGGCTCTGCCATTCGAACGTCTTGTAGAACTTGTAGAGCTTGCCGTCGCGGATGAGCTCGAGCACCCATTCGCGCAATGGCCTGTCCGTCGGTACGTGCATGCGTGCCCCCTTCGCTGCGATGAGAGACGCGGCGAGGTGCGGTGAAAGGAGACACGGCGATCAAGGAGGGAAGGAAAGGGCAAAGACGAGACACGAACCACGCCGCTGGTGTCAGGGCAACAAAAAAGCCGCCCTCTCGGACGGCTTCCCAAACTTTCACTGCTTACACCATAACACGGAAAAGCTGCTCATTTCTGCTCATGTTCACCGTGGAGCTGCGTTGGGAATCGGTTCGCGTCGCCAGCGCTCGGGCATGATTGCGTACAGCTCGCGCACGCCGACCTCGGCTAACCGCCTCGTCTGCGCGCTGCTGTAACCCATCATCCGCGCTGTGTCATTCCAGGTGCGCCTCTCGACCGAGTGAAGCCAGAGCGCGTGCCGGCACGCGTGTACCGGGCGGCACAGGCGCTTCGCCTCGGCGAGCTCGTCGGCGTGGCGCGCCATCGCGCCCACCCATTCGTCGCGCAGCGCTGCCGCCTTGGCCACGCCGTCGGGCAGCGCGTCGCGCCCGTCGCCCGCCGAGGGAGCCCCGAGAGCGACGCCCATGAGCTCCAGGCGCGCCTCGATGCGGGCTATGTCCTCGGCGATCGAGGCGAGCGTGGAGTCGACGCCCCGGATGTAGCGCAGGTAGGCATCGACGCAGATCTTCATCGTTTCGTAGGAATGCAAGGCAGCTCCCTCTCTCCGTGGTATCATGTCCGCGGGCACGGGCCGGGGCGAGAGCTTCGGCCTTTTTTAATCTGCAAGCCCGCTCAACTCAACTCCCAGCGCACTCAGCCTGCCCGTGAACTCTGGTGGAACGCTGCACTCGTCGTCCGCTCCTTCCCGCCGCTTCCCGCAGCGTCATGTTCGGTCATGCCCCGAAGGGCGTCCATCATCGCGTCCTGGAGCGTGGCCTTGCCGGCCAGCACGTCCATCACGCGTTCGTCCACCGTGCCCGTCGCCGCCAGGTGGTGCACGATCACGGTCTCGGCCTGCCCCTGGCGGTCGAGGCGGGCGCACGCCTGCTGGTAGGCCTCCAGGCTCCACGTCAGGCCGAACCACACGGCGATGTGCCCGCCGGCCTGGAGGTTCAGGCCGTGGCCCGTGCCCTGGGGGTGCGCCAGCATCAGCGGCACCTCCCCGCGGTTCCACCGCTCGATCAGCCCGTCCTCGGCGTGCGCGTCGAGCACCTCGGCCTGCGGGAACGCGGCCAGGATCCGCTCTAGGTCGTGCCGGAAGGCGTAGAACGCCAGGACCGGCTGGCCCTGCGCCTCCTCCAGGATCCCGGCCAGGGCGTCGAGCTTCGCCCGGTGCACCTCCCAGGCTATGCCGCCGTCGTCGTAGACGGCGCCGTTCGCCCATTGCAAGAGCTTGTTCGCCAGCGCCGCCGCGCTCGCGGCGGTGACCTCCTCGCCCATGATCTCGCACGCCTGCTCGCGCTCGAACCTCCGGTACTCGGCCATGGCCGCGCTCGGCAGCCCCACCTCCACGACGTTGTCCACGCGGCCCGGGAGGTCGAGCTCGTCCTTGGCGCGCATCGACACCGCGATGTCGGCGATCCTCGCGTGGATCGCGTCCTCGGCGCCGGGCTTCAGCGCCCAGTCATAGACCACATGCCCCGATCGGCGGCCGGGGACGAAGTAGCGCTCGCGGTAGCCGCCGATGTAGCGCCCGAGCCGTTCGCCCCCATCGATCAGCGCCATCTGCGCCCAGAGGTCCATGAGGCCGTTGGGGGCGGGCGTGCCGGTGAGGCCCCAGATCCGCCGGATGCGCGGGCGGCACTTCCGCAGCGCCTTCCACCTCTTCGCCTGGCGGCTCTTGAAGCTGGAAAGCTCGTCGACGATCACGGTGGAGAACGGCCACTTCGCCGGGCCGTAGAAGTCGACGAGCCAGCAGACATTCTCGCGGTTGACCACGTAGACGTCGGCCCTGCGCCGCAGGGCCCGCTCGCGTTCCGACGCCGAGCCCACCACCAGGCTGCACGCCAGATGCGACGTGTGATCCCACTTGGCGATCTCTGCCGGCCAGGTGTGCCTGGCGGGCAGGAGCGGCGCGATCACCAGGACGCGGCCCAGGCCCTCGCCCAGGATCGCAAGATCCGACAGGGCTGTAAGCGTGATCAGGGTCTTGCCCAGGCCCATGTCCAGAAGCAGCGCGGCCTCGTCATGCTCGCGCAGCCACCGCACGCAGAACTCCTGGTAGGGGTGCAGGATCGCCTTCATCGGCCCTCGCCGCCCTCGGGCAGCAGCACGCACGTCCCGCGCGCCGGGCAGGCCCGCGCGAAGCGGCTTATGCGCCAGCCGCACGCCCCGCAGAAGAAGTCGTATCGCACGACCCGCGGCTTGCCGCGCACGGGCTCACCCCCGGCGTAGCGCACGGTCCGCTTCCTGACCGCGCCCTCGCTCATCGCGCGCCTCGCGCCTCGCGGATCCGCACCGCGCACCTCGTGCGGTGTTGGCGCCAGAACTCGCGCGCCGCGGGCTTGGAGTCGACGACGAAGACGGGATGGCCTATCCGCTCGAAGCGCTCGAACACGCGCTGCTGCAGAAGGCGGGACCTCTGTCCCGGAGCCTTGAGTTCGACGAAGGCCGACGTGCCGTCCGGGAACAGCACCAGCCGGTCGGGCACCCCGGCGCATCCCGGGCTCGTGAACTTCAGCACCATCGCGCCGAGCGCCTCGCCCTCCCGGACGAACGCCCGCTCCACCTCGGCCTCGCGCGTCATGCCGAACACCCCCGAAAACTACCAAACCAAAAACCGGGTGTTTGCGAGAGTTTCCTATACGCGCGGGCGCGCGCGATATGTGCGATGTGCGTTATATGCGTTGCGTTACGATTACCTATATATACATACCTATATAAAAGGTCTGGTTTTATGGTTTTCGTTTTCGCCCCGCCGCAGGTCGTGCGGCGTTTCCCGGCGAAACCGGAAAGCGAACCAGGCCGAAAACCAAAACTTTGGTTACGCATTCTCGCCCCTTTCGTATGTTTTGACGTATCCGTACGCCTTTAGTTTTTTGGTTTTCCCGGTCGGCTCCCAACCGGCTTTCTTCAGGATCGCGGCGATCTGGTAGCTGTCGTTGCGCGTTGGTTTTACCGTTGGTTGCCGCAGGCAGCAGATACATAATGGAAATCAGCCGCAGGTAGGTGACACCGTGGCGGCAGACATCTGTATCACTTGTAAACAGCCGCATCAGCGGATTGGCAAATACAAAGCAGATGATAAAAATGATGACACCGTACACCATTTCAATGCGCATGCCGCACCGGAAAGCTTCTTTTAAACGGCTCTTTTTTCCGGCACCCTTGCTCTGTGCCATAAGCGCCGTCATAGCGTGTCCGATATTCTGCTCCGGTGTATAGGCAAAGTCGTCAATACGGTTTACAACGGCAAATGCGGCGGCAATGGCAACACCCATGGAATTGACAATTGCCTGAATCCCAAGCTTTCCAAGCTGGACGGTTGCCTGCTGCATGGCAGATGCCCAGCCGTAGGAAATCGTTTTGCCAAGCAGAGCCTTATCAAATACCAGCCATTTTTTACCCAGTTGTAAAATCGGCACTTTTTTCTGAATGTAAATAATACACAG
>ENA-ORTH01001082-ORTH01001082.1-human-gut-metagenome-genome-assembly--contig:-NODE-1082-length-30133-cov-7.946074_pt1 | contig 30133 bp, 32 predicted proteins | sample MGYA00241914_ERZ509192 | MGnify/ENA primary metagenome ERZ509192 (study PRJEB26280, sample SAMEA2338826) | human gut metagenome | biome: human gut; feature: human-associated habitat; material: faeces... | reverse complement strand
ATTGGCTGGCTCTCTCTATTGGACGAAGTGGCTCTCAACCATTGGAATACTCAACAATAAAGTTGTATAATGGTACATATCAAAAAAAGTGTTTGTTCACAATAAGTTGTAAATTGCAAAAATGCTCGTTCTCATTAAAGTTGTAAATAAAAAAAGTTCAATTTTGGTAAAAAAACGCCTCTTGTTCACTTTAAAGTTGTATAAAATATCCTAAAAAGGGTATATTTTATCTAATTCGTTCACAATAAAGTTGTAAAACGACAAGGTGTGTTTTTCTCAAACGTAATAGTAAACCAATTGCCCCATTTCGGGGCAATTTTCATAATTTTTATACAACATAACTGTAAACCAAATTTGTTTTCTCTGATATTCAGTCGAAATCTTATTCTTATTTCAGAAATTGACCATTATACAACTTAAAAGTAAACAAGATTCAAGAAAGTACCAAAATTCAGAAAATTTTATACAACTTAATTGTGAACCAAGTCCTTTTTGGAGATATGTGCTTTATACAACTAAAATGAAACCTAGCTAATTTATAGATATGGTAAACTAGTTTAATTGTTTGAAACGCTAATTTATAACTGTTTTTAATATAATACTAATCTTTGAAATATAATTAAATGTTAGAAAAATAGCTAGTAAAACAATTTGTCTTATAATCTATAAATATAATTAAAAGCGAAGTAATTCTTCGCTTTAATTAGTCTAATTCTTTTCCGTTACTAGCAATAACTTTTTTGTACCAATAGAACGAATCTTTTTTAATACGTTTATAGCTTCCTTCACTTTTATCGTTAGCATCTATATAAACGAAACCATAACGTTTGGCCATTTCACCTGTAGATGCTGAAATTAAATCAATACATCCCCAAGGAGTATAACCAATCAAATTAACTCCATCCTCAATCGCTTGTTCCATTGCAGAAATGTGTTGCCTTAAATAATTGATTCGATATTCATCGTGAATAGTACCATCTTCTTCTACTGTATCATATGCTCCGAGTCCATTTTCAACAATCATTAATGGAATTTGATAGCGTCCTTGCAATTCGTTCAATACATATCTTAAACCATCTGGGTCTATTTGCCATCCCCAATCACTAGATTTAAGATATGGGTTTTCTACTCCTTCTAATAAATTGCCACCTATCATGGATTGATTATCATTATGAGATACACAATTTGTCATATAATATGAGAATGAATAGAAATCCACTGTACCTGTCTCTAAATCGTGTTTATCTTCCTCTGTAATGTTTAAAGAGATATTATTGTCTTTCCAAAGTTTATGCGCATAACTACCATATTGACCACGTACATGAACATCTCCACAATAATAGTTTATATTTTGCCAATGTTTTTGAGATTTTAAAATATCTTTTGGATGGCAAGTTAGTGGATAAGTAGGCATAATTGCAATCATACAGCCTATTTTAAAATTTGGATTAATTTCATGACCAATTTTTACTGCTTTTGCACTTGCAACTAGTTGATGGTGTAAAGCTTGATATCGAATTTGTTTATCATCAACCTGTTTAGTGAAATCTCTAGTTCCATTATTTAAAATACCTAGTGACATATAATTACCTAAAGGTAAGGTGCCACAGTTGATTTCATTGAATGTAAGCCAATATTTTACTAAATTTTTATATCGATTAAAAACTACCGCACAATATTTTTCAAATAATGAAATCACTTCTCTAGATGCCCATCCGTTATATTTTTCAACTAAAGCATAAGGCATTTCATAATGTGATAAAGTGACTAATGGTTCGATTCCGTTTTTATGACATTCCTTAAACACATTTTCGTAAAACTGTAAACCAGCTTCATTTGGACTATCTTCTAGACCTGTTGGAAAGATTCGTGTCCATGCAATACTCATACGGTATACTTTAAATCCCATTTCACCCATTAAAGAAATATCTTCTTTGTAATGGTGATAGAAGTCACTAGCAATATGATTTGGGTAATATTTATCAGATTCAATTGTTCTTGTAATTTGACGGGGTGCAAATTTTGTTCCGCCAGTTAGATGGTCAGCGATGCTTTCGCCTTTACCATCTTCTTTATAGCCACCTTCAAATTGATTTGCAGCAGTTGCTCCACCCCATAAAAAATCCTTTGGAAACATGTATTTCTCCTTACTAATTAATTTTCTTCTTTATATAAGAATAACGTTGATACAAAAGTTACAACGACTCCGATAGCAATTGATATACAGATTAGAATTACATTACTTGTTCCTTCTCCACCTATAAAACAAGGAATTCCAAACACAGAACTTACACCAATAAAAGCATAACAATAAACTTTTGTTAAACCTGCAAACATTCCTGCAACTGCGCTACCAATCATTGCTGCCCACATAGGTTTTTTATATTTTAAATTTATACCATACATCGCTGGTTCTGTAACCCCACCAATAACAGCAGTGATAGCGCAGGAAATAGCAGTTGATTTTGTTGTTGTATCTTTTGATTTAATTGCTACAGCCAGTGAAGCGATACCTTGATTTATGTTTGAAATAACGATAGCAGGGAAGAAGATTGGTTCAAATCCGGAAGTAGAGAACATCTGTAATAAATATGGAACAAAGGCAGAATGCATTCCTGTCATGATAATAAATGGCATAAATGCAGCTAAGAAACCTACGCCAATAAATCCAATTGTATTGTACAACCAAATTACAAATGCAGATAGGTAGTTACCTAAAAACGCTCCAGCGGGTGCCAATAGACAGAATGAAAGAGGAACCATAATAATGATTGTACATAAAGGTTCAAGGATTGAGCGCAATGAATCTGGTGAATGTTTTGCAAAGAATTTTTCAATTGGAGCCATCACCCAAACACATAGAATAACCGGGAAGATTGTACTTGTATATGATGCTCCATAAATAGGTAATCCAAATATATCAAAAGTTGTGCCAGCAGCTACTTCAGTCACAAATGTTGGATAAATTAGCATGGCACCTATTACCATTCCTAGGGATTGATTTGCACCAAATTTTTTAGCTGCATTGGCACCAACAATAACTGGTAAGAAATAAAATCCTGCATCTCCAACAAAGGTCAAAATTTGGCTTGTGCTGCTTGCTGTATCCATACCTAAAAATGTTTGTAAACATAGTAGGATAACTTTAATCATCCCACATCCAATTAATGCAGGAATTACTGGAGTTAAACATGCAGAAATAGCATCTAGAATTCCACTAAAAACTCCTTTAAATGTTAATTTTTTCTTTTCCTTAGGTTCGTCGTCAATTTCTTTAACTTGTTCCAAACCGGCTTTTTCACAAATCAATTTATAAGCATCACCGACTGACTGACCAATAATAATTTGAAATTGTCCACCTTGCCATTGGCAACCTAGTACACCATCAAGCTTTTCGATTTCTTCAGATTTAACAATTCCTTGGTCTTTTACAACGAAACGTAAACGAGTTACGCAATGTGTAAAATAAGTAATGTTTTCTTTTCCACCAACTAAATCAATTACTGAATTAGCTAAATTTTCATATCTTTCTTTTGCCATAAGTCTCTCCTTAATCTTGTTTATATGCAAACAATATATGGGCCCTTATATATTGAATTTGCTGAATTAATTTCTGCAGTCTTCACGACTAGACAAGCGATTTATATGTATAATCAAATATAGAAGTTCTTCATCGTTTAATATTCTACCTGTTTCTTGATTTAAATACTCCTGTATTTTTAACGCGCATTGATATGATTCTGGATACTTTTCAGTAATATTTTCATACATTTTGTGGTTCTTTGTATCAATGCTAACATTCTCTTCAATTCTTTTTAGTAAATATTCGACATGCGTCGCAAATCTAGAATAACTAAAACTAGAAGTCTCTATATTAATTTTTAGTTCTTTTTCTATAATACCTATAATTCTTTGTAATAAATCATCGGTATTCATTTGCTCTTCGATAGATTCATTAGTTAATACATTTATAAAGTGTAGAGCTATACCTGTTGCCTCTTTTGAGGATAGTCGTATTCCCATTGTTTTATTAATATATTTGATGGCTTTTTTTCCAATATCCATTTCTTTTTCGTATAAAAATTCCACATCATAAGAAAGTGGAACTTTCACCTGAATATTTTTATGAAATCTTTGAATTGCAAAGTTAATATGGTCTGCTAAAGTAAAGACAACATTCGAGTTAAGTGTGTATTCTAATTTCGTTTGAGCATAATCAACTATTTTTGTAGAAATTTCAAAAACCTCGTCAGGTATATCATTTAATAAGTCTAAATATCTTGGGTTTACTCCATAATATGTTCTTTGTATCAAATTTAAGTCATCTAATACATATGGCATTTTTGGAAAACCGATGCCTTTACCGAAGGCAATTAACTCCTTATCATTGCTATCTAAACAAATTGCAACATTATTGTTTATTTTTTTTATTACTTTCATACGACTTACTTTCTTCAATTTATTCATTTATTGCGATAATTAAGCTATTATCTTTATTTACCTCAGTGATATCGTGATTTATTTTGATTTTTTTTCCATTGGAATTTGTAACTACCATAGGAGTTGTTAAATCAATTCCATGTTCTTTCATAAATTGAATATCAATTTTTACTAGTGGGTCTCCAACTTTAATTTTTTGTCCTTGTTTACACAATATTTTGAAACCTTTACCATTGAGTGAGACAGTATCTAAACCAATATGCAATAGTACTTCAATTCCGTTTTCTAGCAAGAAACCATAAGCATGAGCAGTTGAAGCAACTAAAGATAATGTACCATTACACGGAGAACATAAAGTATCATTTGAAAATTCAAATGCAACTCCATCTCCCATAAGTTTTGAAGAAAAAACTTTATCTTTTACGCATTCTAGTGGAATCATTTTACCTTCACAAGGTGCATATAAATTAAAATCTTTGTTTTTTTTGAATAAATTAATCATTTTTATCATCCTTTCTCATATAAAAAAACTCTTCAGAAAACACTACAAACACAAATATACATTTCAAAAAAATGATATATAAGTGGTAATGCCTCCCAAAGAGTTACAATCCAATATTTACACATTTAGTCTATCAATCTATGAAAGCGATGTCAACAACTTTTTTTCAAAATTCTATACTGAAAAAATCAGGTGATAACTTTTTAAAAGTATTGTGTTGTCCTTTATTCAAAGAGAACTCATTTGAAGGTTTAATGACGATTGTAAATGCGACGAAAATCTCAATCGCTGTTATTGGTACAGAAGATGCCTATTCTAAGATGTTCATCAATTTAAGAAATGCAAGAAGAGTAGGGACATTAATTGATGCATCCACCTATACAGAAAACGATTCATACTTCAAAAACATTGTAAGTTTTATGATGAATTATCAATGGTTTGATACATGGGTCGATTGTGATGAAGATATGTTCAACGCACTAAAAGAATGTAGTTATGGAATCATTGACCAGTTAATCAGTTTATATGTCATGATGCATATCTACTACTTCGAGAAGAAAGGGAAGAAGCCAAAAGTAAATGGCGATTATGTAAGGATGATAAGCCGGAAATACTTCCCTTATATGAAACGACTTAATAAGCTATTAAAGGAACCGATGTCTGATAACCAATTAAAAAAGGCATCAGAAGAGACGAAAGAACTTCTTAAAAAATTACTGAAAGAAGCAGAAGAGAAAAATAACGAGACTGAAATAAAGCAAATCGAATTATCGGACTTGATGTTGAATATCGCAAAGATTAAAGAACCAATTATCAAAGATATAGAAAATGTAGGATTTGATAGAGCAGAAATTGAAAAATGCTTTGAGAAACTAGTTAGAAAAGGATTAGAAAATATGTCCAATAAAGAAATAAAACAAGCTATCATATTAGAACTTACTAAGCCAAAGGGAAAGGGGCATCGAGCAAATAAACCAACACAAGAAGAAATGCTTCAAGCCATAACTCAATAAATTTAGCACCCATTAGGGTGCTTTTTAATGTAATATTTAGTAAGAGATTACAAGTATAAAAGAAATGGTTTCATTTTAATTGTATAATCAAAAAAGAATAAAAATAACTGGTTTCATTTTACATTGTATAAAGACAAGGTGATATTCACCTAGACAACTTTTAGAACATCGGGTACTTCGTAGTAACCTACATTGTAATTGTTGTCTACTTTTTAACAGATAATTCCATCTATATTCTCTTACATACATTGATGTTAGTGTTCATGTATTGTGAACACTTTTTATTTGTTTTATTTTATAGTTTCAAAGCATTAGGTACATATTTTTGTATATCAAGAATTATTATATTTAATTGATATTTGTGTTCAACTAATATTTGTGATGTTATACTTCTTATAGTAATGGAGTCAACACAATGAAAGATATAGAAGAAGGAAAAATATATTTCACAAAAGTACAATTTGATTCATGGTTATGGCGAGAATTTGAAGGCGAAGAGAGAACTCTTTTATTAGACTTAGTTAATAAAGAATTAAGTTATCAAGTATTCAAAACATTCGATAAAACTAGTGCAATTATCGATAGTTATCCTGCATTAGAAGAATTCATATTTCCTGATGGAACAAAAATACAATATTATCCAAGTGGTCCTCATTCTTCAGGAGTGTATATGAAAAACGAAAAGACTAATTTTAAACCCATCTTTTTACATGAACTGCCTATAGGGAAGAAATTAATTTTTTCTTATGGAACTGAATTAACTGAATATGAAATTTCTTTATTAAAGCCTTATTGTGATACTAATGAGTTTGAAAAGTATCGGAATAGGAAAATGAAACCTGATGAGGAAGGATGCATAGGTTACAGAGATGAAATAAATATGGAATTTTGTGGAATATCAAACTCTCATCTTCCAATAATTAAGTTACCAATGGATTACTATTACGACGAAAAACATATTTGGCCTTCAGAGAAATTATATCGATATGTTTGTGAAAACATAATTTCTAAAAATAAAATATTGAGGAAATATATTAAATACGGAAGTTATTCATTATTTATCAGAGGATAGTTTTCACAAGGAGAGGACAGGCTATGGAACATCTTGTTTCAGAAATATTTGATGAACCTAAACACTGGGGACTTCGGGGAGACCCATTCTTATGGGATTATTTAAAGAGTTTCTATTCATCTGTTCAGATTCCTTATTCAACAAAAAGTTTGAAACAGGACATATATAGAATATTAAAGCAATTTACAGGCGAGTTTCCTACAAAAGGAAAGAACTATTTTGTAAAAGATTTCTCAAAACCACATGGCGGAATGTCATCTGGACATTTATCTTCAGATTTTTGGTTGAATGATACCATACCATTGCTTGTTAAGCGATAGGAGGAATGGAATAGCAGAATTGAAAATGCTATTGAATAAATTTATAAAGGTCAGATTATGAAGTATTTAATTCTAAAAGTAATACATTACAATTGGGGACTTCAAGGGCCTCATGATTGGAGTCATATAGAATTTAATTTTTATGATAATACGCATGTTGATATTCTTTCTTTTTATCATGGAGAAAGATATGATGATATATTTTTGAGCGATTCTATTAGAACTAGTTTATCCAAAATAAAATACTTTGAGTTTCTAGACCTAGTTAAAGAAGCTAAAAATTGTGAAATTTATCAAAACGCATGCGATGGTGAGGCATGAGAATTTTCATTTTTTATAGAAGGTCAAATATAGAAGGTCAAAAATTTTATAAAATTGAAGCTAGGTATATATATGGTGTAAAACAACTTGAAAACTTAGCAGATTTTTGTAGGAAATTATATCGTCCAGAATTAGAAAAAGAAATAAGTCAATAAACAGAGAGCCATATCGATTGGCTGCGATAGTGATTTGTTAGTCCGTAATATTTGGTTTACTTACATCACAGACGTATTATCACTTTAAACTAATGTATTATATACAGACTACCAAAAATATTTTTTAAGATTATAAATATTGTTTTTCATGTTCATACTATATAAAATTTTTATGAAGATAGTAATGTCTTCCGTGTGGAGATACGATAAAGCTGAGCTGTGCTTGGAACAGGATAAAAAATCCAAGACTTTTAAGACATTCGCTAGGATGTTGCGCCCGCATCGGGGATATATAACATGGGTCCGGGTCGGGGACCTAAAAAAACTGACCACAAATAGATACTCGTTAGGGTATTGCGGCTGACGGCCAGCAGAGAACCGCTTAGTCATATTGACTTAAAATGTGTCTGAACACAAAAAATATCAGTGGAAATTAATTTTTACTTGTATTTCACTGAAAAAAAGTGTGTCTAGACACGTTTTTTTGAATAGATATCTTGTATAGATGATATGAAAAACTGTCGATAAATAAATTTAGCGTTGGATTGCACCAACGCTTTTTTTAAAGGTTCAAATTTAGATTAGTTTTCAATTAAGTCGAATAATTCGTTTACATACTCCGGAACGATTTTTCTGTTCGCTTTAATAAATTCGTTCAAAACATCTGGAGATATATATTTACAACGACTTGAATAATCAGATGAGGCAACTTCATTGTTTTCTTTTTCAGCATAATAATATAGTTTACTATCTGTTTCTTTTTCTAGGATATCCTTAAATACATCAATACTAATTGTAGCACCACCCGTTTTTACCTGAGTGTATACTTTTTCGTGTGGTTCATCTTTATTAACAGCTACGTATTCATAAGTTTGTGTAGACAGTTTATTGGTTCCGGAAAAAATATAATATCCGTGTGTTTGTAAATACAATCCTAATATTTCTTCAATCGTTTCAGATTGTAATAACTTTACAGGATTAATTAATTTATTGCTAGGTAATTCATATGCCCAATGTTCCTCATTGTATTTGTTGTATAGAAGTTTGGAAATAAGTTCAATTTCGTTGTCTTCAGTGTTTGAATGAATTCTTTGAATAGCAGCTCGAGCAATAAAGCTGTTTCGAATCTTTGCAGCAATTTTTTCCAAAGTTCCTATTCTTGCAATGCATACATCTACAACACAGACTAAATCATGTTCTTTATCGTATTCTATTTTAGCTTTGCCCTTAGCTCGGCATAGATAGTAAGTTCCATGGTTTCGTATCCATATTAAGTCGTCTTTTTTAATTTTATCCATGTTGTTAGCCGCACTGATGAAGGAACGATTATTATATTTCTTTTCTCCCTCTTTTACCCATTCTTCGACGCTGTTAACAGGTTCATCAACGGGCCATCCTACTCCGATTATGTTTTTTTCTAAACAGTCCTCGAACAGTTCGTCTGGGTCAACATAGTTTTCTGCACTTCCTGTTTTTAAATTTAATCTAAATACGTTGTTTGTTTCCATCTTACTTCTCCTTTAATAATTGTCATAGTCGCATTCCCAGTCAAAGATGAGTTCATCTCTATCAAATGTACTGGCAGCTGTTTCATGTGTTGTCACAAAGTAATCGCCATCTCGATGTAATTCATGGATTTTTAATATTTCAGATACCAGTTCTCCATCCACCACTTCCTCGTAAAGATGTGGATAATAAATATCATAATCGACCACGGCGTTATCTTCTATGATGGTCGTACATGGATGATTTATACATAGATTATAAACAGAGTCCATGATAAACAATTCTACGGTCCGCCTGTCCTTAAATTCCTGAATGGTCCATTGTTTTGTTTCATAATTCTCATAGAAAACCAGTATTCCCGCATAATCAATTTCTTCATTTTGATAAGGATGTAGATTATCTTCATCTGCAAAATTCCCAGTCATGACTATTGGATTACGGGAAACACCTTGATATCCGTGCAGTAGTTTATGATATACATCGTGATAGGGCGCACTGTTACTTAAATCTGAATATACTTCACTAATCAGTAGAAATAGATTTGAGATTTTGATTTTCATAATGAATCCTCTCTTATCTTTATTCTAGTACATATATAACAATAAGTTAATTCATAAATTAAAATATCTGTAAGGGATTCTATCGAAGATAATCTTTTCATAAATAGTTGATTACTTTTCCTTGTTTCTATACTGAAAACAAAGAGGTATAGAGGTACATATTGTTGACTCTGACATAATTCAACTTTACGCTTATATTGGATGAAAACAGTACTTTCCAGATATTGAAAAGCGACCAATCATAAAGACTGACCGCTTTGTATAATACTGGATATGAAATTGTTAAATTAGGATTTATTTTACAACTTGATTTCATATCCAATTTCACGTAAAACATATCCATCGTCAAACACTTCATCATAAACTCCATCAACCTTTGTGAAACCATTTTTTTGATACAATCGAATAGCTGGTTTATTTATATCTACTACAAATAATCGTAAATATTCAGCACCAATTGATTTAGAAATTTCTTTTGCTTTATTGAGCATTTGCTGACCAATTCCTTTTTTAGAATACTCAACATTAACACCCAATCGGTCAATATACATTGCTTTAGCAGATTTTTCACTCCATTCAACATAAGCTTCTCTTGCATTGTTATCACATAAAGCAAAAGCAGATATGATTTCTTCATCATTAGCAATAACATAAAGACGCTTGTTATTTATGTCATCTTCAAAGAACTCGCAAGGATAAATATCGTCCCAAATTTGAATGTTATTTTTATTCATATTTTTTATGATTTCTTTATAAATTATTTTCAGTTGTTTCAAATCTTCTATTCTTGCTAGTCTAAATTCCATCTTATCATCTCCAAAAATTCGATGTTGTTCATTATAATTACACTTCTAAATTCCAATTTGTTAAACAGTTATATCTAATTTATTTAGTATAGATTCTTCTAACGAGTATAAGCTAAACCCATACCCATTATAACAAATATAGCTGGTAGAAAATCAATTTGAGAAAAAATTATCGCAAGATAATCTATGTAAGCTGGCCATGGAAGAGTCAATTGCAATATTGGAATTAAACACCATGGTGAAATAAAGACTATGTATATGATTAAGATTGCAACTAGGAGAAAAAATATTTTACGGTTTGTTTTTTGGATACCTAGAAAATGTACTAGGAACCATCCCAGCAAGAGGGAACACATAGGTAAAATTAATGGTCGGATGGCAAATTGTAAATAACCTAATTGATAAGTTGATTGGGCTTGTCGAAACTGTATATACTCCAGATAATCGAAAAGTGGTAAAGCAAGAGCGAAAAGACATGCTAAAATTAAATACAATGTACTTCGGTTTTGTTTCATAAAATATCACTCCCTTCAAAAATAAGTTCTAATCTTATAACAAATAGATAAAGATAACTGACATATAAATTTCATTATAGTTAATAACTCAAATCTTTATTTTTATATATAGCTGCATACTAGAATTAATCTCGGTTGTATTTTATCTCTGCATGTACAAAGAGAATTGTTCCAGTAATGAAACCAATAGCTAAAACTAGAATGCCATACGATACATTTGTAAAGTAATTGATAAACCACATAATAATGAAACTTAGTCCAAAGATGATGAGTGCCGTGCCTATTTCAGTACAATAGATTTTTTTATCTTGTTCTTTGACTCTTTTATAATGATATCTACGAATTAAAGAAATCTTTTCTTGTTTCCAAATCAAGTATCCACATACGATTAAAATTAATCCTAGAGAAACATTCATAATTAATACAAATAATCATTCCATAGAATTCTCCTAAAGGGATAGCTTATATTAGTTAAACAATATTCTTTATATTATCTTGCTCAATACAGTTTAGAATACGTATCTCAATTCTGAGGTATTATCTTTCTTCAATTTTATTATACGCTATTATTTTACGATAGTGAATAAATGAAAAGTGCAATTTATACAGATTTTATTTTTATAAGGCTAATATGTATGGTTAATCCTTTTCTTCCATCTTTTTCCTGACTTTCCTCCATCCATCTTTAAATTCTTTCTTTTTTCTATTATTTATCAATCATTTCTCTTTAAATCTGAGATTAAAGCTTGAAAAAATTTTAGAACAATTCAAACTTTTATACTCAGTTTATTCTGCTGGTCTCGTTGTGATGGGATGGTCGATGGATGATTGAGTGAATTGGTTAAGGGTGGGGAATGTCAGGGGGAATGATGGAGGGAATGACATTAAGCAAAAAAAAGAGGTTTGCTTACTTTAATATAGACAGAACCTCATTTTTATCTTGTTAATCATCCCAATCAAAATTGATATGTCCACAGTGAGGGCATTTTATATATCCATTGGGATTATTTCCGTTTTCCCATGGTGCAGTGTATTCACCGCCATCTAAAGGCTGGCCACAATTTACACATGTTCGACTAAAACTTTGTGCTGTTCTCTCAAAAGAACCAATCAATTCACCATATTCAAGGTAGAATCGTTCACCACACGATGTACAGTTAAACCAATGAGTTGCATCTGGCGCATCTCCTTCCACTATACCTCCACACATTGGACATCTAGGAATTCCCATAGACTCTTGATAATCTTCTTCACTTTCGTAAATGTTATTTGAAGTTACATCATTTGTGAAACCACATTCAGTACAAGTCCAAGTTCCATCATCTGTATTAAAGCCATCCTGTTCATTTAAAATTGAATGACAACCATCGCAATACCAAGTAACATTGTAATCGTCAAAAGAAGAATAACCTTTAAAAAAATTTCCAAATAAACTCATTATAATTTCCTCCTCTTTCTAAGTATAGTCTATCTCTTATATATATATTATAACATGTAACAAACATATCAATTTTAAACAGTATTTTAAAAAATTCTCGACATTATTTTTTGGACGGATTTTTTTAATAACAAGTCAAAAATAATGAATAAACAATTGAAAAAAACAACGGGGGGGGGGGGATACTTTTGGTGAAGAAAGGGTTAAAGGTTATCAAAGATTATGGCAGATTACGTAAAAGATTATACTTGTGGTTCTTGTAGGGATTTTGAATATCAAGGCCCTAACAAAAAGGGTTATTGTTCAAGATATGGCTCTTTTTATTGGCCAGATGATTCATGTAGTAATTGGGAAAAAAGTTCTAATACATATTCAACAGGATGCTATTTAACCACGGCGTGTTGCGAATATAAAGGATTAGCAGACGATTGCGAAGAATTAACGGCATTAAGACAGTTCAGAGATAATTACATAAAACAGAAAGAATATGGAGAAGAACTAATTAGACTGTATTATGAAAATGCTCCAAAAATCCTAGAAACAATTAACTCAAGAGAAGATAAGAATAAAATATATGAAGAAATATATGAAAAGATTAAAAAAGCTATAAATTTAATACAAGAGAATCATTATGAAGAAGCAATAATAGAATATATGTTAATGACATATAAGTTAGAAAAACTAGGAAAGGTAGGATAATATTATGATTAATGAAAAAAACTTATCATCTTTAATGCCGACGACGAGAATTCCACATGCTGAAGGTATAACACTTGATGGAATTAAATCATTTATTAACAGACAGGCTGATGAATATCAAATACCTATTAGTGTAGAATATGACCAATTAAAAGTTGGAAATATGTTAACCGGTTCAGTTGAAGAGTGTTTGGTTGTATCTCATCCAGAACATAAAAAAGATTATTTTAATTTTTGTATAAGATTGAGACGCCAAGGAACCATTGGTTTTTTATCAGTAGATAGTTTTGGGAGTAGTAAAAACACTAAAAAATTAAATTTAAAAGGGTCAGCAACTGGTTTTGTTAAAGCAGGATGGAAAACAGCAGGACAAAAAGCTAGTGCAGGCAGTAGTTATATTGGAATGGATATAGTTGGTGGAGCGTTAAAAGGTGCTATTTCAGGAATTGCCAGGCTTGGCGGAAGTAAAAAGAAAGCGGAAGAAGAGCAATTATGGTATGGCGCTCTTCAACAAATTATCGCCGATTTAATGAATTAAGATATTCAGATTTTGTTCAATAATAGAAAATGAATAAGAATTGAGAGGGTGAAATTAATGAAAAAAATTATAGCGTTTATATTGTTTGGATTATTCTTAATAACGGGTTGTAGTGGCTCTTCTCAACCGATACCGGCATCGGAAGCGTTTAACACGAAAAGTATTTGGATGAGGACAAGAGATGAACCGGAATTGGATAAAGATTTTAATATCACGGAAATGTTTGTTTTTGAAGGAGATGGAACCTTTACAATTTATGAATGGCCCGGATTATCTTTCTCAGATATAAATGAAATGACAGATGACGAAATGATTGATTATCTAGATAATAGTGGTATCGATGGAGTTAACTTACCTGTTGAATTAATACTATATACGGACAATACTGGAAATAATGCAGAAAGTGAACGATTATGGGTTAATGATGCAATTAGATATTATATCGAATTAGTTCCAGCAGAAATACAAACTATTTATGATAGCAATTACGCTGGATATTATGGGTTATGGACAAAAGTTGATAGCAATCATCCAGGTTTTACAATTGATGATATAAACACAGAAGGAATTGAAATTGATTAATTAAATAGGGTTTGAGAAAACCCTTTTAATTTAACCAAAAATAAGAAGTGATAATAAATAAAATAGATTTTTGGAAATTAAGAATATACACAATTTCTTCTGATTAATTACTATCGGAAAGGGTAAGTATATATGAAACAGAAAAACAGTATGGTATTTAAAGTTATAATCGTTCTTACATTTTTATTCATAATAATGTGTCTATTATCAGGATTACAGGGAGGCCCAATGCAATTTATAGAGTCAGTTGCATTTCTTGTTATAGTAGGAGGAGCAATATATTTTACAATCAAAATTGCAAAAAGTGCTTTAAGTAGAGCGAAACAAGTATCTAGGAATATAGATAAAAAAATTAATAAAAAGGATATAAAGTCAGAATTGCAAGATGAAATCATATACTTTGTATCACAACATCCGGATTATGTTTTAGTATCTGTTCGTTATGCTTCTCCTTGTAGGATTCAATTAAAAACAGAGAATTCAACTTATTATTTTGATATAGATGAGAATAGATATGCAAATCCAAAAGCATTAGAGCCTTATGAATTAATTTTTGTTGAAATCGCTCTAGAATTTGATGGCGAAGTTAGAAAGAGAATAGAAGAAATAGGGGGAACAGAAGTAATAACAGAAATATGGATACAATCGAGAGAATCTATTGAAAAACAAAATGTAAAAAAGGATGAAGCATTTCAAAAGAAAGTTTGGTATTAAATATATAGAAATACTTTGTGGCAAAATGATTAATTAGTGTGAAAATAGAGATTTTATATAGTCTTTTAGTAAAGCAGAACAATAATTTCGTAGGTGGTATATGCTTTAAATACTTATTTACGATAGTTTCTGCTTCTTTTTTCGTGCCATAAAGTCTTGATTCTCGTAATCTAACACCTCCTTGTTCATTTGTGAACTTCAGAGTATATGTTTTTGTTGAAACTGCAATTTTGATGACTTTTGCTTCTTTGATAAAGATTGAATTTGCAATAATATAAACCGTATCGGCTAATTTAAATTTTGTGTTCATCGATAAAAACCTCACTTTTTTTATATTGTATCAGATGATTGTTTATAGATAACGAATAAATTTGCCAATAAAATTTTTCAAATTTGAAAAAAATTAAGCTTTGTCATTTTTTTGTAAGATTCGTTTGATATTTTCTAATTGGAGGTATTAATTATGAAGTATAAAATGAATATTTGTGACTTTTGTTGTGGTTTATTTTCAAAATGTGAGGACGTTTGTCCATATTCAGAGTATCCTCTAACAAGTGATATGGATAAATATTTTGAAGCAGAAAGACGTTTTGGTGACTTTCTGGAAGCTCATGCAGAGTGGTTTAAAGAAGAAATGCGTAAAGGAAAGTTGAAACCAAATGATAATGTGGAAATAGAGTATCAAATTAAGAAGACTTATACTCATATGTAAAGAATACATAAATTTATTTTTTTGTAGATAATTGTAGCTTTAATAATGATATAATATTCATGTTGAATATAGCGAGGTACATGTATGAAATATAAAAGATTTAATGAAGATACACGAGTAAAAATACCTGCAACCATACATTTCCTTAGATTGGGTTATAATTATCAGTCTCTTAAAAATGCAGATGTTGATTTTAATACCAAAATCATAGTAAATCGTTTTAAACCAGCTATTGAAAAAGTAAATAAAACAACTTACTCAGAAAAAGAATTAGAATCTTTATTACTGGAGATTCATACTTTGATTCGAAATAATGATTTAGGCCGTTCTTTTTACCGTCGTTTAGTGGATACAACCGCAGATATAAAATTAATTGATTTCGATAACATAGAAAACAATGATTTTGCGGTTATTGATGAACTTCCTTTTACTGTCAAAAGAGATACTGAGGAAGGTTCATTTCGTCCGGATATTAATATTTTAATCAATGGTATGCCATTGGCTTTTCTTGAAGTAAAGAAACCTAACAATGAAAACGGAATTCAAGCTGAATTTAAAAGGATGATTAATGAACGTTTAAAAAAACCTGAATTCAAGAAATATTTCAATATGTTTCAGATAGTTTCCTTCTCAAATAATATGGAATATGAAGATGGAGACAGCGTTCATGCAGAAATGATAAAAGCTGGTTCATTCTATACTACACCAAGTGGCCAAAAGACAAGTTTTTCATTTTTTCGAGAAGATGAAAAGGGATATATCGCAAACTATTCATATATAACTTTGGATGATGATAAATGTAGAAATATTGTAGAAAATTTAGGATACGATTCTTCTAATTTTGATACTCCTGAATTTGTAACAAATAATTCGGTTTTAACCCCTTGCAATCGATTCATAACTTCTTTGTACGATAAGGAACGCTTATTATTCTTACTGAAATACGGAGTTTTATATGTAAACAGCGAAATACCAGAAAAACACATCATGCGTTATCCTCAATTTTTTGCTACAAGAGCTATCATCAAACGATTGGACTCCGGCAACAAACGAGGTATAATCTGGCATACTCAGGGTTCAGGAAAAACAGAATTAAGTGCTTATACCAATAAAATTCTTCAAGATTATTTTGCGAAGAAAAACACGCTAACTCGTTTTTTCTTTGTTGTAGACCGTTTAGATTTGTTAACGCAGGACAATGATGAATTTTCTGCTCGATACTTTACTGCAACAAATTGTATTAATAAAAATGATTTTTCTAAGCAGCTAAATGTAACAGTCCCTAAAGGTTCAGATTCAGAAGGCGAATTTGTTGTTGTTAATATTCAAAAGTTTGAAAAAGCTATACCAAAAGCGCAAAACCTATACAATTCAAATATTCAAAGAGTTTTCTTTATTGATGAATGCCATCGAAGCTATGCTTTAAATGGCGAATATTTCAAAAACCTTATTTTGTGTGACCCAAATGCTATTTTTATCGCTTTAACAGGAACTCCATTACTATCTAAAAAGGAACGAAGCAATCTTAAATTTGGTGATTACATTCATAAATATTTCTATGACAAATCTATTGCCGACGGATATACATTACGCATTAAAAAAGAAAAAGTTGACACTTTGGTCCGACAGGAAATTAAAGATAATCTCGAACTAGAAGCGCAAGACTTTGATTCTGCGGATGTCTATGAATCTGATGCATATATTAACAATTTAGGAAAATATATAGAAAAAGACTTTATTAATTTCCGGATTGTGAATCAAGATGATACCATTGGCGGAATGATTGTTTGCCGTAGTAATCCGCAAGCAAAAAAAGTACATGAATGGTTTAAAAATCATTCATCATTAAGCACTGGATTAGTAATTAGTGATACAGAGAATCCTGAACAACAGGAGGCAAATATCAATAATCAAAAAGAGTTTAAAAAATCCTTTAAACCAGATATTTTAGTTGTTCATTATATGTTAACGGTAGGTTATGATGTAAAACGATTAAAAAAAATGTACTTATTACGCGGGCCAAAAGCTCAAAGCTTATTACAAACAATTTCCCGTGTAAATCGTCCTTATCGTTCATCAAAAACAGGTAAAATCTATAATTATGGTTATATAACAGACTTTGTTGATATTGAAAAAGAATATGACCGGACTTTAAACGATTATTTAAAAGAATTAGAAGAGGACATGGCTGACCCAGATGATACAGAAAACAAAGATTCTTTAAATGGTCTTCTTGTTGATGTAGAAACAATTTGGAGCAATTATGAAAAGAGCAAAGAGGAAGTAGATGACTTAATTCATGCTGATAATGATGAAAAGTATTCTCAGAAACTTCAACTTTACACTAAAGAAACTCTATTAAAATTAAAACGATTACTGAATAACATACGTCAATGTTATGTTGAATTGCTACTATCAAATGCTAATGATGAAGCTTCACAAATAGATATTGAAACTGTAAAACGGCGTATTCGTTTAACGCAGGAACGAATTGACTTCCTTAATTTAAAAGAAGACCCGGTTCGTATGTTAGATGTAATTTCAAACGAAGATATCGTTGAAATCTTCTATGAATTCATCCGTGTATCTGTTTCTATTATAGATTTGTCACGTTTTGACCCTACAAATTCTGAATATAAGCGATTCAATGAAACTTTATCAGAAGTTCAAAAAGAAATTAAAAAGAATAAAAATAAACGTGATATCAAAATTATAAAACTGGATGAAATGCTCCAGAAGCTCTTTAATAGTCTTCATATTCAAAATATGGACGATTTGTCGAATTTGACAGAAGAAATGTTAATTATATTAGAACAGGCCAGAAAGATTAATGCAGAAAACGAACGTTTAGCCTCTATTTTCGATGGCAATTACGCTATGGTAGTTACTTATCAGGAAGCTGTAACAGAACACCCTGAGTTGTCAAATATAGAGATTCAAGATGCAACTAAGTTGATTTATGAAGCTATCAAAGATATTGCTGACAGTGATATTCTTGCAATTCAAGGGAGACAAGGTTTTATTGATGAAACCAAGAAAAAAGTTATTAAGCCATTATTGAAAAATGGTCTTTACAAAAATCTAGGCTTAAAAAATTGGATAGATGATTTATTATCTAATATCTATACAAATCTACAGAATTATTAGGAGATGATACGATGACTGATTTTTATTTATATGAAAGTAAAATAGAAAATATGATAGATGAACTACAGGGATTATGTAGTCAAAAAGGTCTTTCAAACACAGCAAATGAAGAAGAGGTAGTTACGACAGTATTTTTATATAAATTTCTTAATGATAAGTTTATCTATAATTTGAATAAATTTGGAGAGGATATAGGAGAAACAGTAGAAGAACTATTAAAGAATGAAAATGATGAGCTGGATGCTTTTTATGATGAACATTCACAAGATGTTGTTTTTCATTCTGAAGATACGATTGAATATCTAGTTCAACATGCTGGAAAACCTAATTTTTATGAACTATTTGACGATGCTTTAGAACGTATCTCTAATTATGAAGATAACGATAAATTCAAAGTTGAAGAAGCAGATGGGACTCGATTACCTTTGTTTACACGGATTACCGAAACTGTATCTAAAGACGAAAGAAATAGTTTTGCTAAAACAATTTTTAACATTATCACACAGGAGAAATTTCAGTTTAAAGATGCCTATGAGAATAGTTTTGATTTCTATTCAACAATCTTTGAATATTTAATCAAAAACTATAACGTGGCAAGTGGTACTTATGCTGAATACTTCACTCCACAATCTTGCTCAGCTATCATTGCAAAAATATTAGTAAATATGTCTGAAATCAGTGATGATAAACTTTATGAAATATCTGATTTTGCAGCTGGTTCTGGTTCTTTGATTCTTCATCTTGCCAATGAATTAGGTCATGGTAAATTTGGGAATAAAGCACGTGTTTATACACAGGATATTTCTGCCAAATCATCTCGGTTTTTACGTCTAAATATGATGTTAAACGGATTAACAGAATCGTTAGATAACATTATAAAAGGGGATACATTGTTAAATCCAGCCCATTACAATGTGTCTCATGACCCTTCATCTGGTCTTAAAAAATATGACTTCATCACGATTAATCCACCCTTTAAAATGGATTTTTCAAGTACACGTGATGATATTGAACATAAATGGCAAAATACAGACAGATTCTTTGCAGGTATTCCAAAGATTCCAAACAAAAAGAAAGATTCTATGGCAATTTATACTTGTTTCTTGCAGCATGTTCTTTATAGTTTAAAGGATGATGGGAAAGCCGCTGTTATTGTTCCTACAGGATTTATTACAGCACAAAGTGGAATAGAAAAGAAAATACGTCAAAGAATCGTGGATAATCATTGGCTAAAAGGCGTTATTTCCATGCCTTCCAACATTTTTGCCAATACGGGGACAAATGTTTCTATCCTTTTCATTGATAAAACGAATAGAGAAGGAAAAATTTTACTAATGGATGCCTCAAAACTAGGCAAGAAGATAAAAGAGGGTAAAAACCAAAGAACTGTTCTTCAAGCTGAAGAGATAAGGAAAATTGAAGATACTTTTATCAATCAAGAGGTGGTAGAAGATTTCAGTGTGCCTGTTTCTTATGATGATATCAAAGAAAAGAATTATAGTTTATCCGCAGGACAGTATTTCGAAGTAAAAATCAAATATGTAGAATTAACTCCAGAACAATTTGAAGCAAAAATGAGTCAATATAAGAGTAATCTAAAAAAATATTTCGATGAAAGTAAGACTTTAGAGGACGAAATCTTTAAAAGTCTGGAGGAATTGGATTATGAGTTGTAAATCTATTAGACTCGACGAATGTTGCCAGATTGAACTAAGCGGTATTGACAAAAAAGCTAAAATGAATGAACAAAAAGTCTTTTTATGTAATTTTACTGACGTTTATTATAACTGGAACATATATAAATCAATGATTGATTCTTTTATGATAGCTACAACCAGTAAAAATAATATTCTAAAATTTTCATTAAAATCGGGGGACGTAGTTATTACAAAAGATAGTGAAACACGTGATGATATTGGAATTCCGGCTTATATTTATGACAAGTTGGATAATACAGTTTTAGGATATCATTGTGCATTGATACGCCCAGAAAAAGATATTATGGGCGCATATTTGAATGCTTATTTAAATTCATATTTAGGAAGAAAACATTTTTCAAACCAAGCAAGTGGGAGCGGACAAAGATACACATTGACAAAAGAGTCTATTGGTTCAATTAATATTCCTTTGATTCCTATATATCAGCAACAAAAGATAGGAGATTTATTTAACTATATAGATGAAAAAATAACTCTCAACAACAAAATAATTTCTGAACTCGAATCGATGGCAAAGACCATCTATGACTACTGGTTCTTACAATTTGAATTTCCAAATGAAGAAGGAAAACCGTATAAATCTTCGGGTGGAAAAATGGTTTGGAATGAGGAATTGAAGAGAGAGATACCAGAGGGATGGGATATAACAAACATCGGAAACATTACAAAGTGTTTAGATTCTCAAAGAATACCTTTATCATCAAATGATAGAGCTTCGAGAAAAGGGATATATCCTTATTATGGCGCTACAGAAATAATGGACCATATAGATTCTTTTATTTTTGATGGTGATTATGTCTTACTAGCAGAAGATGGTTCTGTTATGAATGAAGAAGGGTTTCCAATATTACAAAGAGCTAAAGGAAAAATATGGGTAAACAATCATGCTCATATATTAAAACCTATTAATTCCTATCATTGCAGATTATTGATTTATATTTTAAGTTATATTCCTGTTGCTCAAATTAAAACAGGCTCAGTTCAAATGAAGGTTAATCAAGAGAATTTAAATGCATATAAAGTGCTAGATATTCCTAAAAAACTAATATTTAAAATTAATAATGTACTAGATACAATAGATAACAAAATTTTAGAATTACAAAAAGAAAACCAAGAACTAACATCTCTCCGAGATTTTCTTCTACCATTACTCATGAATGGACAAGTGGGGTTTAAGGATGAAAAAAAATAATATAATCCCAATATTAAAAATTCATGATATTGGTTATCTTCCGAGTAAAGGTGAAAAAATTAAATTTTTTGTATCTTGCGAACATAAAGTTCCTTATATTGTTTTTATTCAGAAAGAAGTAACTGAGTTAATTGCTAGAGATGTACTAAATTGTAGTACGGTTATAATGAAGGAATATAAACCTTTTAAAAAGCCGAAAGATGAATCAAACGGTGAATCAGATAATATTGGTAAAAATTATGAGATAGATACTAAATTATTAATGTTAAATGAACTTTGTTATTTAATATCGAAAGATGATTCTGCATATTGTCACAACAATCAAGTATGGGAAATATTCTTTGATATTTATTCGACTTATATAAAATATAAAGGGGATATTAAAACATCTCATTCAAGTCCTTATGAAAAGAACCAATTAAAAATAATCCAAGAAATTGAAAATAAACTTGTTAAATTTAACAATAAAAAGAATTTACTTTTTATATATCCAATTCCGCAATGTGATTTTTTAGGTACGTTAGATAGAGGATTAAAACATAGAAAAACTTATGATTTTCAAAATAGTTGGATGTCCATCTTTGTAGAAGTTTTATCCTTAATAAAAAAAGACATTGGTTTTAATGGTGATTTATATTTTGCATATTGTTTATATGATGGAACATATAATCTGGTAAAAGTCGAAAATCATAGATATATTAGTGAAGCTTTTATACCAGTTAATAAGCAAAATGATTTTTTAGAAGCAAAGTATGTCGGTATTGAAGATTCAAAGGGTATACATAAGTGTTGCGTAGAACGTTCATTAAATACAAATCATTTAATTACAAATTATATATATTTAAAATAGGAGATGAAGAACAATGGCTAGACCACCAAAAGATAGTAAAGCATTAAATATTAAAATTGATATAGAACTTTATAAACAGTTGGAACAATATAGTAAGAATTCTCGACTTACGAAAACAGCAATTGTTGAGTTGGCTTTGGAAGAATATTTGAAACAGAAAGTTTCTATATGATAAAAAAGAAAAATCAACACATTATTCCAAAATGTTATTTGAAACATTTTCAAAATAATAAATGTATAGTCGAAGCATATAATATCGATTCAAAACGTTTTCTAGAAAACAATATAGAACGTGTATGTAATCAAAATTTTGCTTATGAAGTTTCGAAAAAGAAAGTGGACAATGTTTTGGAAAACGAAATTGCTGTTTTAGAGAGTGAAATGTCGCCTTATATAGACAATTTAATTAGTAAAACATTAAAAAATGAAATCAAAAGAGAGGATATAAATCATCATATTTTATTTAAATATATGACATTATTGCATGTTAGAACGGAATCAAACAGAATACAATTTGTAAGAGCTCTTTTTCATTATGAATCTCTAGGTCATCATATGTCACTAAATGAATTACAAAATAATCAAGTTTATTTAAAATTATTTAATGCAAAATTTAAAGAGAAATCTTCACTGAATACATTCTTAGAATTTTGTTATGATAAATTCCAACCAGAAGTTAGATTAGGAATTTCAAAAACAGAAAAATTTATAACATCAGATAATCCAGTAATCACATTTTTTATTCCTGATAAAGAAAATTATGTCGGAATTAAATATGTTTTACCAATTCACCCTTATATCTGTATTTACTACATTGCATCTGAATATAAAGGGATTTCAAAGGAAAAACAGATAGATTTTCCATATATAGTTAAACCTGAAACTATATATGGATATAATCAAGGGATTATAAACGTTGCTAATCATTGGATTATTTCTTCTGAACCGTTTACTTTTTTACAAAACAATCAAATTTCAAAAAGATTCTCTTCTTAAACAGGATACCTTAGGGTATCTTTTTTATATTATCCTCAAGTAATCCTTCATAAAATACCAGGAAGTGATGATGTAATTCCACAAATCGTATATCTGGTAGTAAATTGTCTTCCAAATAGTAACTTTAATGAAATGTATATTTCTATTGGAAAGGCTATCGATAGAGCTTTAGGAAACATTCAACCTTACTATGAAGAGATTATTCGTAAAATTAGAGGACTTTCTTCTAAAATGAACAAGGTTATTGAGTTAATCGAAACATTTAATATAGGAATTATTCTATTGGATGAGATACAGTTAATTGACTTTCAACATACAAAAGAGAACTCATTTGAAGGTTTAATGACGATTGTAAACGCAACGAAAATCTCAATCGCTGTTATTGGGACAGAAGATGCCTATTCAAAAATGTTCATTAATCTAAGAAACGCTAGAAGAGTAGGGACATTGATTGATGCATCTACTTATACAGAAAACGATTCTTATTTCAAAAACATCGTAAGTTTCATGATGAATTATCAGTGGTTTGATACATGGGTAGATTTTGACGAAGATATGTTAGATGCATTAAAAGAATGTAGTTATGGAATCATTGACCAGTTAATCAGTTTATACGTTATGATGCATATTTATTACTTCGAGAAGAAAGGGAAGAAGCCTAAAGTAAATGGCGATTATGTAAGGATGATTAGCAAGAAGTACTTCCCTTATATGAAACGTCTAAATAAGTTATTAAAAGACCCAATGTCTGATAACCAATTAAAAAAAGCTTCAGAAGAGACGAAAGAACATCTTAAAAAGTTACTAAAAGAGGCAGACGATAAAAATAATGAATCCGAAACTAAACAAATCGAACTGTCTGATATAATGTTGAATATAGCAAGGATTAAGGAACCAATTATCAAAGACATCGAAAATGTAGGATTTGATAGAGCAGCAATTGAGAAATGTTTTGAGAAACTAGTTAGAAAAGGATTAGATAATATGTCCAATAAAGAAATCAAACAAGCCATCATCTTAGAGCTCACAAAACCAAAAGGAAAGGGACGTCGAGTAAATAAACCAAGCCAAGAAGAAATGTTACAAGCTATCACACAATAATAAAATTGCACCCAAATTTGGGTGCTTTTGTTATACCATTTATATATTATGAAAAATAAGAATCAATTATATATACTACATCTACTACATCGTTCTCATTAAGTTGTATAATTAGTAAGACGAAAGAAGTATCTTCGTTCTCATAAAGTTGTAAAAAGAATATTTGGAAAAAGTTGCTTGTTCTTTTTAAGTTGTATAACAGCGAAGCCTATATTTTGTATCAAAAATAGCCTTCGTTCTTATGAAGTTGTATAAATTTTATCAAAAACAGGGTAATTTTCTAGTTTTCGTTCTCATAAAGTTGTCTCGTTCTCATTGAAGTTGTATAACGACAAATTTTCTTGAAGTAGACCATTTCTTGGATTACTCCTACTTCGTATAATGTATATTATGTAATTCTTTGGAAGTTTATTTTTAGGAGATCGAATTCTCCTTTATATAGCACTTTTGAAGGGGCTTAATTACCTTTAGTAATGTATTTTTTTAATTCTCCTAATTTTTACGGCTTTTTCTCCTAATTTATGAATTACATACGATCATCTTTTATCGTTTTAAAGGCTTCAATACCAATTTACTCTTCTAACTCATTTGCATCGAGACGACCAGTTGTTCGCTTTTTCGATTTTCGATGCAAATTAGAAGATCGTGATTATTTAAGTTTACGATACTTTGTCTTAAAATGAATTCATATAAAAAAGGTCGTATCGTTACGACCTAATTTGAAGCGATTTATCTGTCTTTTGGTTTTGGTAATATTAAGTTAAGGATAATTGCGGTAATGGTCGCAAGAACTACTGGAGACTTACCAAATACAGTTGTTACCCATAATGGGAATGTTTCTAATGAAGCGGAAGCCTGCGTAACACCCATTCCTAGTGCAACCGCTAAACCTACGATTGATGTATTACGATAATCCAAAGGTTGAGATGCAATTAGCTTCATACCTGTCATCGCAATTGAAGCAAATACTGAGATCGTAGCACCACCTAAAACACATTGAGGAATTGTTGTTAGTAACGCTGAGATAACCGGTACAAAACCAGCAATCAATATAATACAAGCAGCAAGTCCTAATACGCAACGGTTTACAACTTTAGTTGTCGCAACGATACCAACATTCTGTGAGAAAGTTGCAGTTGGAAGACCACCAAAGAAAGATCCAAGAATGTTAGTTATACCATAGGCAACGATTCCGCCTTGTAATTCATCATCAGTAGGTTGACGATCAAGACCGCCAGATGTTGTTGCAGAAAAATCCCCTATGGCTTGAATCGAATTGATTGTGAATAAAATAATAAATGTTAAAATGGCAGAGAATTCGAATTTCATACCAAAATGCATAAATTGAGGTACCTGGAACATTGAAGCTTGTGTAACGGATGAAAAATCAATCATGCCAAAACATGCTGCAATGATATATCCGGCAATGATACCGATTAAAATTGAAGATAGTTTCCAAATTCCCTTTGCAAAATGGTTTAATCCAGTTACGATTGCAAGAACAATAAAGGCAATTAACCAATTCTGCCATGAACCATAATTTGCTGAAGAAGCACCTCCAGCCATATAGTTTATTGCTGTAGGATATAACGATAATCCTATCGTAAATACAACAGTCCCTGTTACGATTGGCGGGAATAATTTACGCAATTTTTTAATAAAGATTCCAACCAAGATAGCTGCAATACCACCAATAAGCTGAGCTCCTAATATTGTCGCAATATCATAGGTGCCGGCAATTGCCTGCATGCTTGGAAGATACGCAAAGCTTACCCCCATGATCACAGGAAGTCCAGATCCAATCTTGCGACCAATTGGAAACAATTGGATCAATGTTGAGATACCGGCAATGACCAAGGCTGCCTGCACAAAAATAACTTGATCATGGACACCAAGTCCTGCAACTTGTGAAATGATGATGGCTGGAGTTACACAACCAACGATCATCGCAACAACATGCTGTAATGCTAATGGAAATGCTTCTTTAAGCGATGGAATCCCATTTAGCTCAAAAACGGATGCTTTTTCATTTTTTGTCTTCATAATCTCTCCTCTTTCTCGTTTGATACTCAATACAGTTTAAGGTAATGTCAGATTTTTAGATTTTTTATCCTTCCCTTCTCTATTCTCTAATTTGTCCATTTCCTTTGATAATATATTTATATGTACACAATTCTTCCAGTCCCATAGGACCTCTTGCGTGAAGTTTCTGAGTACTGATTCCCATTTCACATCCTAGACCAAAAACGCCTCCATCTGTAAAACGTGTACTCGCATTAATATAAACGGCCGCACTATCGATCGTACTGGAAAATTTGGTTTGTGCTTGTTCATTTTCAGAAATGATCGCATCACTATGATGTGTTGAGTGTTCTTGAATATGTTCTATAGCTTCCTCAATAGAATCCACTACTTTAATAGCTAATATATAATCTAAAAATTCAGTATCAAAATCCTCATCGGTTGCTAGTGTTCCATCAATAATTTGATGAGCAATTGGATCCAAACGTAATTCAACAGGTATTTTATCTTGAGCTTTTCTCTGTTCTACCAATACTTCTTTAAGCTTTGGTAAGAAATCCTGGGCAATATCTTTATGGACAAGACAAACTTCTTCTGCATTGCAAACACTTGGTCTTTGTGTCTTTGCATTTTCGATGATTTTGACTGCCTTATCTAAATTGGCATCTTTATCTACATAGATATGACAAATACCAGTACCGGTTTCAATACATGGAACGGTCGCATTTTGAATGACAGATTGAATCAAACCTTTTCCTCCGCGAGGAATCAAAAGATCGACATATCCGTTTGCCTTCATAAGATCATAAGAACTCTGTCGTGTTGTATCTTCAATCAAATGTATGCGATTTTTACTCATACCAACATTTTCAAGCCCTTCCTGCAAAGCTTTTACGATCGCATTCGCGCTGTTCCAAGCTTCTTTCCCGCTTCGAAGGATACATACACTTCCCGCTTTGATGGTTAAAGCAGCTGCATCGCTTGTAACGTTTGGACGACTTTCATAGATTATCGCTATTACTCCCATTGGTACGGAAATCTTATTCACAATAAGTCCATTCTCTAATGTATGGGTAGAGAGAATTCTTCCAGTTGGATCTGGTAATTTAGACACATCTAAGATTCCCTTAGCCATATCTTGTATTCTGGATGCATCTAGATACAAACGATCGAGCATAACTTCTGAAATTTTATTTTTGGCATTTTCAATGTCGATTTTATTCTTCGATAAAATGTCATCTGTATGATCAATTAAAGCTTTTGCCATTGCTCTCAAGGCAGTGTTTTTTTCTTCTGTTGAATAAGGAGCTTTATTGCTTTCACGTTTTGCTTGAATCAATATCTCTTGTGTATTCATGATTTCACTGCCTTTCCCATAAAGTATGTTCCAATTCGTTTTCCTTCCAGGATATCATAAAGGTTTTCAGGTTTTGAACCATGGCAGATGATCATATCGATACCATGATCTGTAACGATCTTGGCTGCCTGCAGCTTGGTAACCATACCACCAGTACCTAACATAGATCCTTTATCTTTTCCTAGATGCATGATATCTTCATCCAAGTTTTGTACGATTGGAATTAATTTGGCATCTTTATTTTGATGCGGATCATCTGTATATAGACCTTCGATATCACTTAAAAGGATCAATAAATCAGCTTTTATGCAACAAGATACAATAGCACCTAGTGTATCATTATCGCCAACGGAAATCTCACTGGTAGAAATCGTATCATTTTCATTAACGATTGGTAAGGCATTTAGTTCTAATAAACGGTATAAGGTATTTTGAAAATTTACTCTTCTTGATTCTTGCTCGACATCTTCTTTTGTCAATAAGATCTGGGCAACCGTATGATTATACTCACTAAATAACTTGTCATATGTATACATCAATTCACATTGTCCAATCGCTGCGGCCGCCTGTTTTGTTGGCATATCATTAGGACGCTTGGCTAACATTAATTTCCCGACACCCATTCCAATTGCACCGCTGGAAACAAGAATAATCTCGTGTCCACTATTTTTAAGATCACTAAGTACTTTTACTAATTTCTCAATATGACGGATATTCAACCTGCCTGTTTCATGGGCAAGGGTTGATGTTCCTACTTTAACAACAATTCGCATAATCAATCTCCTAGCTAATATGAAATTTCAAATGTAGTCGTACTTCCAAAGCTATTGGAGATCAAATTGATCGTGAATACATTTGTATCTTTGTCTGAAAAATCGATTCCAACATTTTCAAAAGTAAATTCAATATTACATGTCATTTCCTTTTGTGGTTCAAGAAAATAAACTATATATCCTGTGGCTGTTCCTTCATAATCTTCTGTCTTTGGAGCAAGTCCATCGTTTGAAAAGTCAATCTTTTTATAATCCTCTAAAGACATCCTAGAGAAATCTCCTTTATCACTATATTGAGTGAGATCAAGACCATTTAAGATACCATGCGGTTCTAGATATGGAATTACAATATTGTGATCGGTTTTATTTATATACGTGATTTGAAGATTTGAAAGCTTTGTGGTTCCGTTTGAAAAATCAGCTTTTGTTTTTGATGCATCTACTTCGATTGCCATGGCTCTATCTTCAAATAAAGTGAATTTTTCTTTTCCCTGCTCTTGAATTTGTGTATTATCAGCTTCTCTTACATCAGCTGCATTAAAGGATAAGAAATCCTCAGTTTTAGGAAAATAGAAACCAATATCTTTTTGATTATTATTTGGGAAACCTACATATCCATAAACATAGGTTGATTCATTACTGGCAATGGTACTTGATGGTGTAGACATATAGCGATCGATCGCATTGATATTTTCATCTTTATCATCGGTCAATGAATAAGATAAAAGTGAGGTATCATAACTAGAATCAGAGTTATTTTCGATTATGGCCATATAGTAATAGTATATTGAATTCGATTCTTTATTTTGGATCTTCATAACATCTTCCAATCGAAAAATAACGTCTTCTTTAAGCGTAACAGACGTATTTTTTGAACACCCACAAAGACCTAAGAATAAAAAAAGACTTGTAATGACAGAAATAATTTTTTTCATATGAATCCAACTCCAATACTCTTTATAAAATGTATCAAAAATATGCCTACTATGCAAACAAAAAAAGACCAGGCGACAATGAATGTCATCTGGTCATATTATTATTTCCCCATTTCATTCATACTGATCGCAGAGAAGCTCAGAGATTC
>ENA-ORTH01001077-ORTH01001077.1-human-gut-metagenome-genome-assembly--contig:-NODE-1077-length-30289-cov-41.166402_pt1 | contig 30289 bp, 26 predicted proteins | sample MGYA00241914_ERZ509192 | MGnify/ENA primary metagenome ERZ509192 (study PRJEB26280, sample SAMEA2338826) | human gut metagenome | biome: human gut; feature: human-associated habitat; material: faeces... | reverse complement strand
TCGACAAGGTGGAGATGTTCGTCTACACCAAGCAGGAGGACTCCTACAAGGAGCATGAGCACCTGCTGGCCATGGAACAGGAGATGCTCGGCAAGGTTGAGGTGCCGTACCGCATTATCGACACCGCTGCTGGCGATCTGGGCTCCTCCGCGGCTCGTAAGTTCGACTGCGAGGCTTGGGTTCCGACCCAGGGCCGCTACCGCGAGCTGACCTCCACCTCCAACTGCACCGAATACCAGGCGCGTCGTCTGAACATTCGCGAACGTATGGAAGATGGCGGTACCCGCGCCGTTTCCACGCTGAACGGTACGTTGGCCACCACCCGTTGGCTGGTTGCTATCCTCGAGAACCACCAGCAGAAAGACGGCTCCATTGTCATCCCGCAGGCCATGCGTGCCTACATGGGTGGCAAGGAAGTCATCGAGCCTACCAAGTGGGAAGCCTGATTCCACAACTTCCTTGCGCTGTGATATATTGACATCTTGTGTGTTGGCAGTGATGTCGACACACAAAGGGTAGGTGTCTGAGCGGTCTAAAGAGACGGTCTTGAAAACCGTTGAGGTGCAAGCCTCCGCGAGTTCGAATCTCGCCTTACCCGCCTACAAGGCTTACTGAGAGCGTCCTAAGCTCCCGGTAAGCCTTTTTTATTGCTGCAATCCGGACAAACTCCGCCCAAGTTCGGCTCAGCACCGTCCAAGTCTCAATTCTTCCAGTTGCTGGAGGTTTTCCCCACTGGGGAGCCGTTATACGTTCACTTTCTTCCAGTGACCGGAAGGATTGGTGAGGGATTGTGATGTTGTTCGGTGTACGATCAGGCTGAGTTATGAGAAAGGCTGCTGCGACTATGCGTAAGAATGGGATGCAAATGAAGAGCCGGGCGATGGGAGCTATGGCTGGGCTTGCGTTGGGCGATGCGTTGGGAATGCCTACGCAAAGCATGTCGGCCGAGCAGATTCGCCAGTATTACGACGGTCCGATTACGAAACTTATGAATGCCGTGCCGCAGCAGCCAATCGCACCGAATATGAAAGCTGGTGCCGTCACTGACGATACAGAACAGGCTTTCGTACTCGCACAGCGACTTATCGACGATAACGGCTGCATTGATAACACCCGATATGCCCACGATTTGCTGCAATGGGAAGCTGCGATGAAGGCCAAGGGGTCGCTTGACTTGCTGGGACCTTCCACCAAAGCAGCGCTGCAAAAACTTACCGAAGGCGTAAGTTTGGAAGAAACCGGCCGATTTGGCACCACCAACGGCGGTGCAATGCGCGCCACGCCGGTGGGCATCGCATTCCGCCCAAACCAAGCGCTCGCCGACGCCGCCTGGCGATCCTGTGTGGTGACGCATAACACGGTGCAGGGCATTGAAGCGACCACTTTGGTGGCTGCGGCGGTGAGCTTTGCTATTGAAGGAGAACGTGACTTTTTGCACCTCGCGGTGGAATTCGTGCAGAAGCTTCCGCAGCGTGGCAATTGGTCGGCAAAGGCTTCGGTGCTTGCGCGCGTGCAATATTTCATGAATTGGGCCGAAACTGATGGATGCAGACTCAATGACGACGAATTCGCTGCTGTGCTGCAATGGGATTGTGGTACCAGCGTGGAGTCGAACGAGTCCGTGGCCGCCGCTTTCGCCATTGCGGCGCGCTTTTTTGACGATCCCACGCATGCTTTGTGTTTCGCGGCTTCCGTCGGTGGTGACACTGACACCATTGCGGCTATTGCGGGTGCGATGCTGGGGGCGTGGCATGGTATGCAAGGTTTCGACAAAATCATGCTTGATCAGGTGCTTTCACAACTTGCTGAAGATAATCACCTTGATTTGGTCGGCACTGTTACGTCACTAAGCGCGTTACGTGATGATAGTGCGCTTAATGATGCAAATATCGTTTGATCTGCAGGAGCCGTGGTTGGCGAAACTATGACGAAAGTGCGAAAGACATTGCAATGACTGGAAAAGTTATTTCTCTTGGGCAGGTTATTGTCGATCTGACCATGAATGTGGACGCGGTGCCGCGTGCGGGTGAAGATGTGTTCGCCGGCAATGTGCAAACGCAGGTTGGTGCCAGCTTCAACACGCTGTATGCCGTTCGCCGTATGGGTGTTCAGGCATCTCATGCTGGTGTGATTGGTACGGGGCCATGGGCTTCGCAGATTCTGCAAACGTTGGAAAATCAAGGAATTCAGCATATTGGCAAGCGGGATGCCGTTCGCGATTCGGGATTTTGCGTGGCGTTGACCGATGCGAATGCTGAACGGACGTTCATTTCGACGAGAGGTGCGGAAGCGTATGGCAGTGCCGATGCGTTTGATTCCGTGAATCCAGAAAAGCAGGATGTCGTGCATGTGAGTGGATATACGTTGGTGCATCGCACGGCGGGCGCACTGCTTGCCTTTGCGAAAAGAACGACTGAACATCGTGAGTTCACTGCGGTATTCGATCCTTCTCCGATGATCGCGACGGTTGATGATGACGTTTTTCGCGCGATGCTCGCATATCGTCCGATATGGTCGTGCAATGAACGTGAGGCAATGTTGATTGCACGACGTTTGGCGGCGCTCGATAATGGTAATTCTTGCGATTGCAAGGTTTCGCAAGATATTTTACAAGAGATTGAGAACGCGAATGTCAATGAAGAGACGGTTGCGTGGCTGTGCAATCGATTGCAATCTCCTGTAATCGTTCGCGTGGGCGCGGATGGTGCGTGGTCGGCGATTCCTGGTGACGAAGCGCTGCGAATTCCAGGTTTTCCAATGAAAGCGGTGGATACCAATGGCGCCGGTGATTGTCACGCAGGTGTGTTGTGCGCTCTGCTGTGCGAAGGTGTGCCGTTGGAGGATGCTGTACGTTGCGCCAATGCCGCCTCGGCGTTGGCTGTGACGCGGCGAGGGCCAGCTACCTGCCCTGATCGAAAGGAGGTTGAGCGGCTTCTGGGAGGATCGTTCTAAGACTTATAGTACAAATGACTATAAGTGGTTATATCATGTGCACAATTGCGCTGATGTGGCGTGCATATAGCCTGCCCGCAGTGTCGCACGGCAGATTCAAGGAGATTAGTTTCACATGAGCAATGAGAAAGGAACCCTCTCCATCGAGGAGCAGGGCATCGACACCATATCCGAAGAGGAGCGTAAGGGCACGCCGGCCAGCCTGTTCTGGCCTTGGTTCGCCGCCAACATCTCCATGTTCGCCATGTCGTACGGTGCGTGGGCGCTTGGCTTCGGCATTTCATTCTGGCAGGCCACCGCCATGACCATCATCGGTGTGGTCGTCTCGTTCCTGCTGGTCGGCATCATTTCCATCGCAGGCAAACGCGGCAACGCGCCCACCATGGTGCTCACCCGCGCCACGTTCGGCGTGGAAGGTGCCAAAGTGCCGGCGGCGTTGAGCTGGATCGCAACATTGGGCTGGGAGATTTCACTGACCACCACCGCTGTGCTGGCGCTATCAAGCACCATCGAAAAACTCGGTTGGGGCTCTGGCGCCGCGCCCAAGATCATCTCCACCATTGTGGTGGTAGGCCTTGTGGTGGTCGCAGGTATTTTCGGATACGACCTGATTATGCGCTGCCAGCAGGTCATCACCATCGTGACCGGTGTGATCACCGTCGGCTTCTTCATTCTCGGCTGGGGACATATCGACTTTTCCGCCATTAACTCGGTTCCTGCGGGATCATTGCCGGCCATGCTCGGCTGCTGCTTCTTCGTGATGACCGGCTTTGGCTTGGGCTGGGTGAACATCGCTGCCGATTACTCGCGCTATCTGCCACGCAAGTCCTCTAATGGCGGCATTGTGTTCTGGACCACGTTCGGTGCGTCCATCGCCAATGTGTTCCTGATTTTCTACGGTCTGCTGCTGGCTGTTTCCAATGCCGATATGGCTGAAAACGTTGGAAATGATCCGATTGGCGCCATTGCTTCCATTCTGCCGACCTGGTACTTGATTCCGTACACCATTGTGGCCGTGCTCGGTTTGATGTCCGGCTCCATTATGGACAATTATTCCAACGGGCTTGCGCTGCTGTCGTTCGGTGTGAAGCTGCCGCGTACCGTGGCGGCCGCGTTCACCGCGGCGCTGACCGTGCTTGGCGTGGTCTATGTAACCTTCTTCTCCGATACGTTCATCGGCCCGTTCCAAGGCTTCCTGACCACCCTCGGTGTGCCGATGGCCGTATGGGCCGGCATGTTCGTGGCTGACGTGATCATTCGCAAGAAGGACTACAGCACTGCGGATCTGTACGATTCGAAGGGTCGCTACGGCGCGTGGAACGGCAAGTCTTTTGCCATTCTCATCGTTGGTACCGTGCTCGGCTGGGGGTTGGTGGTCAACACTGCTGCCAGCTGGCTGAACTGGCAGGGTTATCTGCTGTTCCTCATTGGAGGCAAGGACGGTAGTTGGGCCGCCGCCAACCTCGGCGTCATCGTCGCATTGGTCGTTGGCCTTGCGGGCTCATTGATTTTCCAGCGCGGTGATATCGCCAAGCAGGAAGCCGATTTGCCGGTTTCGGAAGCATGAGTTGCTTATTGCGATAATACAAGGAAAGGAAAAGCCATGATCGCAGAAGATGAATGGCTGGTGGTCATCGATAGGCAGCGGGTCTTCGCGGAAAGCGAATGGTCTACATGGGCTTGCCCGGACAGCTCCTATCACACTACTGATGAAGCGTTCGCACGACTTGCCAAAGCGTTCGGCGATCGCGTGGTCTACACGCGATATGTCGCCCCGCAGCCGCCGCAAAACGCTTGGATCGACTATTTCAAGGACTGGCCGCAGTTTTTGGTCGCTCCGGACGACCCGATGTACGACCTCACCGCGGATACCGCGGAATTGGCGCAAGGCCATGCAGTGGTCAGTTGCGACACCTTCGGCAAGTGGGGAAGCGTGCTGAGCGAAGCCATCAAAGGCGCTAAGAAGATTACCGTATGTGGTGTCGCCACCGATTGCTGCGTGCTCACCACCGTGCTCGCCGCGGCTGACAATGGTGTAGCGGTACGCGTTGCTGCTGACGCTTGTGCAGGCAGTTCGCCAGAAAACCATCAGATGGCATTGAGCACCATGGCATTGTTCACGCCGCTGGTCACCGTTACCGACACTGACACTATTCTGAAGTAAAAAACACTACAAGCAAGCCATTTTCCACGGGGCCTACTGAAGTTTTTCAGTAAGTCCCGTTTATGCATATTGCAGCAAAACGGACTTTCAAAGCGTTCGAAAGTCCTGATTCTCCAGTGAGCGGGGGAATGCTCCGTTGGAACTTCCGTTGGTGCTTTTTGGCGCTTTTGTTGGGTCGAATAGGGTGAGATGGGATGAAAGGGAAGGCGGATTATTATACGATGCGGCGGTCGGCGGCCCAGCGGGTGAGTTCGGTTCGATTGGACAGCTGCAGTTTGCGTAGTACGGAACTGACGTGCGTTTCCACGGTTTTGATGGAAATGAACAGTTCTGCAGCCACTTCCTTATACGTGTAGCCGCGTGCGATCAGACGCATGACTTCCTGCTCACGGTTCGACAGGCGGTCCAGCTCGTCATCGTGGATCGGTCCGCTCGCCGAGCCGCCCATGCCTGCCGGTGAGCCATTTTGGAAGGCGGAGAGCACGAATCCCGCCAATTTCGGCGAAAACACGGCATACCCCTCATGTACTTGCTTGATGGAAGAAATCAAATCATCGCCGGAAATCGTCTTCGTTACATAGCCTTGCGCTCCGGCACGAATCACCGATCCAACATCCTGCGGCGAATCGGACACCGACAGTGCCAGAAACACGGTATTGGGGGAGTAGACGCGCGATTTCATGAGGATTTCGGCACCGCCGCCACCCTCGCCACCGGGAACATGCACATCAAGCAGCACCACGTCCGGTTTCGTTTGGGCGATCATCGCCACCGAACCCTCAACGTCCGCGGCCTGCCCGACGATGTTGAAATGTGGCTGCAGCGTTGCGATCACGCCCGCCCGGAACATTTCATGATCGTCGACGATGGCGATTCGGATCTGCTGTTCCTGCTCGTTCATTGCTGTTCCTCCGTTGGCATATTCACGTTCGTTGACATATTCGTGCTCACGTTTGCATGCGCGGTTGCATTCGCATCTGCGCTCGCGTTTGGTGTCGTGCCTGTGGGAGCGGCTGCGATTGGCATATGCATGCGCACCTCCGTGCCCCATTGCGGTCTTGATACGATCTCCACTGTACCGCCACGACGTTTGATTCGTCCGATAATCGATTCACGAATGCCAAGGCGATTTGCAGGAATCGCATTCACGTCAAATCCGTTGCCATGGTCGCGTACGAATACTTCCACCAATTTGCTGCTTGCCTCGCAGTAGACGGAAATCGGCTCGCCTCCATGCGTCACCGCATTGATAAGCGCCTGTTGCGTGGCATCAAGCAGCGCATCGGTTTGCGCGCTTGGACGTGCGTCGCCCACCGTCACCACTTCGATCGGCTTGCCATGCGTGTCTTCCACATGTGCGGCGATCTCTTTCAAACCGGCGTTCACGGAACGGTCAGACGTGGTGCGTTCCTGATACAGCCATTCACGCAATTCGCGTTCCTGCGAGCGTGCGAGCGAAAACACCGTCTGCTGATCATCGGCATGCAACTGAATCAGCGCCAACGTTTGCAGTACTCCATCATGCAGATGTGCGGTCATGTCGGCACGTTCCTCTTCGCGTTCCTTCAACGCGCGTTCCGTACCCAAATCGCGAATCAGTGCCATAATCCATGGCACAATCGCAAGCAATGCGCCAATCAGCAGTGCCAAACCGGCGCACAGTATGCGAATCATGGAAAACGCGTCAAAATGCATGCAGGAACTGACATACAAAGCGTATGCGGCGAAAATAATCGCAATACCGCCAAGCATCGTCCATAACTGACCTTCTTCAGCGTTGAAACGCAACCAAGAGACGCCGATACCGACCAGACCAAGCAGCAGGGGCACAATCAGAGTGCGTTCAACACCGCCTGCGAACATGACGAAACAGATGGAAAGCAGTATCAGACCAGCTAATGCAAGCAAAGCGGGTTTCGGTGCTTTCTTCAGTGTCTGTGAAAGGTTTTCGCTGGAAGATTGCGTATCGCCATGCGTTCCGTCGTTGCGATCAGTCGTATCTTCAAAAGATGGTGGTTGCGGGTGCGGACCATCTTGCGTAGCTGTAAAAGATTGATATTCCAGGGAAACGGGATATGTTCCGTACGGCATGTTGCCTCTGGAAAGTGGTGCCTGCCATGGCGAACGCTTGCCGGCAATAGTGTACGTCTGCTGTACGGGGTCTCCTACGGGAAGTGCCATCCACAGGAAAATGTAGGTGATCAGTCCTGCGCCGAACAGACATGTGGTGGCGAGGAAAAACAGGCGCACCCATAGCACGGCAATGCCCAAATGCATGCTGATCGCCTTGCATACGCCAGCTCCCATGCGTCCGTATGGAGGGCGCATCAACGGCAGTTTGGCCGGCTGCGTCGGCATTGGACGTCCCTCATGCAGGGCTTGATCGCAGCAGTAGCGCATATACACGGCGCTCGCCTGGTCGTATTGGCTTTGCGTATACCACGGTTTTCCTAAGGATTTCATACTTCTATTGTGCCCTGTGAGGGATGCCGTTTCAGGGCATTCATATAGTGTTCAGGGCAGATTCAGGGTGTTCCCCGATACGTGTGGCATGTGCGAGTTGCTGTAATGGAACCATGAGCAATGTAAATAATGGTCCGTTGGGTGATCGCGGCAACGCAGGGCCGCAACCCGCTGCTGGACAACCGTATCATCGGCAGCCTGCGTACGGTTCGCCGCAACCTTCCCGCGGTGGCCGTTTCTTCGCGTGGATTCGTTCCAGCCAGGTCAAGCGTGGACATGACCGTTGGATTGGCGGCGTGTGCGATGGCATAGCACGTCGTCTTGGTTGGAATACCACGTTGGTTCGTGCGCTTATGGTGGTTGCCACACTGTTTTTCGGCGCGGGTGCCGCGTTCTATGGCCTGGCGTGGTTTGTGCTGCCGGATGAGCGCGACAATCAGATTCTTGCTGAGGATTTGATTAACGGCAAGTGGGATTGGAATTGCATTGGCGCGCTGTTGTGCTGCCTTGTTGCCATCTGTTTGCCGGGGGCAGGATGGTTTGCTTTCGCGTTGGCCGCGTTGGTGCTGTGGCTTCTGCTCAATAGGCAGATTTATGCGCCGAATGTTCGTCCAGCTCAGTGGCAGCAGCCCCCGTATGGTCAGGCTCCGTACGGTCAACCGCAATATGGTCAGCCTCAATATGGAGGGCCTTCGTACGGACGGCCGGTGCCCCCTGCATCGCCGTCTCCAGCGCAATCGAATCCTTATACTCAGCCGATGCAGGCGAGCGGCGCATATAACGGGGCGGCCAACACGGCTTCGTCACCGGAATCGCAATCGCCTCAGCCTCAGTCTCAGCGCCCTCAGCCTCAACAGCCTCAGTATCATGCCTACCAACAGCAGGTCAATGGTCCGGCCGCTTTTGCCACGGCCAATGTTCCTCCAACGTTCACTGCTCCGGCGGCCCCGGTAGCGCAGGCGCCTACGTCGCCAAGATATGGACGTCGCAAGCCAGCCGGTCCGCTGCTGGTGTTGGTGATGTCCGGTCTTGCGATGATCGCATGCGCACTATGCGTATGGTGCATTATGACATACGGCGTTCAAGGCGGGCAGCGGGGCACCGAATACACGTTGCAGGCATGCGCGGCATTCGTCGGTGGCATCTGTCTGGTGACGGGAATCGTTATTGTCGCGCTCGGATTCGCGGGCAGAAGAACGGGAGGATTGCATCCTCTGACATGGGTATCCATATTCATGTCGTTGGTCATGGTGATGGCTTTGGCGAGTTATTCGCTGTTCAGCTATCGGATTGACACGAGCATTCCCTCATCCTACAAAAGGGTCAATGTGTCGGGAATAACCACCATGGGCTCCACCGCCAGTGAAATGAGCAAATACGAGCAGGGCATCGTCGCGCAAGGCAATGATTACGCCACCGACGTGCTGCATATCGACTTAAGCGATTACGCGAAAAACAACGGTCCGCACAAAGTCGATCTTCAGGATGGCACACAGGGCACAACTTCCTGCCCTACAGGAACGTTGAATGTGGTGGCCTCAAGCGCACAGGTCGTGGTGACCTTGCCGAACGGCTGCTGGTGGGCGTTCGGGTCTGACGGTAATTTCTACAACATCACCGATTTCGTCGGCAGTTCGGACGGGCTCACGTTGGATTCCGGCAATATCTATGTCTCGCTTATGGGCAACGATTCCACGAAATCGGTAGTGAAAAAGCGTGCGCTGGGAACTTACGATCGGAGTTGCGGCTCGTACGGAGACGAATCCGGCATCGAGGATTTCGATGATGAGACCGATACGGAAGATGGCATGGATACCGGCGCCGATTCCACTAGGACCGATTCCCCCTTCAAAGACGGGAATGTAGATAAGGCCTACCGCGAAATCTACGACAATCATCAATATTGGCCGTGCTTCACCGATGATGGCAAGGCTCCGGTCATGCCAACCGGACTGCAGATCAATACTATGGCAACGGTCGGCGGCAGCGTCGCGGTGCAGTATGCGTCCGACAACACATTGGGCAAAGCGGGAAAGGAGTGACCATGGGCGACGACAAGACCCAGGAAATGCCGGTCATGGCTGATGCCGGAGATATGCCTACCGAAACGTTGCATACCGTGGATGCGCAGTCCACGTATGACCAGTCGCAGCGCAGTGGGCGTGCAACGCAGGATGATAAGCCGCGCGTGGAATCCGTTCCAGCGCAAAGCGTTCCGACCTATACCGCTTCGGCAGCCGGCGCGAATAGAGGGCGCAAGAATCGGCAGATTGGAGACGACATCATCAGACCTTCCGGAAGAAGCGGTTCGACCATCGTGCTCGGCGTGTTCACGTGCTTCATGGGGGTGGTGACGCTGCTTTGCGGCATGCATGTGCCAATGAATCTCTGGTGGTGGGCCAGCGATCCGAAACAGTTCTTCGTGTTCCTGCTCGGAGGCATCGGCGTGCTGCTTATCGCCGTCGCCGTGATTTGGGCGATAGTTAGCGCGGTGCGTTCAAACCGATCCAAGAATGGAAACGATGTGGACAGCGACGATCCATTCGACGCTCCCCATAGCTCGGATACCACGGCCTTTTCGACTGATTCGGATAAGTCGCCGCTTTCGGAACGATCGTGAGAATCAGCTGAATAACTCCTGATGTCAGCCGCACCAACGAAATCAAGGCTGACATCGCAAACAAATGCGTGGCCACCATGGCATGACCAAATCCAACACTTGCTTTTCCATCTTGACGTTGGATTTTGGTCGTACCATGGTGGTCATTTTTATTATGATTTATGGGGTTTGCTGCAGTTTTCGGTAATTTTCACGGTGTGTTTTCACTGTGTTTTACTGTGCGGCCTCAGCCTGTGCCAAGTCCTCAAATCCAGCCAAACGAACCGTATTGCGAATCGTCTCTTCGGTGAGATTGCGCTGTTCATGCCGCAAACGCTCCACAAAATCGCGGTACAATGCCACAGTGCGGTCGGAATAGGTTCCCAATTCGCCGCGCAGATACGTTTCGAACGACGTGGTCTCTGGCGTATCTTCGACAGTGGTCAGCACACGCATCGCCTCGCCAAGATGGGGAAAACGTTCACGAAAATCACGCGCCCATGCCACCTGAACTGTTATGATGCCTTCCTGCAAGGCGTTGCGACCCGCGGAAATCCGGGGAATATACGGCGCAATGTTTGCACAATACTCCTGTGGATATGTGGATTGCATCATGCGGCCATACTTTTCCGTCACCAAATTACGTCCAACACGGTCAGCTTCCTGCAAGTCCGACCGGTAGCTGCGCAGCAATTCCTCCGGCCACGTCATGAACTGACTGGCACGCATCTGATGAAACATCGGCCAATTGCCTTGGCAGGACGCGCGGCCGCCCTCATTATTGGTTTGCTGAAACTGATTCCACTCCAGTTTGATAATGGGTTCAACAAGATTTGCTGTATCGTGACCGTCTATTACATCTGAAATTACGTTGCTATTCATATGATTTCGATTCTTGATTTCGTCTGATTATTGCTCTGATTTGCAATGCTTGCGATGGATTTTTTGACTGCAGGCACGTCACAGGCTGTGCAGACAACTCGCGTCGGACTTGATATGGTCCTCAACATACGGACGTTGCCATTCCACAAAAGTTTCGTGAGATTCGGTCAATCCCTCCCGCAGCAATTCATCCACAACATCACTGCAGATGCGCTCAACGGTGGCGATAATATGCTCTGCCGCAGGCTTCGCACCCTTGCCGCCCTCACCGAAACCGGCACCGCCGAAACATGCGGCGGAACTCAATCGCAATATGTCTTCCAACTGCTCGCACACGCCGGCAAGCCTTGTTGCCATACGGCGGCTCAGCTTACGCATGGCAGCAAACTGCCATTTGTAATATGGTAGATACCCAACGCTCACCGGCTCATTGATCAGAAACACCAACGAAGCCGTGGCGTTCACGAACTCATGAATGCTCAACATCGCAGCAGCGCCATCGCCACGTTGCAGCATGCGCGGCAGATTGTATTGCCCCGCCTGAGCCATCATGCCCAAACGGCGAGAAATCAAGGAAAGTCGAACATCTTCTGGCATGAACTTGAACCCCTGCCGAGTCTTGGAAAACACCCCCAACGGATCAGCGAACACCTGACCGTTTGTGGCAGTGGCAAGTGTCGCATCGTCCAAACTCAGCCAAGACGCATAGTCGTTCTGCGCCGGAGCCTCACGAAACAGCGTGATCCGCTCGAAGAAATCACCGATACGAAACACGCCATCGCGGCGGAACTCGCCTTGCGCACGCGGCGTAAGTGGCGATTGAGATGCGGCAAGAGCGTTGGAATCAGCCGAATCATGCCCTGCAAAATGCGGCTTGCCTTGCTCATCAATAGTGAAATCGCGACTCAACGCATCGTAATCAGCCTGCAATTGCTCGCCAATCGCATCATAATCCTCATCGGTAAGCCACAGGCAGAAACGCGGTGCAAAATCATGATCGCGCGAAAACTCATCATCGAAACCGAAACATTCCGAACCATAACCGACCAAACCTGCGGCAATCCGCCCCTGATATGCCGAATATGCGCCGGCAAGCAACGGTTTGCCGAGATCATTCCAGAATGCGCGAGACAAAGCAAGTCCTGAAATATGGTGAGAAATCGCAGGAATCGAAGATGCGCCGGATTCTGCCATATAGTGCGGTTCACTTGATTGCTGAGATTCGCTTGATTTCGGTGAATGCTGAGATTTCAAGGATTCTTGATATTCTTGCGATTCTCGCGTTTTATGTGCTGATGGCATGTGTTTATGCAACGCCTGTTTTGCCGCTTCAAGATTGGCTGCAGTCGTGTGATAGTAGTCGGTGTTGCGTCCGTAGCATTCTTCAATCACGCTCAACGCATGCTCATAACCGGAAACCGCATCCTGCATGCAGCCGGCCATATAGCAGGCCTGCGCATAGCCGGCCAGCGCCGAAGCATAATGCGCACTATGTTCCAAATGCCCGGTACGGTAGATTGTCAACGCTTTCTGGGCGTGCTGTATGGCGTCGCTCGCCCAATGCCGGCCCATTTGCAGGAGCAGCAACGCAAGATTGGTGTGCGTGGAGGCGACGTCTATGTCAGCGCTCGCATCGGGGGAAGATTGCTCCAACAGGTCCAGCGCCTGTTCCAGCTCGCGCTTCGCCTGATTGAGACGACCGGTTTCGCTGTACAACATGGACATATTGTTGTGCAGCGCGGCCAGGCGTCGGTCGGTGGGGGAGAAGGCGGACATGGCCGCGTCAAGCGCCTGACGGTACAGCTGTTCGGCCTCCTCGTACTGGCCTGCGGCTCGCATGCCCGTGGCCGCGTTGATCAGCGTCGTAGCCCACGCCTGCGGGTCGATTTCCTGAAGATGCAAATGATCCGCAATGCTTAACGATTCGCGGATAATCGGCAGATTGTCGGTATGTCGACCTTGCGAACGGTAAAACCCCATCGTTTCGTTCAACACCGTCAGCAAACCGGCGTCATTGTGACTGTGTTCGGCTTCGGTTCGCGCCTTCTGCAGATACGGTTCAGCCTGTTCAGGAGCCTTATGTGCATCGAAAATCGCATCAAGACCACGCAAAAATCGCTGTACATCAAATGTTGCGCAAACGTCATCGCAATTATTCATATTCAGATTGACATCACTGTCTGCCATCGCAATCCCTTCATCGGTGACCTCCATCATCTCCCGAACTGCAGACGGCATCGCAGACGGCGAAACAACGAAAGATGGGGAACATGCGATACGACGTAAAAAGAACAACGGGATATCTCATCATATTTTTTTGATGAGATATCCCGTTAAATAACAGAAATAATCGAAATAACTGACTGTCGAATGTCAGACATGCACTTCGCGCATGCGCTCCGTAGCACCCGTATGCGTTTCGTAACGACGTGAATAGGTGATCAACATAATCACCGCGATCAAAGCGATCGGAGCACCGGCCAAACCGGTGTAATGGTAGTTCATGGCGGTTGCCGTCAATGCGGCGCCACCAACGATCGAACCGATCGCATTGCCAAAATTGAACGCGATTTGCACGGCCGCGCCTGCAATCAGCTCGCCGCCGCCCTCACCGGCCTGCACCATTAGCAGCTGCTGTGGAGACGAGTTGAAGAACAGTGCGAAACCAATCATGAACGTCAACACCGCAGTCGTAATGAGATTGCCGGGAACGAAAAACACCAACAGCAAACCAACCGTGGCGATGGCCTGCGAAAGACCGGCAGTGGCACCCGGCTTCCACAAATCAGTCAAACGGCCTCCAGCAATACCGCCAAGCACCATGCCGAAACCAGCAAGCACCATTAACAGGGGAACCATCGAGGAATCCCATCCACCAACCTTCTGCAGCCACGGCGAAATGTAGCTCCACCAGCAGAAAATACCGGAATTGCCGCAGAACACCGCCATGAGAATAAACCACGGACCGGCGTGAGTGAGGAAACGGAACTGCCCTTTAATGCCAGCGTCCTTGATCGGCGCGACGAACGGCACCCACGCAATCACCAACACCATCGTCATCAACGCCCAAGCGGCAAGAATCGCAAATGCCAAACGCCACGACAGCATTTCCGAAAGTAATGTGCCCGCAGGAACACCTAACATATTGGCAACCGTCTGACCTGTCACCATCATCGACACGGACTGCGCTTCCTTGCCCTTATCGGCCAAAGTCTTGGCAATCAGCGTGGCCGTACCGAAAAACGCGCCATGTGGCAAGCCCGAAATGAAACGAGCCGCCAGCAACATGGGGGAATTGAACGAAACCGCGCTCAACGTATTGCCGACCAGTGCGATGATCATGAACAGAATAATGAGATTCTTCGGCGGTACTTTACGGCCGAACACCAGAATCAGCGTGCCCACGCACACGCCGATCGCATATGCGGAAATATAATGTCCTGCCGCAGGAATGCTAACCTGCATGGCGGCGGCGGTCTGGGGCAAAATGCCCATCATTACGAATTCGGCGGCACCGAGAATGAATGCGCCGGACGCCAGTGCCAGAATGCTTCTTTTCATGGTGTTTCCTTGGATATACTGCCAATGGTATGTGCCGCTTAGGGCAAAAGAAAAGGCGGAACCGAAGTTCCGCCTTAAGTTGTCGGGCTGGCGGGATTTGAACCCGCGGCCTCTTCGTCCCGAACGAAGCGCGCTACCAAGCTGCGCTACAGCCCGTTTTGCAACAGTTGGAAATAGTACACGATTGCTCAGGTAATGCAAATACGGCGTGTCGCGTGTGGTGTAGTGGCTTCTCGGTACACTGTGGGCTTATGAGTGAGACCATCGAATCGCAAGAAAATCAGAATGAAGAGGCTGCCGTTCCCGCTATGACCACAGTGGAACGTGCCGAAATGCTGCTGCAGCAGGATGCGGCTATCTACGCCAAGATCAATGACGGCGCTACCTTGGATGAGGCCGTTGATCCGGGCAATAAGGAATTCGGTCCGCTGGCGCACCCGGAACAGGTGCAGATGCGCGTGGCCAAGCGTGCCATGATGCTTAAGGATGGCATTCAGCCGTACCCGGTGACCCTCGACGTCACCGCAACCATCGAAGAGGTTCGCGCCAAGTATGACGGCAAGCTTGAAGCCGGAGACGAAACCGAAGACGTGGTCGGCATCGCCGGTCGCGTGCTCTTCCTGCGTAACGCCGGTGGCTTGTGCTTCGTGCAGCTTTCCGCTGGCGATGGCACCAAGATTCAGGGCATGATTTCCAAGAAGGAGATTGGTGCCGACTCCTTGAAGCAGTTCAAGCAGCTGGTTGACTTGGGCGATCACCTGTTCATCAAGGGGCGTGTGATTGCCTCCAAGACCGGCGAACTGTCCGTGTTCGCCACCGAATGGGCCATCGCCGCCAAGGCGCTGCAGCCGCTGCCGGCCCTGCACAAGGACTTGAACGAGGATACCCGCACCCGCAAGCCGTACATCGGCATGATCGCCGACGAGAAGATCCGCAACATGGTGCGCAACCGCTCTAAGGCTGTTGCTTCCCTGCGCAAGACCTTCGCCGATCACGACTTCCTCGAAGTTGAGACTCCGATGCTGCAGACCGTGCACGGCGGTGCCGCCGCACGTCCGTTCACCACGCATATGAACGCGTTCGACCTTGACCTGTACCTGCGCATCGCGCCGGAACTGTTCCTCAAGCGCTGCCTCGTCGGCGGCATCGACCGCGTGTTCGAAATCAACCGTGACTTCCGTAACGAAGGCGTTGACGCCACCCATGCTCCGGAATTTACCATGGTCGAGGCCTATCAGGCTTACGGCAACTACGACACTATCGGTGCGCTCGTCAAGCAGCTCGTGCAAGACACTGCCATGGACGTGTTCGGCACCCACAAGGTGACGTTGCTTGACGGCACCGAATACGATTTCGGCGGCGAATGGAAGACCATCAGCATGTATGATTCCCTCTCCGAAGCTCTTGGCGAGGAAATCGTGCCGAATGGCGGCCCGGACAATCCGGGCACTTCCGTGGAACATCTCGGTGCCATTGCCGACAAGCTCGGTGTGGAACGCGACGATGTGGAGAACCACGGCAAGCTCGTCGAACACCTGTGGGAGCACTTCTACGAAGACAAGCTGTTTGAGCCGACCTTCGTGCGTGACTTCCCGGTCGAAACCTCTCCGCTGGTCAAGGGCCACCGTTCCAAGCCAGGCGTGGTCGAAAAGTGGGATCTGTATGTGCGCGGCTTCGAGCTGGCCACCGGTTACTCCGAATTGAATGATCCGGTTGTGCAGCGTGAACGCTTCGTGGCCCAGGCCAAGGACGCGCTCGCAGGCGACGAAGAAGCCTGCGATATCGATGAGGACTTCCTCGAGGCTCTCGGCGTGGGCATGCCTCCGGCAGGTGGCATGGGCATGGGCATCGACCGACTGCTGATTGCCCTGACCGGCGCCACCATCCGCGAAACCATCACCTTCCCACTAGTGAAGCCGCTGAATTAAGGCAAAGCCTTAATTCAATATCGGCTTCGCGCGAGGCTGAAAAGAGAACAGTCCTGTGGACTGTTCTCCAGCCGGAGCCATCCTTATAAAATTGCCGCTGAATTAAGGCGAAGCACAGTTCGCAATAAACTTGATACGGACTGAAGGGGCTGACGACCTACTCGGCCGTCAGCCCCTTCTGTTTTTGGCTGGCGGCGGGTCCGCGTGCGAATCGAAAACATGATGAGCGGCCTCCGCCGTCCGAGTAGCCGCCGATTAAGAATGACGATGGTAAATTCGAATCCATATGGCTCACTCAACAATGGGGACGTCAGGAAAACTGGACCGCACATAGAATGGTGTCCATGCAAATATCGACTTGGATTCGTGGCGCTCGCCCTCAAACGCTGCCGCTGGGTCTTGCCCCGGTTCTGGTCGGCGTTGCCGCCAGTTGGCGGTGGGAGGCTTTGGGTGGCCTGCGGTCGTGCCCAGCTTTTCCGGGAAGATTGCTGGAAGAGCATGATGCTGGTGATGTACTGGGGTATTGTGCGTTTTCTCGGCCGTGGTTTGCGGTCGTTGCGATGTTGTGCGCCGTGGTGGCGGTCGGTCTGCAGATTGCTGTGAATTATCTCAACGATTATGCCGATGGTATACGCGGCACGGACGCCCGACGAGGCAGTGACGCCGCGGGACCTCGGCGGTTGGTCGCTTCCGGAGTGGATCCCAGTCACGTGTTGCTGGCTGCCGCGGTCGCTGCTTTAGCCGCCTGTGCCGCCGGACTGGTCGCTGTCGTCATAACTGGTCGCTGGTGGCTGATAGCGCTTGGCGTAACCTGTCTGGTGGCGGCCTGGGGATATACCAACGGTCGGCATCCTTACGGATATCGGGGTCTGGGCGAACTTGCGGCATTCGTATTCTTCGGGTTGGTTCCAGCCCTCGGCACGCAGTATGCGCTAAGCGGGTCGATCACCGTGACGGGGGTGGCCGGTTCGGTGATCTGCGGACTGCTGTCCGTCAGCGTCATGATGGTGAATAACCTGCGCGATCTCGAAGATGACGCCGCGCACGGCAAGCGCACGCTGATGGTGCGCATCGGCAGTGGGAAGGGCAAATGCTGGTGCATGCGTGCGCTGGGATGGGCTGCTGGTCTGACGGTGGTTTTCGCCATGCCATTATCGGTGTATGCCAAACTTCTGGATCTGCTCATAAAGCTGCCTGCGGAGGTGGATCGCGACCGTTCATGCACGGAATATGGCATATGCGGTGACTGGTCGTGGGGAAACGCCGATTGGATGAGCCTTGCGGCGTTCGTATCCATCGCAGGGTGTGTGGCGATTGCTACTCGTGCCGTCGCGGCCGTCCGGCATGACCAGTGGCATCGGGCGTTGCCATTGTGCTCGATGACCTCGTTGGTCGCAGCCGGCGCGTTCGTGCTCAATGCCTGTCAGGCCGGTTTCATGGCGTAGCTGCATCCTGCATTTACGATTTCGTCATTGAGCACCGGCGATTGCCTGATGATGCAAACGGCATGCAACAGAATGAAAATTGTTGCATGAACGTAACCAAATAATCGTCATCGACGGTTGTGTTGGGCGTGCTAGGCGGTAGACTGGCAAACATGACTTACAAACTAGTACTGCTCCGTCATGGACAGAGCGCATGGAATAAAACCAATCAGTTCACCGGCTGGGTCGACGTCCCGCTGACCGAGCAGGGTGTCGAGGAAGCCAAGAATGGCGGTCGCCTGCTCAAGGAGAAGAACGTCCTTCCGGATATCGTCTTCACCTCGATGCTGCGTCGTGCCATCAATACCGCCAACGTGGCGCTGGATGAGGCCGATCGCCTGTGGATTCCGGTTCAGCGCAGCTGGCGTCTGAACGAGCGTCACTACGGCGCTCTGCAGGGCAAGAACAAGACCGAGATCCGTCAGGAGTACGGTGACGAGAAGTTCATGCTGTGGCGCCGTTCCTACGCCACTCCGCCGCCGGAGATCGATCCGAACGACGAGTATGCGCAGAACAACGATCCGCGCTACACCGGCGATCCGGTTCCGGAAGCCGAATGCCTTGCCGACGTGGTCAAGCGCGTTGAGCCGTACTTCAAGTCCGACATCGAGCCGGAGCTGAAGGCTGGCAAGACCGTTCTGATCGCCGCTCACGGCAACTCCCTGCGCGCCATTGTGAAGATGCTTGACAACCTCTCCGAAGAGGAGATCGCCAAGGTCAACATCCCGACCGCAATGCCGCTGCTGTACGAGCTGGACGAGAACTTCAAGCCGATCAAGCCGCGTGGTGAGTACCTGGATCCGGAGGCCGCCGCCGCCGGTGCCGCCGCTGTCGCCGCCCAGGGCCAGAAGTGAGTTTGTTGCGATTGATACGCAGATAATCGCGTTCAATCGTACGGAACGTATATGAAAAGGTGGAAATCCACAGTATGTGGGTTTCCACCTTTTTGCGTCCGGTGCCCTTGTTGGGTTATTGCGTCCGTTTGCCGGATGAAATACGGAACATGGGACGTGCGGCAGACGGACGTCAATCGCAATCGGCTCAGATCACGCCGTATTCCTTAAGTAACATCGGAATATCGGTGGAATCGAGTTTCTTCAGAACCTGTTTCAACACGGTCTTTTCAATGGGGTTGAGCTTCATGTCGGTAATCGGCTTGCCGTCACGCAGCATCACCGTGGCGTTAAGCAGGTTGCGTACGTCGTAGACCGAGCCCCACACTTCCGGCACGCCACGGTCCACATCGCACAAGGTATACACAGCCTCCATGCCGGTGCGCATTGAATACTCAGTGGTGAAGATCGTGTCGCGCGGGGTTTCGGCGAACTGACCGAGGAAAGCGAAGTTCACCGCGCCGTCCGGTACCACATCGGGACGGTCTCCGGCGGAACGAGGCATGAAGAATGCGTCGATGTACGGCATCATTACCGGAACCGTGTTCGCGTGGTTTTTGGCCAGATCCGCGATCTTTTCGACCGGTACGCCCATATGGTAGAGCCATTCCTCGCAGATTTCCTCGCCGGTGCATTCCTGCATCGGCTTCTTCACATAGTTGCCGGGCTTGTCGGGGAACAGGCCGTACACCCACACGCACAGCTGGTCTTTCGGCTGGTTGCGGAACTGCTGCTGGCGGTTCAAAGTCCAGCTCATCAGCCAGTTGGAATCCTCCACGGTGACGATGCCGCCTGTCACCACGCGGCCGGAGAACGGGTCACGCTTGCAGATTTTCTGAATATATGGCGGAATTTCCATGTCAAGCGTGGTTACGGTGGCGCTCATCCACTTCGAATGCTCCGGATCGCCGCAGAATACGTCCGGGTGGCCGAAACTCGGGTCTTGCTTGGCGATGCGACGCCACATATCCCAACCGCCGCCGGGCTTAATTTCCGGAGTCCACGCGGCCGGCTCGGTTTGCGAGCCCATCGACGAGTTCTCCACGCAGCCGCCGTTGGTAATGAACACTAGATCGTTCTCGCCCAAGTCAATGCTTCGCGCGGTGCCATCCGCTTCAGTCAAATCGATGCGCGTGGCCATTTTCTTGGTTGGCGAGCTATACGGATTACGTACGAACACACCGGATTCAGCCTGCTTCTTCAAAATCGTGTCTTGACCGGTGCCTGTATGCTGCCGAACCGGACCCATGCCACCGCCAATCTTGAAATCGACGTTCTCCACCTTCACGTTGTAGTGGAACTGCACGCCGAATCCTTCCAAATACTTGATCATCGGCAGAATCATCGACTCGTACTGGTTGTAACGGGTAAAACGCAACGCGCTGAAGTCCGGCAATCCGCCAATATGATGAATATATCGACGGATATACAGCTTCATTTCCAACGCACTATGCCAATTTTCAAAAGCGAACATAGTGCGCCAGTACATCCAGAAATTCGAATTGAAAACCTCATCGTCGAAATAATCAGAAATTTTCTTGCCGTACAGTTCCTCATTCGGAGTGAAGAACAATTTCATGATCTCCATCGAGGCTTTGTCCGACAGATTGAATTTGCCGTTCGTGCCTGCGTCAACACCGCGCGCTTTTGTGGAGCGGCAGAGTGAGAAGTTGGGATCTTCCTTGTTCAGCCAGTAATACTCGTCAAGTACGGAAACGCCTTCCGTTTCGATGGACGGAATGGAGCGGAACATATCCCACATCACTTCGAAATGGTTGTCCATTTCACGGCCGCCGCGCATCACATAGCCGACACCGGGAATATTCGCGCCGTCGCAGGCTCCTCCCGGAACCGCGTCCTTTTCGAATACGTGAATGTGGCTGCCTGGCATTTGCGCGTCTCGCACCAGGTAGCAGGCTGCGGTGAGTGCGGCCAAGCCAGTGCCGATGATGTACGCGTTCTTGTCGTCCACGCCTTCGGGCTTCTTCGGTCGGGCGAATGCTTCGTAATTGCCGTTGGAATAATACATGACTGCCTCCTTTGGATGTCACTGCACATATTGTGCCGCGATATTACGTAAAAGTATATGGGCAAAAAATAGACATATTGTTTAATTTTTCTTACGGCTTGACGGAAGTGAAATAATGCGGGAGATAGTGCTTGACGATTCGTACTGAACAATTGCATAAACAAAACAAGAAGGCGGCTTCTGTGGGGAACGGAAGCCGCCTTCTCGAAAAGGAAGATGGAAAAGAAGATCGCGAGAAAAAATCAGGCGATGTCGGTGTCTTCGTCGCGGGTCGGCTCCTTGGACGGGTCGAAACCGGAGACGATGTACACCACGCGGCGAGCCGCGGACACGGCGTGATCGCCAAGACGCTCCATGAAGCGGCCGATAAGCACCACGTCGATGAGCTGCTGATTGGTGCCGGCCCAATTCTCGGACTGAGCCAGTTCGAAGGTCTTCTTGTGCAGTTCGTCGAGCTTGTCGTCGTTGATGATGATTTGCTCAGCGGTCTTGGTGTCGCGGTCAGACAGCATGGCCACGGTCTGGTCGGCGACGTCGTTCAGGAACGCCTGCATTTCGGCGAACAGCGGCTGGGCTTCGGCCGGCAGCGGGGAAGCCGGGTAGGTGCGGCGGGCGGCTTCGGCGATGTGACGAGCCAGATCGCCCATACGTTCGAAAGTGGTGGCCAAACGCATGGTGGAAACAACCACGCGAAGATCGGTGGCAACCGGGTTCTGCTTGGCCAGCAGCTTCACGCACTGGTCGACAACGCTGGCTTCGAGGGCATCGATTTCGATGTCGCCATCGATAACGGCCTGGGCGGCTTCAAGATTCTGGTTCAGCAGCGCGTCGCCGGCACCGTTGATCGCCCTGCGAACGTCTTTGACCATGTGGTCGAGATCATCGGCAACGGCCTTGAGCTCTTCGTTGAAAATAACGCGCATGTGACTTGCCTTTCAATGCTTCACAATTTCAGGTCTGGTAATACCTTTCATAAGTTTATTAGAAAAACGCCATATTCATGACCAGCGTTCGTGTTGTTCTGTGAAAGTTCACCGGCGCGTTCACCTTACGTTCATGAACGGGCTGTGGTGTCGTGGAACATGGAGCTGTAGGAGTATGCGAGAATGAAATCATGGTTGAATCTTTGGGCTCGTGGTGGCGTTCATTGACGCACCGCAATGACGATGATGAGCATGATGCCGATGGTGACACATTGGATGATGCCACCAATGCATTGCTTTCCATGCTTCCGTTGGCTTCCATTGTGGTCGATGAGCATGATGAGGTGATTCGTGCGCATCCTTCCGCATATTCGCTTGGTGTGGTGCGAGACGACGTCATCATCGAAGACAGTGTGCTTCAGGCGGTACGCGAAGTGCGCTCCTTCGGTGGCAAAAAGCAGTTCGATCTGACTACCACCACCGCGTATGTTGCGCAACATGCGCCGAAAGCAGGCAAGCTTTCCACTCGCCAAGCCGCGAAACAGGCGCTGATTGGGCAACAGCCAGCCGGTAAGCCCACGGCAACCGTGTCAAGGCCAAACTGGTTGAAAGTCATCGTCGGTAAACTCAGTGACAATCTGGTGGTGGTGCTGATCAGCGACGTCAGCGAAAGCGTACGATTCTCGCAGGTACGTGACTCCTTCATCACCAATGTGTCCGAACAGCTGCTCAAGCCCACACAATCGCTGGAACAATTGGCGGATATCGTGGAACAAGGTGGAACAAGCCAGCAGGATGTTGAGCGCAACGCCATGCAGCTGCGTCAGTCCTGCTCCCGTTTGGAGCATATGATCTCTGACCTGTTGCTGCTTATCAAGGCGCAGAAGCCGATCCTGCCAACCACAGACAATCGTATCAATGTGATGGATTCGGTGCGGGTTGTGGTCAACTCCCATCGTGAAGTGGCGGCGCAACGCAATATCACGATCGATATGAAGGGTGATGAAAGCCTGGAAATCAATGGCGAGGCCGAACAGATTCAGGCGGCGCTTGCCAAACTGGTTGAAAATGCCATCACCTATTCAAAGGACGGTTCGACGATCAATGTTGTGGCCAAAGCCAATGAGGAGGGCACGGAGGCGGTAATCAGTGTGCTTGATCGTGGCGCTGGCATTGCCATTGGCGAGCAAAGCCGTATTTTCGAGCGATTCTATCGTGGCGATAATCAGAATGATCATTCCGGCGATGGTATTGGTTTGGGCCTCGCGATTGTCAAGCATGTTGCGTTGACGCATCATGGTTCCGCTTCAGTGTGGAGCAGTCCGGGGCAGGGAAGCACTTTCGCACTGGTATTGCCATTGGCTGGGGAATAATACAGGGAGATAGCATGATGCCCGTCTTGCCTTCAATAAGGCAAGACGGGCATCATGCTTTTTCTATGAAAGATTTTTCGGGGGTGTGCTGACGGTTATTCGCCGAGACGTCGGTAGTCCCAACGGTCGAAATGCTCCCAAACCAGCATAAGTACGCCAATGACCGTGCCGGCCTCGCATACGGTCTGTGCACGCTCGGCGTTGATGCCGAATGCAAGCAATGCAATGCAGACGATCAGCGCGATGGCCCAAAGCGCGGTGCCGAACGTGAACACCTTGCGTAAATCCACGCGCACTGGCTTGGGGGAGGGCTTCCTCACGCTGGGGTCAATGATCGGAGCAATCTTCATATCGTCATACCCTACCTTGCGTCACAGATGTTCTACCACGTAGTCGATGCAGCGGGTGAGCGCGTCGACGTCGCTTGGATCCACCGATGGGAACACGCCGATGCGTAGTTGGTTGCGTCCCAGCTTGCGGTATCCGTTGGTGTCTACAATGCCGTTTTCGCGCAGTGCGGCAACCACTTGGGTGGCGCTGATGCGTTCGTCAAGGTCGATGGTGACCACGGCGTTGGAACGAGCGTTCTTGTCGGCGACGAACGGGGAAGCGTAATCGGACTTTTCCGCCCACTGATACAGCAGGGACGCCGACCTTGCGCAACGTGCCGAAGCCCAGGCGAGGCCACCGTTGTCGTTGAGCCAGCGCACCTGGTTTTCCAACATAATCAGCGTAGCCACGGCTGGAGTATTGAGCGTCTGATCCTTGCGCGAATTCTCGATGGCCGAGGTGAGCGATAGGAACGGGGGAATCCAGCGGCGTGCGCCCGGAAGGTCCACGCTTTTGGCGATGCCGTATGCGCGTTCGACCGCGGCGGGGGAGAGCACGGCGATCCACAGGCCGCCGTCGGAGCCGAAGGCCTTTTGCGGGGAGAAATAATAGGCGTCGGTCTGGCTGATGTCGACCGGCAGCGCCCCGGCGCCGCTGGTGGCGTCGATCAGCGTGAGCGCGCCCTGTTCCTTGGTGCCTGCGATGCGTTTGATCGGTGCGGCAACGCCGGTGGAAGTCTCATTATGGGCCCAGCAGTAGGTGTCCACGTATTCCGTGAGCTCCGGCAAACGGTAGGTTCCCGGCTCTCCTGCGAAAATCTCCGGCTCCTCGAGAAACGGTGCGGATTGCGCTGACTTGGCGAACTTCGAGCTGAATGAGCCATACGTGCCGAATGCGGCCTTGCGGGTGATCAGCGAGGCGCAGGCGATATCCCAGAACGCGCTGGCTCCACCGTTGCCTAGCACCACTTCGTAGCCTTCGGGGGTCTGGAAGAATTCGGACAGTCCTTCGCGGATTGAGCCGACCACCTGCTTGATGGGGGTCTGTCGATGGGAGGTTCCCAGGAGATTACGGGCTCCCTTATCAAGCGCTTGGATTTGCTCCGGGCGAATTTTGGTCGGGCCAGAGCCGAAACGTCCGTCTTCCGGAAGCATGTTGGAAGGAATGGTCACAGTGTTCGTCATGACAACCTAGGGTAGTCAGACGGTCGGATTGTGCGTGGTGATGACCGCTTTTCGGAACCATGATGTGGTGATGATGACTGCGATATCCCGGTGTCGGTGTAGCCTGAGCTTCCGTGACGGTTCTGTAACCACGCGGTCATAAGCTTGCTGTGGTTGAAGTAATCCGCAAGGAGTGTTGATATATGAGGCATGCGGCGCATAAAGCTGCCAAGGTTTCGAATGAGCGTTTCAGCGTTGCTAAGGCGTTGTTCACCTCGAGCCGCGGTTCCCACACCGCCAAGGCCGTTCGTATGGTCCAGCTGGCAAATGGTGAGGGTGCCGTTGTGGGTCTTGAGCCTGCGGTTGCCGAGAAGCTGAATGAGGTGGCTCCGATGAGTCGCCGCGCCATGCGTGAAGCTGCTCGTGTAGCCGGTCGTCGCTCCGCGTTCATGGCTTCCGCATCGCTGGCTGCGTTGGTTGGCACCGCGGCCACTGCCATGGCGGTCGGCCAGCAGAATGCGTCTGAAATGACTTTTGCCGACAATGCCACCACTACTACGCAGATGAAGCGCGTCTCCGACAATGCGGCATCCCGTTCCGAGTCCCGTAGCGATCTCGACGCTCTGGCCTCCACCAGCAATAGCGGTGATTGGCAGCTTGGCGAAACCAGTTCCTCCATGGACACGAATCTTCTGTCAAAGTCCATTGCCGACAATCCCAATGTCGCCGTTCTCATGGATCAGGACGCCGGTCTTCTTCCTTCGGGCTTCAATCCGAACCACGGCACCGGTGATACCGGCAATGACTACCCATACGGTCAGTGCACATGGTGGGCGTATACTCGTCGTGCACAGCTTGGCCTGCCTGCCGGAAGCCATTTTGGCAATGCGCGGAGTTGGGGTGATTCCGCTCGCGCTCTCGGCTATTGGGTTGATAACACGGCACGCCACGTTGGCGATATCGTGGTATTCGCTCCAGGTCAACAGGGTGCGGACAGCTATTACGGGCATGTCGCGATTGTCGAAGAAGTGAATGCCGACGGTTCGATTAAGATTTCGGAATCCAACGTCAAGGGTCTTGGCGTGATTTCCGATCGTACGTTCACTGCGCAGGAAGCTTCGCAGTTGACATATATCCATTACTGATTTCTCTGGTTTTGTTAATTTGCGCTTGCCGTCCTGTTTTTGTGCATAGCGTGATTACGTCGGCGTGTCGCATGATATGACACTGTTCTGGTTGTCTTATTGTTCTGTTGCAGGGGAACGTTTATGGTAGCTTCAGACACGATGAATATTGCTAAACGTTTCACGAGTATCTTCGCCGTTGTTGCTGTGTCTGCTTCGTTGGGTGCGGCGGTTCCAGCCGCAAGCGCAGGCAGTGCTATGGCTGATACCACGGTAACCGCTACACGTTCTTTCCCGAAGACCACCGCGGCCAAGCGTGATTTTCTCGCCGAGCACACATCCACGGATGTTGAGTCCAACGCCGATTGGGGTGGCATCGAAAGTTTGGATGTTCCCCAGACCGAGTCTCAGGCAGAAAAGGACCGAAAGGCTCAGGAGCAGGCTGAGGCTGAAGCTCAGGCTCAAGCACAGGCGGCTCAGGCTCAGACACAGACGCAGGCTGAGGCTCAGACTGCCAGCCGCTCTTCCGAACGTGCCGACATCAGCAGCGTTCCTACGGCTCCTGCGAGTGCCACTGGTCAGGCATTGGCCGACTATGCTCTGCAGTTCCAAGGCTATCCGTATGTGTCTGGAGGCAATACTCCGTCCGGCTGGGATTGCTCTGGTTTCGTGCAGTGGGTGTTCGCCCAGTTCGGTGTAAGCCTGCCGCATTATTCTGGTGCCCAGATGAGCGTTGGAACGGCTGTAGGAAGCATTGCCGAAGCAGCTCCAGGGGATATCATCGTCAATACTCAGCATGCCGCGATCTATATTGGCAACGGCATGGTGATCAACGCGCTGAATCCGGCTCAGGGAACGCAGGTTACTTCGCTGGCCGTGTTCTCAGGTGGCTATGCGATTCGTCGTGTGCTCTGAGCGAACATACGGTTTGACTTTTTAAGGCGTATCCTTTCGGGGATGCGCCTTTTTGTATGGAAAAGATCGAGTCGTTGCTGACAAAACCGCATGTCGCGCGGTATGGTGGAGCTTAGAGGCAATGCATGGTGGCGTTGCCGAGGCGATTCAAGGAGGTCGTCCCATGATTAATGACAAGGCAATCCTCGTTGGTGTTGATGGATCCCACGCCAGCTACAAGGCCACGTGGTGGGCTGCGAATTATGCGAAGCATGCGGGATTGACGTTGCAAATCGTATGTGCGTACTCGTTGCCGAGCTATGCCGCTGTCTCCTTTGACGCGACGTACACCGCCATGGGAGATGACAATGCGGCCCACAGCGATGCTCAGGAGATTCTGTCGAAGGCCAAGGCCATCGCCGATGAGCAGGGCGTTGAGGCGACGACCCTCATCGTCACGGGCGATCCGGCGTCCGTGTTCGTGGAACTGTCTCGAAACTACAATCTCATCGTCATCGGCAATCGCGGCAAGGGCGGCTTGGCGGAACGTCTGCTGGGTACTACCAGCTCCAGTCTGCCGGCATATGCGTACTGCCCGATCGTGGTGGTGCCGTACACCGATGATGATGGCAATCTGATGCATTTGAACAACACCATCACCAAGGTGGCCGTCGGCTCCGACGAATCCAAGTGGGGTTTGAAGGCCCTTGAGATCGCGGCTGATTTCGCCGCCGCATGGGATGCCGAGCTTGACGTCATCTCCGCGGTGCCGAATATGAAGGGTTCCGACGATGAAGGCGTGATGGCTTCGTTCAAGGATGATCTTGAAGTGCGTATCAAGCCGCTTGAGGAAGCCCATCCGGATTTGAAGATCAACAAGCAAATCGTGCCTGGCCCGGCGGTTGGCGCGCTGACCAAGGCTAGCTATGATCACGACGTCGTCGTGGTCGGTTCCCGTGGTCGTGGCGGCTTCACTGGTCTGCTGCTCGGCTCCACCAGCCAGGGCTTGCTGCAGCATGCGGTTGGTCCGGTGTATGTGGTGCCCCGCAAGTATGTCGAGGCTGCGGAAACCCGTCTTGACACGGTTCCGAGTTCGCCGGCCGAGGTCAAGCCGAAGGCACTCGACGATATCAAGGGTGTCGAAGAGGTGCCGGTCGCCAAGGCCGAGCCGGAAGTGGTCGAAGCCATCGAAACCAAGATCGACCCGGAACGTCAGTAAATATTTAATAAATATAAAAAAATGGCGATTGCGGCGCTTTTCACGGCGCTGCAATCGCCATTTGTTTTTTAAAAAACTCTTACAAAGAAAACGTCAGTGCTTGATGGTGACGTTCATACGGACCGGAGTTTTCTCCACGTACGTATGCTTCACCGTGCAGCCCTTGTCAATATGACGGGTGACACGTTCCTTGAATTTCTCGGCGTCCTCGTCGCTCAGGCCGGCATCGGAAGCGTCGATGACCACCTGCTCGTCGAAACCGATATAAGCGTCGTTGTCGGCGTCATAAGTGCCATCCACAACGATTTTCGCACCCTTGCCCTCGCCCAAGGTATGTTCGACGGCGAACTGGCTCGACAGTGCGGCACAGCCGGCCAAAGCGATTTTCATCAGGTCGCCAGGCGTGAACTGGCCGCGGCCTTTGCCGAACTTGATATGCGCGCCATCCTCACTGAACGCATCCCAAGAACCGTCTTTGTTACGCTCGACCCACAGTCTCTTGCCCATGGTGAACTCCTCATCGTCTTGCCGGGAGCGCCATTCGCTCCTCGCTTACATACCTAATGTAATCCATCGATGTCCATTCACCGTAAAGTATTCCGAAAAGCGTAGGAAACATCAACGCGCGGGTGGTATATGCTTGACTTGCGATTCTGTGCTGTTATGCTTGCAAGCATGGCTTTGACACCTGAACAACTTGCAGATATTCGTACTCGCATTCCGGCACGTCCGGAAACTGGCATTCCCATGCCATATGAGGATTTGGTGCGTCGTATCCTGACGGAGGGCACGTTGAAGTCCGATCGCACGGGCACGGGCACCATCAGCCTGTTCGGCCAGCAGATGCGATTCGACCTGAGCGAGTATTTTCCGCTGCTCACTACGAAAACGGTGTTTTTCAAGGGACTTGCCTATGAGTTGCTGTGGTTCCTGAAGGGTTCCACGAATGTGCGTTGGCTGCAGGAACACAATGTGCATATTTGGGATGAATGGGCCGATGAGAACGGCGATTTGGGCCCCGTGTATGGTGCGCAGTGGCGCAGCTGGCCGGCGCCTACGTCTGATGATCCAAATCGCACCATCGATCAGATTAGCAATGTGCTCGATCTGGTCAAGAACCATCCGGATTCCCGCCGTATGGTCGTGTCTGCCTGGAATCCAGCCGAAGTGGAGAATATGGCGTTGCCGCCATGCCACGCGCTGTTCCAGTTCTACGTAGCGGATGGCAAGCTTTCATGCCAGCTGTACCAGCGTTCCTGCGACATGTTCCTCGGCGTGCCGTTCAATATTGCGTCCTATTCGTTGCTGACGCTGATGATTGCCCAGCAGGCCGGACTGCAGCCGGGGGAGTTCGTGTGGACGGGCGGTGACTGCCACGTGTACGACAATCACATCGACCAGGTGTTGGAGCAGTTGAGCCGCGATCCATACCCGTATCCGCAGATCCGTATTAACAAAGCCGATTCGCTGTTCGATTACGATTACAGTGATTTTGAAATCGTCGGCTACCAGCACCATCCAACCATCAAGGCGCCGGTGGCGGTCTGAGAGTCGTCGCCAGACGTTAGACTACTGACCCTAGTTCGACTTCAAGGAGTGAGTGAAATGGAGCATGACAGTAGCCGCAGTGGCTATCACGAACCCGAGCCCGGACTTGCCGGGCTTGAGGACGAGGAGGATTGGGGCGATGATTTCCCCAAGACGTTCTCGGTGAATCTGATTTGGGGGCAGGCCTGTGACAAGGAAGGTCATGACGGCGCCATCGGATTCGAGGGTGGCATGCCATGGCATCTGCCCGAGGATATGAGGCGTTTCAAGGAGCTTACCGTCTCGCATCCGGTCATTATGGGGCGTAAGACGTGGGAGTCCCTGAGCCCGAAGTATCGTCCGCTGCCGAATCGCGACAATATCGTGGTTTCGCGTGATCCGGCTTACACTGCGCCGGGAGCGACCGTGGTCGACAGTCTGGATGATGCGCTTGATCTGGCACGACAGGAAGCCATTCCGGATGACGGTCTTGACCGCAGCGAAATCTGGATTATCGGTGGCGGCCAGCTGTTCCGCGAGGCCATGCCGTTTGCGGACAAGGCGTATGTGACGCAGATCAGCATGCATGCCGATGCCGATACCTACGCGCCCGACGTGAAGTCGCTGGTGGAATCCGGCGCTTGGAAGGTGCTTGAAGAGGGCGTGTGGCAGAACACGCAGAAGGGTTCCGGAGATATCGCCGGATTCCGTTTCATGACGTATGCGAATGCTCATGTACGGTAAGGAAGCAAGCAACCGAAAACAAGAGATAGACCGCCAG
>ENA-ORTH01001069-ORTH01001069.1-human-gut-metagenome-genome-assembly--contig:-NODE-1069-length-30502-cov-7.040004_pt1 | contig 30502 bp, 30 predicted proteins | sample MGYA00241914_ERZ509192 | MGnify/ENA primary metagenome ERZ509192 (study PRJEB26280, sample SAMEA2338826) | human gut metagenome | biome: human gut; feature: human-associated habitat; material: faeces... | reverse complement strand
GCATTAACGAGCTTTTGAAGCACAGCATCAAGAGCGAAGGCGTTATCAACCTCTTTTCTGATGTCCAGACTGAGTTTTCGCTGTTCGATCCGAAGTTTCTTGAAGAAGTGGCAAACATGAAGGAGAAGAATCTTGCAGTCGAACTCCTGAAAAAACTGATTTCCGAACAGGTCTCTGTTTACCGTCGAACAAATATCGTCAAGTCTGAAAAGTTCTCCGAAATCATTCAGAGCGCGATGAACCGCTATTTGAACGGAATGCTCACCAACGAGGAAGTTATTCAAGAATTACTCAAGCTGGCGAAAGACATTGCCGCTGCTGCCGCCGAGGGTGAAAAACTCGGATTGACAGCGGACGAGCTTGCTTTCTATGATGCTCTGACGAAGCCGCAGGCAATCAAGGACTTTTACGAGCATGATGAGCTTATTGCTATCACGAAAGAACTGACAGATTTGCTTCGCAAAAACCAGACAATAGACTGGCAAAAGAAAGAGAGCGCAAGAGCAGGAATGCGCCGTCTTGTCAAAAGGCTGCTGAAAAAACACAAATATCCGCCTGAGGGTATGGATGATGCTGTCCAGACTGTCATGAGCCAGTGTGAGATGTGGACAGACAATGTAATGACCGCTTAACTCCCCTACGAGAAAGGAGTAGATCATGGGCAATTCAGTCATGTTGAATGGCGTCGAATATGCCGGAGAGCAGATTGCCTACAAAGACAGCACCTATGAGCTTGTGTCAAAGGTCGCCTACCTGATCGGCGTCCCGCTTCGTATTTTCCAAAATGAACACGAGCCGCCGAAGATAGAGATATACAACCGGCTTGAACAGGATAAAAATGCCCGCATCATTCGTAATCTATGTATCATCCGCACCGCCATTGAGCGCAATTACCGGAAAATAAATGACATCATGCGGATGGAATACCGTGGGCTTCTTTCGATGCCTGAGATTCTTCCAATGTCCAGTATGCAGCAGCTTTCAAATGACGGAATCAGCTTTATCAAAAAGTCGAGTACAAAGCTCTGCCACCACATTATCGAGATCAACCGGCTGATTTCAGACCGCATTAACAACTGCAAAAGCCTCTTTCCAATCTGGATTAACTGGGCGTACATAAAAGAGCTGTTCATCATGCCAAACGGCTTGACAGAGGACGGAACGAAAGATGCTGCGGACATCTATTACGCAAGTCTCTCCTACTACCCCTATCAAATGTACATCAACTGGGTACCGATGGACGAGGGTAATGTCCTCTATAATGATAAGAAGTTTGCTACCCTGCTTTATCAATGGCATTGCGACGCCTTCACGGAATACAGTAAAGTCTCTGATGCAGGGGCTTTTGTAAAAAACAATATCTACGACTTCATAGATGACAGCGAGAAAACCGTATTAGTAGTGGACTGCGAAAACTCTGACCCGTACAAGCTGTGCGCCACGCTAAAAAATCTTGATTATGAGGTCATGCAGAAGATTACGGCGATCATTCTCTTTGATGACGTACACACCGCTACGGCATGGCGGATTCTTGAAAACTACACCCGCATCCCCGTTGAACATATCATGATTGAGCGGATCAAGCAGAACAAATCACTGGTAGACATCAAGCTCACCGCAAGAGCCTGTCAGGAACACTACCAGAAGCAAGTGGATTCCTTCGTCATCGTCTCAAGCGATTCCGACTACTGGGGGCTTATCTCTTCCTTGCCGGACGCCAGATTCCTTGTCATGATAGAGCGGGAAAAATGCGGACCGGATATGAAAGCGGCACTCGCAGAATCCGGGATATTCTACTGCTATCTGGATGACTTCTACTCTGGCAACAGCGAGGACATCAAGAAAAACGCACTATTCAAGGAGATGTACCGCTGGATTGACAACTCCGTTCACCTGAACGTCAACGATATGTTTGACGCTGCTCTGCGAAACACGAGGATCGAAATGTCTCCCGCAGAGCGGCGGCAGTTCTATGAGAAGCACATCAGACACATGACGCTGACCATCGACGAGAACGGAAACGTCAGCATTGAACTGAAACGCGGATAGCATAGGTTTCTATTCCGGGAGGAATGTGGATGGACAACAGATTCTATTTTGGATTCAATACATCGGAGGAACGGAAAAAGCGCAGAAAAGCAGAGCTGTACTCCATGAGTGAGCAAGTCAGCACCTTCTTTTGGGATAAAGCCCCGCAGCATGGTTTGGAAATGCGTGAGGGACAGCAGGATATGTCCTTTGAGATTGTGGACGCCCTCATAAACGATCAGCATTTTGCGATTGAAGCTGGCGTGGGCATTGGAAAGTCCTTTGGCTATCTTGTGCCGGTGCTGCTGTACAGCAAACGCATGAACAAGCCGGTTATCATCGCAACCTCGACCATTGCACTTCAAGAACAGCTCTGGCGCGATGTCCACACGGTAATGCCCCTTCTTGGGCTGAACAGAGATGTCATCCTCGCTAAAGGACAGACCCATTATCTCTGCAACAAACGCGCAGACGAATATATGTGTGACCCGAAAGCAGACCCACCGGACGCGCTTAAAGACGGAATCAAGCAAGGGTATGAGGAACGCAAGGATTTTCCGGAGGTTTTGCCGCAAGGCGTCTGGGACAAGATAAACGTGCAGCGGTTCAGCATGAAGAATTGCGGCTCCTGTGAAAAGAAGTGCAAATATTACAAAGTCCGCGCAGCATTAAAGTTCACGGAGGGTGTTGTTCTGTGCAATCAGGACTTTCTCACCCAGCATCTCATGAAGCTCCGGCGCGGTCAAGACGGGCTGATTAACGCCGCCGCTGATCTGCTTGTCGTGGACGAAGCGCACAACTTGGATGATAAAGTGCGTAGTGCCACAACGGAACGTTTCGGACAGGGTATGCTCTTTGGGATGATCAAGAGTGCATTCTATGAGCTGCGATCCTCTGACCAGAGCAGTGTGTCCGGTGAAAAGCGAGAGGCAGAGAGCGCAATCATCGCCTTCTATAACTGCCTGAAAGCACAAGTCCAAAAGCAGATCAACGAGGCAGAGCAGGATATGCGCTACGCTGACCGCTTTTTCTTCGACAACAATGGCAGTGCGATTGAACTGCTTACCGAGATGAACGCCGCCATACACAATCTTTCGTCCAGCATTCAGATTTATTCCAGCATGGATTTCAGAAACAACCGTTCCTTTGCTGCCTCTGATGATCTGGATGCCGTCAGCGAGTCCCTTTCAGAGCTTCTTGACCGGATAGATGATATGCTGATCTGGATTGAGCAGCACGGCAGCAACACGGAACTCGTCTATTGCCCTAAAAACACAAAAGAAATTGTGAGCCGCCTATACTTCAATGGTGATGAAAGAACCATCTTGACCTCTGCCACGCTGACGAACGCCACGAGCGGGTCTCTGGAAGAACAGTATTCTTACTTTATCAGCAATACCGGCTTTCCTGCTGGTGATCGCGGCTGCTTATCCGAGCCAAAGCCTTCCCCATATCCATACGATGAACACGCCATGATCTACTATTGCGACGATCTCCCGCACCCGACCAGAGAACATGAAGCCTTCATTGAAAAGGGCGTGGAGCGGCTGCTTGCGATCCTGAGCATTTCCAACGGAAAGGCACTCGTGCTGTTTACGGCAAAGACCGACATGGAAGAGGTCTACTCCATTCTCAGTGAGAAAAATCTTCCGTACAAAATCTTGATGCAGCAGCCGGGATCGTCGCAGGACAAGGTGCTGAATGAGTTTAAGGAAGATACGAACTCCGTGCTTCTGGGGACGGGCGCATATTGGGAAGGTATCAGCATTGAAGGAAAAAGCCTTTCCAATGTCATCATTTTCCGGCTTCCGTTCCCTGTCCCCGATCCGATTATCGAGTATAAGTGTTCCGTTGCTAAGGATGCTCTGATGGATGTCCGCGTTCCCGAAATGATTATCAAGCTCAAGCAGGGCATCGGGCGATTGATCCGCAATTTCACGGACACCGGCATTGTCTGCATCATCGACCGAAGACTGCGGGATGAGCCGCCGGAACGCTATCATGACATTACATGGGACTCCCTGCCTATCAAAAATCGGACAAGCAGTCTGGACGAACTAAGGAAGTTTTACGAAGGTCTGCCCTCAGCCAAGGAATGATGGTACAAACGGCATTCTCTTCGGAAACATAGAACAGCCCCCCAAAAAAGGAAATCAGAAAACGGAGGTGTATCATGTTGTACAATGAAAATCTGCGCGAAGAAGAACAACATCTAATCCAGCAGATCGCTGAACAAACAGAGAGAGGAAAAATCGACTGGGAACTAACAGAGTACAATCCGCTGTCCTTTCTGAATGAGGACAAGATAGACAAGAACCCAGCAGTAATCTGTCAGTCCTTCTCCTTTGAAGCGATCATCGGCGGATCCCGTTACGAGCTTGATGTCATGGAGAATATTGATGTGCCGTCCGGTATGGGAGACTACACCATAACCTTGACGCGGGATGAAACCGAAAATTATCTTAAAATTGAGGATGCGCTTTCCTTTGACTGTGACCGCTATGAATGCACACCGGAGGAAGTCGCAGAGCGATTTGCGGACAGCCCCATTGTCCGCCTCTGCAACGCCATCATTCCTGCCACGCTTGGGCAAGAGGATTTAGAAGAGGTCTTCACATGGGCAAGGTTTTTCAACGAGACTGGCATTTCTGCAAAGCTGATAAATCATCCGCTGACCAAGCTCTGTGAAAAGCTGTTCGACGAACACCGTCTGATGGACTTCCATCGCTGCGTCTTGGATGTGGACTATCGAAAGCTGCTCCTAAATGAACTGGCTCATAACTAAGACACGGAAAAACGCCCCCGACACTGTGCCAGACGCACAGTGCCGGGGGCGTTCCCGTTTCCAGCGATTTATTTTTCTCTCGGCAAGGGACTGTTCATAAGGTGACACTTTCCGTTTTACGAAGCCGTGAAAATTCGATGTGTTCCGTGGAGATGTTCACTGGGCAGCATACGCCGTACACGTTTCCAATAATCACCGAGTAGTGCAATGTGTATTCACTATCGAGAAATACTTCACGGTTTTCGCAACGCTTGATTCAGGAGTGGGATTTTTGCCTTATTCCCGCGTGACATCAAGGGAAACCGGATTGATAACGATGATAGATTTGCCCTTTTTGTGGGCATATCTCACGGTGTTCCCGGTACCGCTGGGGCATCCATTCCATACTGCGAGAATATAATCGGCGTGATCGACCATGTACCGATTTCTCTTGTCCATGCAGTCCGGCGTGTACTCCCGTTGCAGCATGGTCTCCTTGTCACACTTTGCCGCGATATTGTAATACCGTTCCCGTGAAGCCACAGACCATTTGATCGCTTGTGTCTCACAAGGGATTGCACTTTCCAGAGTAATGTGAGGGTATTTTGATTTCAAATCGAGTACAATTTCCGCAGCGTACATATCGACGCCAAGAGCCATGCCGGTAATAAAATGCGTGACGCCCTCGTTCTCGATGAGTGCTACAATCTGATCCCGCATAACAGATTTCAAAGAAGTACAACGCTTATCGGATTCATCAAAGCCGAACGTAAGACTCTGCGGTCTATGACCGGTAAACGCACAAGTCTTGCCTTGAACGGATTGCTTTTCAGCTTTTTGAGCAGACTTTCTAAACTCAATAATGCGCGACATGACACCCCTTCTTTCACTCTTTTGGTAGGTAACTCCATTCTATCACCCTCATCACGGACAGTCAACGCATTGTCGTTGGTAAAATCAACGACGGCGTACCGTGGATAATGACACCGCCGTTAGGTACACTAAATGCAAAGGTGGTGAGGCTATGCGAGAGAAGAAGGACATCAATATTGAAATCGGCGGCAATATTCAAGTGGCAAGAGAACAGGCGGGCTATACGCAGGACACGCTCTCAGAAATGCTTGGCATGACGCCGAATCACCTGAGCGCTATTGAGCGTGGTGCTTCCGGTATTTCTCTTGAAGCCTTGCAGCGTCTTTGCCGTTTGCTGGGCGTCAGTGCGGACCGAATTATCTTTGGGACCGATGAGCCAGAAGCGGAAGCCCTTGCGCTTGCCAGACGTATTTCGGATATAAAGCCGGAATACCGGCAACAGGTTCAAGAGCTGCTGTCCGCTATTTTGAATATGTCATAAAAAAAGAGCCTCTGCCGACACCCAAAACGGGCATCGACAGAGGCTTTTGGTTCGTTTTCCGGGCATTCAAACAAGTGCCGAAATCGACACTTATTTCCGCGCTAAAGAAGAAACCGCGCAGGGAATACAATCACTTAGGTTGGTCAATTTGCGCCGCTCTGAGGCTTGCAATCACAGGCTTTTTCGACCCCTAATTGTCTACTCTGCGCCCCCTTCCGGGAGAAGTGCGGACAGGCGATGAGATCCGCACGAAAGCTCTGCTTGCAGCTATGGACGCAGCGGACGCAGAAGCGGTTATACTTCCGGCGTCCGCTGTCCCCGATGAAGAACGACCACTCCTGTCTCCATTTCTGACTTCTGCTCACAGCTCAATCTCTCCTTTGTGCTTTTTGGGAGGGCAGCATTCCTTCTGCTTTTCAGCCTTTGCAGACTTGAGCCTGTCCATGATGGAGGACTTTTCGCCCCTTTCGGGTGCTTTGACCTCTGCGGTCTTGTCCTCCTTCGGACCGTTGTTGATAATCCCATCAATCATGCCATAGTCATCCTCCATCGACATCTCCGCCGCCTTGAGGTAGTTTTCCTTCTCAAGAGCCGCCATCCAGCTTTCCTTGCTGATACCGAGCATTCCGCCCTTTGCCGCATGATCGGCAATCTCTTTGGCATCTACGCACAAGCCCTCGGTGTTATCGGAATAAAGACGGTAAACCTCGCAGCCCTTCTCCAAAGCCTTCTCAGCCGCCTCCTGACCGGCGGGAAGAACACCAGCCCATGCGTATCCGTAGTCCTTCATATCCTGAACGGAGAGCGCGGGATCGGGCATTTCCGGCACTTCCTTGACTTCAAGGTCAAGAAGGCGGAGTGTGTCATCGTCAAAGCCGTTGTAGACATCATCAAGGACGAGTTTGCCGCGCTCATCGACGATGATGCAAGCCGCCTCATCGCCGTAGGTGTCATGCTCCATCAGATAAAAGCTGTGACCGCCGACTTCGTGCTGGTCAATGGTGTGCCACGTCCCGATGTGACCGGCAACCGTCAGACCGGAGGTGTCGGCATTCATCTCAAAGTCCTTCTGCTCGGTAGCTTCCTGCTTCTGCTGCTCCTTCGAGATCATGGGGATCGCAACAATCTTATCGCCCAACTTAACAAACTGCTCCGGAACTTTGAAGAGGTCGGAGAACTTCTGCATCTGCTCTACGGTCAGAGAACCGAAGCTGTCATCCGTCAAGCCGACTACCAAGAATGTTCCGGCAACAACGTCGTAGATGTCACCGTCCACATCCCGCAGAGCGCGGTTCAGGGGCAGACCTTCCAGCTTGCCTTCCTCATTACAGACTAAGGCAACCGGGTCTTCGTAGGGGTAAATCGCCTCGATGCAGCCGCCGACCTCATGCTGCAAGGACTCCAGACCGGAGTCAATCTCCTTCACATAAGGCTCCTTTCCCGGCTCAACAATGAGAACGGCGATGGTGCTGTCACGCTCGGTGGCTTCCCCTGAGCCGGTGATCCGGTATTCATCGGGAATATCATCAAGCTCACCGTTAAACTGCCTGTCCCACCTCTCGCTTGCAACACGGACATAGCCTTCATCAGTGAAGCGTCCCTGCTCATCCATCGCAATGTCGCGCCCATAGCGTTCATAGTCGATGTAATTTGCCAGAGGACCGAGATCCTTTTCAGAGTAGATACCGGCTTCGTGGGCGTAATAATAGCCAAGGTCGGACTCGTCGTTGATACCGGGCATGATGTCGTAGCAGTCCAGATTGAACGTCAGGTTGATGAGATCGTCGATGTCGCTGACCTCATCGCAGCCAGCCTCCATAATAGCAACGAGCTTTTCCTGATCGCTCAGGGAAAGCTCGTCAATCAAAGCAGCGAGATAGTTGAGCTTATCAAGGCTCTCGTACTCGCCAAGCATCTTCTGAACACCGTAGATCGGGCATTCGTAGTCGGTGATAAACCACTCTTCGTAGGGCTGACCGAACTCATCCTGCTTGCCGATTCCAATGCGCTCAAAGACCTTCTGCATCTCTTCCTCGGTTGTGGGCAGCTTCACCCACTCACCGACCAGCATACCCTCGTTGTACTTGCCGAGGTTTGTGACGAAGGCTTCAAAATTACCGTCTAATACGGGCATAGGCATCCTCCTTTCAGTCATCCACCATGCCGTCCGGCATGATATACAGTTCCTCAAACTCCGCGTCGCTCATGGCTTCGAGCTTCTGGATGGTCTTATACATCAGCTCTGCGATCTCGCCGTCCATGTCGTTCAGGGTGACGCTCTTCATATCGTCGATCAGCCGCTTCCGGCTGGACGTGTTGAAGCAGCACATCAGGTTGATTTCTTCCACGGTAAAGTTTTTCATATCAGAGTTCCATATCCTTTCCTTTGTTTTTCTGCGGCTTCGGTGTGTGGGTCGGCTGTGCCTTCTGCGCGGATTTCAGCTTGTCGCGGATGGATTCACGGGTAGCGGGCTTCTTCGGGATGGTGTCGTAGACGGCAGTTCCGGCATCCTCCACATACGAACGGACATACTGGATGCTCTCAGAAAAGCGAATGGGGCGGTTCTTGTCCTCGATGTTGGTCAGCCGGACTTCATCGGCGGCAAAATCAACCGCGTCAATTCTGCACTTGATCCCTTCCACATTCAGCGTCGCGCCGACAGGAATGTAATCTGCGCCTTTGAGTTCCTTGAAGGTCTCGCCGTCCTTGCTGAGAAAGACATCTGCGCCGGACTTCCAGAGCTTGTGAGAACCGGCTACCCACGCGGCTTCACGGAAGCCGGTCACCGGCATGGAGGGCTTGCCGCGTACCTTCTTCTCAAGGAGCTTTGTGCCGAGCAAGGGTGCGGCTTTTTCCGCGTCCTTGCCGTACAGCTCAAAATAGCCATTCTGGGCAAAGCAGACCAGCGCGTCCGGATGAGCCTTTTTGACTGCCTCATATTTGCGGAGTTCTGCGACGGGCAGAGGTGAAAGCGCCTCTGTCCTTTCTGCATCCGGCAGTCTGTCACGGCGGCTTTTCTGTTTGGACAGCACTTCCGTCAGAGCATCCGCGTCCTTCGGGAGCGTCTGGTGGGTTTTGACGCCGCCATGCTCACCGACCAGAGCCATTGCTGCATCGAAGCTGCTGCGGCAGGGCGCATCCAGCACAAAGCCATCTGCGAAGGTCAGCCGGTCATGATCCGGCGCAACCGAGTTCTGCGCCACATTTGCCGCCTGTTCCCGGTAGTTGATCTCAAAGACATCTCCGAAGACCTTGCCGTGCTTGAGGGTTTTCGGGATAATGACACGGGCAACGCACTCGTCGTAGGTCTGCTCCGCATAGAAACGGAAGGTGTTGTGATCTCGCGTTCCCTGAATAAAGACCTGATTTTCGTTGAGACAGTGCGTTCCGTGAGGACGGCAGAACCACATCAGCGTCTTGTCTTCGGGATTCTGGCTTTCGGCGGCGCGGCGGATGATGCGCTTGTCGATGTCGAAGTCTTCCTTGTAGCTGTCTACATGACTGTCCACGAGCTTCTGCAGCTCCGCAACGATGTCAACGTCTGTATATTTCTTCATGCGTCTCCTTTCTCACAACTCCATGTCGTGCGTTTTGGATTTGACCGGAGATTTCTTCTCCGACTGCTGTTTTGCGGCAGCTTTGAGCTGATCGCGGATGGAGGGCTTTTCCTGCTTCTGCTCCTGCCTGACGTATTCCAGCGTCGGCATCAGCTCACGGTAGCAGCCCTGTGTTTTTCGCGCCGCATGACGGCGATGGATTTTGAACAGCGGCTCACCGTTCTGCGTGACCGTGTTGCCCTCGATCCTGACGCCGTTCCGCGCCAGCAGATTGAAGGAATGGTTAGAGACGCGATAGGACGCCCGCATTCCGTCGTTGTTATAGGCAATCTGCCCCTTGAGCGTGTCCATGACGGCAGCTTTGATCTCCTTCTCTTCGGCAGTCAGTCGGTGAGCCTTCGGTGCTTCCTCCGGCATGGGGGCAATGGGAGAATTGACCTCCACGGTTTTTACCTCAATAGAGGTAATCTCATCGCTTTCCCATGCAACGACCTCCGGGTCTCTTTCCGCTACTTTCTCAGAAGTGACTTCCTTCTGGGGTTCGGTCTGCTGACGGAACGCATCGACGAAAAGGGCTGTCAGTCCGGGATTGGGTTTATCCACAAGGAAGCGGGAGGCGTTTTCGGGGCAGACATCAACGGTCTTCGCCCATTCCTTGAGGGGCTGGGGAATGCGCCCGTCAAAGTCTTTCTGCTGAATGGTGTTTGCGAGGACATACCGGACGCGCTCCGGAGAGAACTGCTCAAGGACGCTTTTCACGGCAGCATCCGCATCCAGCCGGTTGTCTCCGTAGTTAGAGCTGATCGCCGCTTCAATCGCGCTGCTGCATTCCTTGTTTGCAGCAAGGGAGGCGCGATATGCTTCCATCTCACCGGCTTCATAGGCGTAATTTGCCGTCTCGCGGTAAATGGGGACTTCCGGCTTTTCCTCCGGAACGGTTTCCTGCTCGACGGACTGTGCCTTCTCTGCCAGCAGCACCTTGAGCTTGGCGTCAATGCCCTCGATCATCTCAGCCGCCGTCTTGCGGATGGTGTCCAGAGAGCTTTTCAGTTCCTTGGTCTCCTTGCCGGATGACCAACCGGCGATGTAGCCGAAGGAATAGTCCGAAGTTTCAATGCCGTACCGTTGGCAGACGGTGTAGGCAACGCTTTCCGCTTCAACCTCCTTGGTGTGCCGATCCTTCTTATCTTCTGGCGCGGCTTTCTCGTCCGGCTTGACGGCGTGGAGCTTTGCGTGGGCGATCTCGTGAATGGCGGTCTTGACCGTCTGGATTTCGCTCATGCCCTCCTGAATGGCAATGCGGCTTTCAACCGGAGAGAAGAATCCCTTTGCACCGCCCGGAATGTCCTCAAAGGAAATAGGGACGGGAGATTCCTGCTTGAGCGCATCGAAGAATGCCTCGTAGTTTTCGACGGTGCCTTTCAGCTCATCGACGATGATGTCCGGAAGCTCCTTGCCGTCCGTCTGGGAAACATCAAAGACACTTACCACCTTGAAGGCAGGACGCAGGACCTCAACCGTTTCCGTGACAGTTTTTCCATCTGCGCCGATCACAGGCTTCTGCGTCACGGGGTCAATCTTCTCACGCTCTTCCTGTGCCTTGTACGGCGCGGGCGCAAGAATCTTGATGCCCTTTTCTCCCTTCATGACCTGACGGTCAAAGTTGCGCTGCCACGAGGTATAACCGGCAACATAGGTTGCCTCCGGCTTCTGCATCGCAATGAGCAGCGTGTTGTTGAAGGAATAGTTGTAGAACTTGGACATCGTGCGGAGATATTCCTTGAACCGCTCGGATTCAAAAAGCTCCTTGATGCCCTGTTCCAGCTTGTCCGTGATCTCGCGGACTTGCTGTGCATTTTTGTTTTCAGCCATCTCAAACCTCCATTTCATATTTGTTCTGGGCAGAAGAAAACCCCGTCTGGGATTTGCTCAGTAAACGAGCCTTTACCTCAGACGGGGTTTCTCTGCGTGTCAGCCGTCGATGAAAGATGTTATCCTCCTTCTCCCATTCAATCAGTCTGTCAAACATCTCCGGGTGCTTTGTGACCGTGTGCAGCAGCTCTTCATCGCTTGCATTGGGACAGAACCAGCAGCCGTTTCTCCGGCAGTGAGCGTAGATCGGGGAAAGCAGCCCGTGATCCTGACAGAGCTTGTAGGCGTCCGCCTCTGTCATGCCGTATTTGGCAAGCAGACTGACCTTCGTTACTCCATCCAGACGAGCAAGGCGTTTTGTCTCATCCTCCGCAATGCCGACATAGCTCACAGTGTCCGGCGAGAGTGCGGCATTGTACTTGCGGACGGGCGGGATTTTGCAGTCCCGATTGACTGCACACATACCAGCCCATGCGAAGCCGCGAACCTCGCCCTTATGCGGTCCGCGGGTGATGACATGATGGAACACATCATCGTAGGTCTTGTCTGCATGAAGAATGGTGAATTTGATGCCCAGTTCCTTTTCACAGAAGGGCTTGAGCCGGTCATAGATGAAGTCCCGATGTTCCGGGACTTCACCGCTTGTGTTCTGATCAAACATAACCTCGCTGAAAATCGCCTCGTCCAGCGGTTCCTTGTGCTGTGCAGCCAGCAGGAGCGTCGCTACGCTGTCTTTGCCTCCACTGCAAGAGGCAACATACTTCGGGCGGCTCATCGGTCGAACTCCATCTTGAAGCTGACATATTTGCCGCCGCTGTCATCCAGACGAATCACCGCATCGTAGAGCTGGGGCTTCTTCGGCGTGTAAAGCCCGGTCATTCGGCACCAGCCCTTGTCCAGCAGCTCCTTTGCAATTCTCTTGGTGAGCTTCTTTTTCTTGCTGGAAAAGAACTTGTTGTCTTCCCACAGGCAGAAGGAGCAAGTCTTGTTCGAGCAGTAGAAGTTACCCTTGCCGACATAGACCGGAGAGCCGCAGCGGGGACACTTGCCGATTTCCTCTTTCCCCGTGCCGAAACGCTGGGCTTCGGCATCAGAAAGAAACGGGTAGGCTTTCACGAGATCCCCGGTCATCTGGACAATGCCGCTGAGGAAGGCGTCTGCATCCGCATTGCCGCGCTCAATCTCCATGAGCGTGTTTTCCCATTCCGCTGTCATCGTGGGAGATGTGATCTGTTCCGGCAGGACGCAGACAAGGTTGCAGCCGTCCTTTGTTGGAATGAGGGATTTGCCCTTGCGTTCAGCAAAGCCGGACTTCACCAGCTTTTCAATGATCCCTGCGCGGGTCGCGGGAGTGCCGAGACCTTTCTTCTCAGTGTCATCGTCGAACTGATCATTTCCGGCAGTCTCCATCGCTGACAGGAGGGTATCTTCCGTGTACTGCTTCGGAGGCGTTGTGAAGTGTTCTGTGACGCTGGCAGACACACCATCCAGAACATCACCCTCGTGGACTTCGGGCAGGGACTTCACGAGATCGTCCTTTTCCTTCGTTTTGAGGGAAGCCTTGAACATCTCTTCAATGGCTTTCCATCCGTTTTGAATGACGGTCTTGCCCTTGGCTTTGAACGCATAGCCCTCGCAGGAGAGCGTGATCTGCGTCTCTGCGTAGGTGTGCTTCTCGCCGGTCGCGCACAGAAGGCGCATCCCGACAAGATTGAGAATTTTCTGCTCCGGCTGAGGGAGTGCGGAAACATCCTGCTTTTCAAGCTGGACGGTCGGGAGAATGGCGTGGTGATCTGTGACCTTGCTGTTGTCGGTTACGCGGGCAATGTCCGGAGTAACCGAAACGTCGGAGAAAAGCGGAAGCTGGCGGCAGACGATGGAAATGACCTGACGGGCGGTGTCCTCCATATCGTCCGTTATGAACTGGCTGTCCGTGCGCGGATAGGTCAGGAGCTTCTTTTCGTAGAGCGTCTGGACGAGATCAAGCGTCTGCTGGGCAGTGAAGCCGTAATATCGGTTTGCCTCGCGCTGCAAGGTGGTCAGATCATATAGCTTCGGAGGATTGACAGTCTTCGTTTCCTGCTTGAGAGAAGAAACGACGGCTTGCCTTTTCTCGCAAGCCGCCGTAATCTTCTTTGCTTCCTCTTCGGTTTTGACCTTTTCCAGATCAGCGGTCAGATCGCCCTTGCCGACGTGGACGTTGAAATACTTTTCCTTCTGGAACGTGGAGATTTTCCCGTCGCGCTCCACCAGCATTGCAAGGGTCGGCGTCTGGACGCGCCCGACCACCAGCTTCTTGTGATAGAGCGTAGTGAAAAGGCGGGTGCCGTTGATACCGACAATCCAGTCTGCCTTCGAGCGGCTGAGTGCCGCTTCATAGAGGCGGTCATATTCCTTGCCGTCCCGGAGATGCTGGAAGCCTTCGCGGATGGCGGAGTCCTCCAACGAGCTGATCCACAGACGCTTGAAGGGCTTGGTGCATCCGGCTTTGTTGTAGACCAGCCGAAAGATCAGCTCACCCTCGCGCCCTGCATCGGTTGCGCAGACCAGCTCGGTGACGCGCTTGTCCTTCATAAGAGAGGACAGCACCTTGAACTGCTGGGCTTTGTCTTTTGTGACCTCGAACATCCAGTTTTCCGGAACAATGGGCAGATCGTCATACCGCCACTTGGCATACCGATCATCGTAGGAACTGGCGTCTGCCAGCTCCACCAGATGACCGAAGCACCACGAAACGATGTAATTGCCGCCCTCCATGTAGCCGTCCTTGCGGGACGTCGCGCCCAGCACCTTTGCGATGGACTGGGCAACGCTGGGCTTTTCAGCAATGACTAAGATCAATCCTCATCACCATCCGTTTCAGCATCCTCCGCGATCTGCGGCTCTTCATCCTCGTTGATGTACGGCTCTTCCTCGTAGCCTTCATCGTCGAAGAAGTCCATGTCCTCATCCTTGGGCTTTCTGCCCTTGACGAACTTGATGTAGTAATAGGCTGCACCCGCAGCACCGGCAAGGACAAAGATGACGAGGATCATGCCAACGTTGGATTTCTTTTCGGGCTTGGTCTCAGGCACTTCGGTTTCCGCATCCTTGTCCGGCTCAGGTGTAACGGGAGCAGTGCCGGTGCATTCGCTCATGTTGGTCTTGCAGACCGGGCAGTCCGTGTTGACCTGACCGGCAGCGCATTTCTCTTTGCAGTTACAGGTGGTCAGAGCCGCCGCAGTATCTTCATCCAGCAGCGCAAGCAGATCGCTTTCATCGACCATGTTGAGGAAGTACGTCTGATACTGTTCCTCATCCTCGTTGATGGGCGCATCGTAGTCGATGACAATGAAAAAGGTGTTGCCGTTCTTCGTCTGGACAGTGATGAACTGCTTGTTGGTTGCCCTGTCATAGAGCAAATCGCGGGTGTAGGCGTTGCCCTCATCGTCAATCGGCTCACCCTTCGACTTTTCCGGCGTGGGAGTGACTGCGGGCTGCTGTTCCGGCTGGGTTGCCTCCGTAACCGGAAGGTTCTGCTCGGTATCATCGGCGTAGGCAAACGCCGTGACCGAGAAGCAAGACAGAACCATGACGCAGACCGCAAGGACGGTCAGAAAACGAAACTTCTTACGCATTGTCGATTACCTCCGTATTTTCAGCGGGCTTGGTGCCGCCCTTCATGGAAGACAGGAACGCCATGATCTGATCCTTGTCCATCACCATAGAGCGCACGGTATTGATGATTTCAAGGTTTTCCAGCTCCGTCTTCTTGTCGTACAGCTCCTTGAGCTGACCTTCGATTTCGGACTTCTTCTTTTCAGCCTTCTCGATGTCGGAGAGGACTTTCTGATACTTGGGATTCATGCAAAACTCCTTTCTTTTAATAGGCGGGTCTTCCGAAGGCGTAGAAATGCTGCTGCCAATAGGAAGAGTTGATGGATGTGTACTGAATGGGGTCGCCGCAGTGGATCATGACCCCATCACCGACGTAAATGCCGACGTGGGACACACCGGGGGTGTCATACGTCCCGACGAAAAAGATAAGATCACCGGGCTGTGCATTCGCCTTTGAAACCGGCGTACAGACGTTGTAAAGACCCTGTGCGCCAAGCCGTCCGGTATTCACAAGACCGCTGTTCGTGAGAACGTAGCTGACGAAGCCGGAGCAGTCAAAGGACGTGTCGGGATTGGAGCCGCCCCACACATACGGATAGCCGAGATACTTTTCCGCCTCGGTAATCAGCGCTGCAAACTTCTCATCGTTCAGGTATTCCGGGTTGACATCGTAGTCTGCGGGAGGATTTGTGATGTACTTGTCCACATAGGGAGAGTCACCGAACAGATCCTCGCGGTTGCCCAGCACCGACATATACGTTGCGTACATGGAGAGCTGTTCCTGAGACATGATGTAGACCGGGACGTGGGAGAGATTGAAGTTTTCGAGCTTCACGTTGCAGATGTAGTAGTCATACGGGACGCGGTAGGTTTCCGTGTGCGTGTTGCCGTCTGCGTCCGTCCATGTGTCGGTTTCTGTTCGGTATCTGGTTTCGACGATAACCTCTTCGGTGAGGATGTACTGCTTTTCAAACAGCATTTGGAGCGTACCCTGCACCTCATCCAGCGTGAACTCGCCCTCATGGAGAGCCGAGAGAATGGAGATCAGCACATAGGGGTCATGCTCAATATCGTCCAGATCGAAGTGATACTCGTCGTAGCTGTGAGTGCTTTCGTAGGTGTCGAGATAGCGTTGCAGCTCCTGCTCCATCCGGCAATACTGCGCCTCCGCGCCCAGCATCGCGTCATCCTCGCTGAGATAAGAGGAAGCGATAACCGACGAGCCGGTAGAGGTGAGCATCGAACACGAGCTGATTCCGGCACCGAGCAACACGAGAAGGGCAATTCCGACGCCGATCCAGATGAAGACCTTCTTGTTCTTCTCAAAGAACTCCTTGATCTTGTCAGACGCCTTCTCACCGAGCTTCTTGCCGGTATTTTTTGTGGCAGTCCCGGCAGTCTGAGAACCGGCATTTCGAGCGGCGGCATATTCCTTCTTGATGTTCTGCTTCTGGTAGTGCTTGTTCATGTTCTGCTTCTTCATCTCAGGATGCTCCTGCTGATTTCTCTCATATTGGAGTTTCGCATCCGCAGCATCCGCCTTGTGTTCCAGCTTGGAGACCTTCTCATAAGGCTTGTTGACGCTGTTTTCCCGATGATGACGGAAATGCCTCGCAGCGGTCTCAGCGGCAATCTCTGTTTTATGCGCCGCCTCAACCGCCGAGTTTTCCTGTTCGACCTCATGGATTTTGCCGTGAATGCCGGAAGCGAGGGTGTCACCGACCTTGCGGACGGTTTTATCTGCTTCAAATTGCAGCTTGCCTTTGCCTTTTGGCTTTTTCAGCTCATCCTCAAAATGAAGGCGGGTTTTGCCCTTGCCGGTCTCTTCATCGAAGACACGCTCTTTCTTGAGAACCTTGTGCGTGGGCAGCTTCTCACGGACGGCATCCAGACGCTCATGCGCCTTCTCGGACTTCCTTTCGAGCTTCTGCATCCGCTTCGTGGGCGGAACGGCATCGTCCGAGACCGGCTTCGCAGAGGCAGTCTCCGCCGCTTGAGAGAGAACGGTGTCCACATCCACAGCTTCAACCGCAGAGGTCTTGCGCAGCTTGTGCGTAACAACCGTTTCGGCAATCACCGTGCCGGTGTGCGAAGAAACGCCGTGCTGCTCCAAAGCAGGAGGCTTGAACGGCGTTTCCGAAGGCAGCGGTTCAGGTACATTCTGGGGTGGATTTTCTGTCCTTTTCTCTTCTGTGACGGACGTTTCGGAGGGCGGCTGAGTGTTATTATCCTCAGCGTGTTCCGCCTGAAACTGACGCTGCTGACGGCGCATCTGCACCTTTTTCTGTTCCTCTGGGGAAAGAGCTTCGGAAGGCTCGACTGTCTCACCGGGCTTCACCAGCTCCGCATCTTCCAGCCGCTTTGACACACGCTGCTCGGTGCCAGCCGTCAGGTTTTCCTCAACCGCGCCTTCCCGCGTCATCCGCACGACTACCTTGTCGCGGGCTTTAAGCTCCGGTTCCTTGGGCATCAGATTTCACCCCCAATCCGCTTGTAGGCAAGCTCGGTGTACACCGGATTCAACTCGATGCCGACGAAATGACGCCCCATCTGCGAGGCAACCATGCCGGTTGTTCCGCTTCCCATGAATGGGTCAAGCACAATACCGCCTTCGGGACAACCGGCAAGCAGACAGGTCTCAACCAGCTTTGGAGGGTAGGCGGCATAGTGACCGCCCTTGAAGGGGACGGTGTTGATCTTCCAGACGTCGCGCTTGTTGCGGAGCGGATTGATGTCTGCGTCCTTGATCTCGCCATGCTCACGGGGGCGGTTGATGGACTGCGGCTGAGGCTGACCGGGTACGGGCTTGCCGTATTTGTTGCCGCCCTTCATGCCGCGCTTGAGGCGTTCCGCCGTTGCGGGAGCAATCGGTTCGGAGATCGCCTTGTAGTCAAAGAAATACTTCTTCGACTTGGAGAACAGAAAGATATGCTCATAGCAGCGGGCGCAGCGGTCTTTGACGCTCTCTGGCATGGGGTTATCCTTCATCCAGATGATGTCGTTGCGCAGATACCAGCCGGTATCGCGGAGAGCAAAAGCCAGCATCCACGGAATGCCGATCATATCCTTCGGCTTGCAGCCCTCAACCTTGTTGTTGAGAGCCACAGCCTGACCGTTTCTGCCGTTGGGGTTCTTCGGGTCAATGAAATCGCCCTGATTGCATTTACCGGCGTAGGTGTCTGAGATATTCAGCCAGAGCGTACCATCCGGACGCAAAACGCGCCTGACTTCGGTAAACACTTCCGTCAGGCGCGAGATATATTCCTTCGGCGTTGTCTCTCTGCCGATCTGAGCATCCATGCCGTAATCACGGAGCGCGTAATACGGAGGGGACGTCACACAGCAATGAACGCTGTCATCGGGCAGAGTTTTCAGGATTTCAAGGCAATCGCCGGTATGAATGATGTCAAGCTCTATAAAAACCAGCTCCTTTCTTCGGATTTGAGCGCATATCAGTCGGAGTAATACTCGTCCGGCTCATAGTCCTCATCTTCCATGAAGTCCTCGTCGAGATCGTCAATCTCGTCTGCCCAACGGTCGAAGATTTCCTCGGCTTCCTTCGCCGCCTCACGATAGAGGCTCAGGCGGTTCTTCTCAAAGGCGGCAAAGGCGGGGACGAACTTGCCGAACTCGCGGATTGCCTTCATATCCTGCGTGCGCATATCTGCGACGCACTGAATGATTTCGGACATCGTGAGCAGATCGTCGATCATCAGCTCATACTTGTCCTTGGAGATAGATACGGCTTCATCATCCGCCGCGTCAGCGAACGGGGTATTCTCGTCGCTGTTGCTGCTTTCGGGAACATCAACCTTGAAATAGAAACCGATCATATCCACAGATACCTTGGTCATAATCTGACGTGCCTCCTTGACCTTTTCGTCGATGTCCTCCCTCACATGGAGGTAGGCGCGGTGATGCTTCTTGAGATCGCTTTCCAGTCGGATCAGATCGGTCAGCTCCCACAGAGCCTTAAACAGTGCGGAGGTGTTCTCTCCGTATTCGATAGCGTCCGCATAGGGAATGGTAATCATCTTGTTGTTCATATTCAAAAATCCTCCTTAGTTCTGTACGGTTTCTTCTAAACGGGTGGTCATGATGCGGTAGAGTTGGGTGTCCTTCGGGAAATCGTCCTTGAAGGGAACGATGGTCGAGCCGTAGAAGATCAGCCCCTCACCGGCATTGGAATTGGTGATGTAGTTCTGCTGGCTGGGCGAGATGTTCAGCGCCTTCGAGAGAATCTGCCGGTCGCCGGACGCCTGATTCAGAAGGTAGACAAAATCCGAGTTTTCAAAGATGTTCTCCACCTCGCGGGACGCAAGCAGATCCTTGACGTTCTGGGTGATGCCGGTCGGGATGCCGCCCCACTTTCTGAAACGCTTCCAGATTTCCACGCTGTATGCGGCGGTCTGTTCCTCCTTCAAGAGCAGATGGAACTCGTCCATGTAGTAGCGCGTTGCCTTATGCTGGGCGCGGTTGATGGTGACTCTGTTCCACACCTGATCCTGCACGATCAGCATACCGAGCTTCTTGAGCTGCTTGCCGAGTTCGCGGATGTCATAGCAGACGAAGCGGTTGTTGACATCCACATTCGTTCTGTGATTGAAGACGTTCAGCGAGCCGTGAACATAGATTTCAAGGGCGGTTGCGATGCGCTGTGCCTCCGGCTCCTTCTGATTTCTCAGAATGTTGTAGAGGTCTTCGAGGATCGGCATTTTCTCCGGCTGGGGGTCTGCAAGAAACTCCTGATAGACCATGCGAACACTGCGGTCAATGATGGTCTTCTCAACCGGCTGCAAGCCGTCCTTGCCGCCGACAATCAGCTCGCACATGGAGAGGATGAAGTCGGATTTCAGCGTCAGCGGGTTTTCCTCTTCGGAGTAGTTCGTGTTGATGTCCAGCGGATTGATGTAGTCCGTGCTGACCGGCGAAATGCGGATAACCTGACCACCGAGCTTCTGCACAAGGGGGAAATACTCGGCTTCGGGGTCACAGACGATGATGTCATCCTCCGTGATGAGGAAGGCGTTCGTCATTTCGCGCTTGGCGGAGAAGGACTTACCGGAACCGGGCGTACCCAAGATCAGCCCGTTGGGGTTTTTGAGCTGCTTGCGGTCAACCATGATCATGTTGTTGGACAGCGCGTTCAGCCCATAGTAAAGAGCCTCACCGTCCTGAAAAAGCTCCTGCGTGGTGAACGGCACGAAAACCGCCGTGCTGGAAGTGGTCAGTCCGCGCTCAATCTCCACCTGATTGACGCCGATAGGCAGAGAGGACATCAGCCCTTCCTCCTGCTGGAAGTCAAGACGCTTGAGCGCACAGTTATACTTTTGGGCAATGGCGGCGGTCTGGAACACCGCATTTTCGAGCTTCTGGCGATTGGTTGCCGTATTCATGATGAGGATGGTCACGAGGAACAGTCTCTCGTTGCGGGTCTGGAGATCCTGCAACAGACGCTTTGCCTCACCGCCGAAGGTGGCAAGATCGGACGGGATAATGTCCATATCGTAGCCAGAGCGGACTGCCTTTTTCTGCTCTTCGATCTTCATCTTGTCGAGGTCGGTGATCTTCATCTTGATGCTCTTGATTGCCTTTGCCTGGTCAATCGTCCGGATATGAAAATTGACCGTGATGTTGCTGTCCATCTCAAGGAAGTCGGCAAGCATACGGTCATTGAGTTCCGGCGCAAGGATTTGCAGGAAGCTCACTGCGCCGATGGTTCTGCCCATCTTGAAGCACTTGCCTTCACGGAAGTCAAAGGAAGTGGGCGCGATGAAGTCCTTCGTGCTGAGTCCCGTCCGGGCAACCATGTCAAAGGAAAAGCGGAACGGCTCATTGGTGTCCATGTTGAACACGTCATGAAGCACTTTCAGCCGTTCGTAGCCGGACAGCGGCTCGGTCCTCACACCTAGGGTTTTGAAGTTGTTGAGAATGTCGGTTTCAATGCGTTCGAGCTTCGGCTTTGCCGTGCGGAGGGAGTCCGCCTCAATGCCGAAGGTGATGTACTTCTTCTTGACCAGTCCGTTGTTGCCCTTGGTGAGCTGGCTTTGCAGCATACCGGAATACTCGGAGCGGATGTCGTTGAAGGCGTCCTCCTGTGCCGGAATGTTGATGCGCTTGCGGAACTCATTGAGGCTTGCCTTCTGATTGATGAAGGAGAGCTGGACGAAGATCGAGCTGTCGAAGTAGTTCAGAAAGTCGCACCAGTTCTCAAAGATGGCAGTTTTGTCCTCGTTCTGCGCAAGCTGGTAGTTGATGTCCTCAAAGGCGATGGACTTCGTGTAGAGGCGGCTGTTCACCTTGCAGATACCGTCGCGGCACATCTCCACATAGGGAATGGTCTGCTGGGCGGACTGGCGGACTTTCTTTGCCTTCCTGTCCTTTTTCTTTTGCATGACGATCCGCTTCTTTTCCTGAGCGGAAAGGGCATCGCCGTAAATGACGCCGTTTTTGACGGTCATCTTAGGCTTTGCCTTTGCTGTGCTGTTGTTCAAGCTGCAATTCCTCCTGTTCTTTGATTTTCTGCTGAATTTCAGCGTAGAGATTGTTTGTGCGATAGGGACGCACCTTGTCCCGGATGAACATGGACTGTACGATGTGGTACAGATACTTCTCGGCTGGCTGACCGTCCTTCTCATAAAGCGCGAAGAAGATGAACGGTAGCATGATCACCACCATCAGCATTGCCGCCGTAGACAAGTCGAGATGCGCCTTCGCCAGAAAGAAGATCGGGACGCCGACCGCCGCAGCGATGGAAAAACAAATGAGCTGCCGCTTGGTCAGGTTGAACATGACCTTCGTTTTGACGCGGTTAAGATCCTTCGGGACCGGAACAAATGCCATTGACTGTTTCCTCCTTTCTAAGCTGCTTTTCATAGCGCAGCTTCATTTGTGCGGGATATTGATCCTCCTTCGGTTGACGCTTGCCCGTCCAGCGAAGCCCACCCGCTTTGCCTTGACAAATCCAGCCGGAAGCACGAAGGCTTGCACCGTTTTCACTTTCCAGCGTGTAGGTGATGATGCGCTTATAGCCCATAGCCGCAGCAGCTCTTGCCGCCGCGCCGTAGAGAAAGCTGCAAGCGTTCTTCGCCCCGTTGGTGCATAGCCTTGTAACCTCCAATGTGAAGCCGTCATCCAGATACCGGCTGACGGGACGCCCAGCGATGATTACACCGACCAGTTCACCGTCTGCTTCACAGCCGATGGAAAACTTGTGACCGGCAACCGGCTTGTGATGCCGGTGATGCTGCCGGACATACTCGTTGGCGTCTCGAAGAGAGATGGGTCTTAGCCGCAGCATGGTGTTTCCTCCATAGGAAGATGAGCCGTGCATTCGACTTCGTTGCCCCAAACGTCCCAGCCTTCGGGAGACTGACGGGCAAAAAGCTCTACGCGGGGAAGGTCTCCCATGAGCCGAACAATGCGCTCCCTCGCTTCATCCGGCTTTTTGGAATGCTCTTCGATGTGGCTGAGGATGACCTGACGCACACCGGCGTCAACTCGCTTCGGGTGTCCCTTCGTGGCAAGGATGCAGATTTCCGCGTTTGCCCTTGTCCAATACCCCATGCCGGTGAAGAGGTCATCGTTCTTGCGGTTTTGCTTCACCCATACAAAAGCCACGGTCTTATAAGAAAAGCCCCATGCCGTCAACACTTCGAGTGCTTCACAGAGGCACGGAAACGTGATCCAGAGAAACAGAGCGCAGTCCTTAGCGGCAAGCTCACCGACAGGAAGTGCCTTGATGTCTTCAATGCACATTGTCGGGTAGTGGCTTTCCGCCGACCGTCCCTGTCCCTTCTTGGAGTAAGTCCGATACGCCCAAGGGGGATCGGCGTAGATGATGCTGTACTTCTTCATGCTGCCGACCTCCTTAGTGCGCATGGAAGATGGATTTTGCAAGGCTTCCGGTCTTGAACAGCGAGAAGCACAGAATGACCGTGTACGCTGCCACAGAGAACAGAGCCGAATGAATGTTGTCTGCGATAATCATGCCGTTGATCAGCACCGCATAGATGCCGACGCAGACCATGATGAGAAAGCCCTGAAATGCCAGAGCGAACAAGCCTTTCAGATAGTTCGTGCCGATGCTGCCCCATTCGCGGTTGCTCATGGTTGCGATGGGAATAGGCGCAATGCTCACGGTGCAGTAAATCTCAATCATGCGCCCGTAGAGGATGACCGTAATGAGGATCGCCATGATTTTGAGGCACAGGCTGATCAGAAGCGTTTCTATCGACAGTCCGAGCAGTTCTCCGACGCCCATGTTCTCCATGCCGGTACGCATCTGCGCAATCGTCGCGTCAATATCAATACTGGTGTTGCCGTGGATGACTCCGGCTGCACCGGAAACCACGTTCTGCCCGATGTCGAATACTGCCATCACGATGTCAAACGTGTGCGTCACGAGATAGATCGCCACAGCCGCCTTGAAAAACCACTTGAAGAACATCCATGTGTCCATGTCGTGAAGGTTGTTTTTCTCGGTGATCATGGAAATCAGCTCGTAGCACAAGACGAAGGTGATGATGATGCCAGCGATGGGGACTATCACGTTTTCGGATAGTCCCCGGATCATCTGGTACACGCCGCCGTTCCAGCCGGACGGGGTTTGTCCGACCTCGGCGGCAATCGTTCCTACCTTCTCGTTGACATCGGTGAACATATTGGTCAGGTTGCTCTCGATCCATCCGATCAGCATATCCTTGAGAGCCTGTTCGATCTTTTCTAAAATGCTGCCCAATATTTCACCACCCTTCGGTTAAGCTGGGCTTGCCGTGGATTAGCCGAACAAACCGGAGAGCAGGGGGATGAGGGTCGTGCCGATCAGCACCACACCGCCGCCAGCCATGAGCTGCTTGATGCCCTGAGACTTAGCGCCGGGGTTGTCGTTGCCGTAGCCTTCCATGAGGTTGACAACTCCCCACACCGCAAGACCCGCACCGAGGGCGATAACAAGCGTCTGGAGAACCGTAACTGCCTGATTGATAAATGCCATACTTGAATTTCCTCCTTAAATCGTTGGTGAATTGTGAGGGGCGAGTGCCTTTTCCAGCACCCGCCCCGATGGTTACTTCTGCGCGGCTGCCGGATTAACCGAACAGACCGGAGAGCAGAGGGATGAGGGTCGTGCCGATCAGCACCACGCCGCCGCCAGCCATGAGCTGCTTAATGCCCTGAGATTTAGCCGCCGGATTGTCGTTGCCGTAGCCTTCCATGAGGTTGATAACACCCCACACCGCGAGACCGGCACCGAGGGCGATAACGAGCGTCTGAAGAACCGTGACAGCCTGATTGATGAAAGCCATAGATTTTCCTCCTTGATTTGAAAAAAATTGGTTGTGTATTTTTGAAAATGGGCATAAAAAAAGAAGCCCCGTCGCTGTTCTGCTTTGGGAGCCATCAGGCTTTACCCACTGCGCAGTGCAGCGACGGGGCTTTAATCCGCTTCGACCTCGCCCATATCATAGAGGTCGAATGTGTCATCGGGCTTGACTACCAGCTTGTGCTGCCGATACTTCTCGATGTCAAAGGCGTTCCGCTTGTCGTAGTCGGAGAGCTGCCGGTACTTTGGATGCTTCGTAATGTCGTATTTGTTACTGAGAAAAGGTCTCACGCCTCGAAGCTGCAAAATACACTTGGCTCCGTCCATGACGGCGATCTCATCCTGAGACATCAGTTCCTTGCCGGTTTTCTGGTAATTCAAGCCGTAGGAGTTGTTGCTGGAACGGGTTTCTGAGGTGTTGTAAAGGTCGATTGTCTCCTTGCCCAGCACCTCGCTGATTTCCTTGAGGGTCGATTTCTCCTTGCCGCCAAGAAAAAGTGTGCAGTCGCAGTTGCCCGTGATGGTGTCCGCCGCGTCCTTGTAGATGGTCTTGAGCTGAGACTGGGACTGCAAGATGATTGACGCCGAGATTTCCCGGCTTCGGATGGTGGCGATGAGCTTATCAAACTTCGGGATTTGACCGATGTTCGCAAACTCATCGAGCAGACAGCGCACATGAACGGGAAGCCGACCGTTGTAAACGTCATCTGCTTTATCGCACAAAAGGTTGAAGAGCTGGGAATACATGATTGCCACGACGAAATTGAAGGTGTCATCGGTATCGGAAATGATGACGAACAGCGCCGTCTTCCGGTCTCCGATGGTGTCCAGCTCCATCTCATCGTAGCTCATCAGCTCCCGCAGCTCTGCAATGTCGAAGGGCGCAAGCCTTGCACCGCAGGAAATCAAAATCGACTTAGCGGTTTTGCCCGCCGCCAGCTTGTATTTGCGGTATTGCTTGACCGCAAAGTGATCCGGGTCACGGGCTTCCAACTCATCGAACATGACATCCACTGGGTTCTTGAAGGTCTCATCGTCCTCTCTGGCTTCCGAGGCATTGATCATTTCGAGCAGGGTAGTAAAGTTTTTCTCGTGGTCGGGTGCCTCGTACCAGATGTAGCCGATGAGAGCTGTGTAGTAGAGCTTTTCCGCCTTGACCCAGAAATCTTCGCCGGACTTATCGCCATCTCCCTTCGTGTTGACGATGATCGTATTGACCAGCTTGAGGATGTCCTTCTCGCTGCGGATGTAGCTAAAAGGGTTGTAGTGCATGGATTTCCGGAAATTGATGGTGTTCAGCGACTTGATGACGTAGCCGCCCTTTTCAAGCATTTTGCCGCACTCCACCAGCACCGTACCCTTCGGGTCAGTCACAACGTAGCTGCTGTGCATCTGCATCAGGTTAGGTTTGACGAAAAAGCGCGTCTTGCCTGAGCCGGAACCGCCGATGACGAGGATGTTTTTGTTGCGGGCGTATTTCGGCTGCTTCGGGCGGCTGTTCATGGTCAGGAACTCCGTCTGCGTCAGAATGATGTTGTTGGAGAACTCCGGGTCCATGTACGGCTTGATGTCCTCCGGCTTGCCCCAGCGGGCAGATCCGTATTCTTCGCCCTGCCGTAACTTCTTGCGATTCTTGCCTTTGACGTAGACCGCCAACTTGAGCAGCGCACCGGCAACCAGACCGACGAGCAGATCAACGGGATGAAAGCTGGGAAGCGGATTTGCAAAGGCAGTGCCGAACACGGCAAAGCCGTTTGTCAGCTTGTCGATGAACTCCGTGCCGGGAGCGAGACGGAACACAGCGGCGATCTTATCCGCAAAGTAAAAGGCAAAGACATACGGAAGGTTCAGAAGAACGAGCTTCTTCACATCGAGTTTGTTCACAGCTCCACACCCCGATCCTTGGTCTTGACCTTGACCTTCTCCTTGTGCTGCGCCTTGCTCTGGGCTTTCTCCTGATCCAGCTTGTGCCGGATAGACGGCTGTTCCTTCTGCTTGACGGTTTTTGCGGAGAACTCCTTGAAGGCGGCGGTCATGACATCAACGTCCCGTCCCTTGAAGAAGACAAGGTAGCTGGGCGGTTCTACGGAAACGTCCTTCTTGAGCGCAAAGTCCAGACCGTATTTGCTGGCAGTCCGCTCAAAGGACTTGATGTTGCCGTCCGTCACTTCGATGTTGGAGATAGCGGCATTCTGGCTCATCAGATGCTTGATGGACTGCTTGCCGCGATAGGTTTTGAGCTGCTGCATCTGCTTCTGCGCCTTCTCAATCTCCTGAACGAACTTGTCCAGCGCCTTTTTCAGCACCTCGGCTGAGATTTTGCCGCCCTTGATCATGATGGCAACAACTTTGGTGTTGACTTCATCCTGCATTGCAGTGATACCTCCTTTCCTTGGAATGGTTAAAGTGACGTTGCTTCAGCTAAGGCGGAACAATCCGGCGATAGATGATTTTCATTTGCAATGTCCTCCTTTCCGAGCAATGCTCACGATGGTATTCATTAAAGAGTGTCTTCACAAAGGCTATAATCGTAGGTCTTGGGCTTCTTTGCCCCTGCCGTTCTGTCCTGCCCGTAGAAATCATGGTTGACGAGGGAGGAGTAATAATTGTCTATCGTCAGAGAGGCGTTATACAGAGCGGTCAACAGGTACGCCCGGATATTGCGGATGTCTGACGGATTTTTGTTCATTGCTTCCAGAACGTACTCAATGTGGCTGCTATTCAGTTTGAGAAAGCGGGACTTGACCACTTGCTGCGGCATATCCTCGCCGTTGATACGGATGGTCGGAGCGGTAGAGCAGACAGCATCCAGCATGATGTCCATGATCTCCCGGAAGCGGTCTTTATCGAACTTCGGATCCTGACAGAGAATGTCGTAGTCAAGATTCTCTTTGATAATCTCTTCATACTCGCTTCGCTCATCCATCCTGTCCATCCCATCAAGATTGATGGATTGATATTTCTTTGAGAGAGTATTTCTTTCTTGGGTAATTACTTGATCAGTATTTATTTGTGCGGACTTATCCCCGTGCGGATTATCCACATCTGGCTTCTCCACACATGGATTTTCCGTGTGTGGCATTTCCCGTTCTGGCGTGGACTCCTGCGGCTCTTCGTATATCTCAAAGATTGTGCTGCTCATCCTGCCTTTACCGTCTCTCTGCCGGTGCCTGACGAGGTAGCCGTGTGTCTCAAGCTCACGGAGCGCGGAGAGAATGGCATCCGGACCTTCCTTGCAGATTGCGGAGAGTCCCTTGGTTGAGAACTTCCAGCCATCATTAAACGAGAGCATCTTTGAGAGAAGACCGACTGCCTTGAGTGACAGGCTCTTGTCTCGGAGGTGGAAGTTTGCCATGACGGTATAGCCACGATTCTTGTTTACGCGATAGACTGCCACAGAAATCACCTTGCCATCTTGGAAAGCAGCTCTTCGCCGCATTTTTTCTGTAACTTCATTCGGATGACATCCTTGCCCTTCGGCGTGAAGTAGGTCTGAGAACCGGTGTAGCAGTACGTCACAAAATCGCGGACGATGAACAGTCCGGCATTGCTGTCCTTGTTGTAGGGAAGAAGCTGACCGGAGGGAGATCGGAACAGGTACTTCTCCCTGAGAAGAAACTGGACGAACTTGCGCTCCGGGATTTTCAGTTCCTTCGCCGTTGTTCGGATATTGGTGCAGTCATCCGGACTGATGAAGGCGTCATAGTAATCGGCTTTGGGCTTTGCCGTGTTCAGCTCACACTCAAGAGCCTTCACGCGATTCTTTTCCAGAATCAAAGCCTGAGCGAACTCCACAATGACCGCCGGTTCCTTCTGAATGCGTTCCAGAAGGGAATCCGTCATATAGCCGCCGGTTTTGCGGATGGTAGGAATGACCTCATCAAATACCCAAAGTTCAAACTTTTCAGCCGCAGGAAGTTTGCTGCGAATAATGAGCCGATAAACGTCTCCTTCCGGGATGAAGTTGATACTCTGAACTTTCCCGCTGATAGGGGTAGAACGTTTCGTTATAGCCCTGCAATGGTCGTTGACCGCCTTGTTCGGGTTGGTGTAACCGAGTGCCTTTGCAACATCTGCCGCACAGAACAGAACTTTTTCTCCTTCGAGGATCGTTCTTACCTCACCAAACTGTTCATTTTTGAAGACTTCGATTTTGTTATCCATGACAGGTTTCCTTTCCGGCAGCAGATGTGCCACTTTGATTTTTGAGGGTAGAAACGGGATTGCAGCAGTAGGGACACTCTGCAAACACGCAGGACTGATATTTCCAGAAGGGACGGTGAAAGCGGCAGCTTCGGCACTCAGGGAGAATGCCATCCGCGCCGCTGTCAAAATGCTCAAAGCCGGGTGTGGTCTGCATCAGCAATTCCAGTGCTTGCAGATCACCGGCTGTCATGCGTTTCATGCTTAAAAAACTCCTTTCCTTCGCCGCATCGCCAGCAAATATTCCGGCTTTTGGGCAACAAAAAAAGAGGGTTTGCTTCTTACTCCAAATTGGAGAAGAAACAAACCCTCTTCGTTTACGATGTAGTTCAGATGATTTCTCGGATGGTATGAATGACACCGAGCAGCAGCCCGATGAAGAAGGCAAGTCCTCCGATGAGACCGCCTATGATTAAGTTCAATGCGAAGATGCCGACTGAGCCAGAGATACCGTAACCGCTGGGAACGAGCCAGAGGCACATCCTCCGGATGCCGAACGGTAATCCAACGCAGATCCACATAAGGAAGTAGTCGCATACGCCGTCAGGCATATAGATCGGCTTGAGAAATGACGCGAGGCAGAATGCAAGCGCGATTGGAAGCAGAACCTCCTTCAAGAAGACTTTGATAGCACCCACTATATCCTCCTTCTGCCGGAAGTGTGCAGCAGCACCCTCCGGCTTGCTTGATTATTGTGAAAGTCCTTTGTTTTCGGTCAAAAAAAGAAGGGACTAAGCCAGAATGCCTTGGTTTTCAAGGCCTTTCTGATTTAGTCCTATTATCGCACAATAATCTTTTACGACCACGCAATTGATCCGTCCAGCCTTAATATCGTTCAGCATGCGCTGAAAGGCTGGACGGTCAAAATTCGTCCCTGTATATCCATCGTCTATACGAATGGAGACAATATTAAATTCAGGCTTATCCTTCAGAAAGTCCAGGATAAGCTGCTTCTGGTTGGTAATGCTGTTGCTCTCACGGCCAGATTGCGCCGCAACGATGTCTTCCTTGGAAAGACGCACATAGATGGCGGTATTAAACACAGCCATCTCATTCGCATTATTCTGCATAATCTCACTCCTTTGGCGTGGTCTGTCTGCCTAAGGAGTGAGTATGCTTGATTTAGTCCGAGGCTATTATACCACATCTATGGCCCTTTATCCAGATGAAAAACGGACCTGGCAAGAATTACATCATGCTCTGCTGCTGCAGCAGATGCTTGAACACTTCCTCAAAGGATGGCCCGTCCTCTTTGTATTTCACCTTGACAGCAAAGTTGCCCACTCGGACACAGTATGGATTCTTCACTTGCTTCAGATAACTGAGCACTCTTTCACGCACAGGCAAGGATTCATCAATGTGAACGGTGCTCAAGTCTACAAGCTGAGACTTGTCTACTGTCCGAATATCAACCGCCTTCATCGCTTCCCACTGCTCGGGTGTGATATCTCTTGGATCATCAGGGATTTCAGATGCGATATATGGCACTGTACCAGAAGTAATCTTAGGTTCTTCCATAATACCGATAGCACCTCCTTGGGATATTATCCCTAGTATTATTTGGATTATTCCAGCAGTTCACTCCTCATAATGAATGTAGAAATGAGGGCGTGTTTGACCACCCCCCTCTACTAAAAATTTGTGATCTGCCCAAAAATCATTCCGGTCTCTCTACGCTGAAAAGAGGGATAATATCATAATTCCCATCTTCTGCAGTTTCGAGCCCCAGCTCTTCCAATACCTGTCTTTGAATGTCAGGCTTCAAGTCATCAATATAGATCTCAACGCTCATTTGTCTTCCTCC
>ENA-ORTH01001062-ORTH01001062.1-human-gut-metagenome-genome-assembly--contig:-NODE-1062-length-30631-cov-5.744375_pt1 | contig 30631 bp, 34 predicted proteins | sample MGYA00241914_ERZ509192 | MGnify/ENA primary metagenome ERZ509192 (study PRJEB26280, sample SAMEA2338826) | human gut metagenome | biome: human gut; feature: human-associated habitat; material: faeces... | reverse complement strand
TCGACATTAGTCTTCTTTTGAACCACTCGCCTAGCGAGTGGTTTTCGATATACAATAAAAATAGCCGCAGTAAAATGCGGCTATTGGGAAAATCCAACTTCTCAATTTATTGGAATGTGATGTTTTTAAACTTTTTGATGTGCTCTGTAATAGCGATTTCCACTGGCATACGCTCCGCACTGGATGCGCCATAGAAGCCGTGCACCCCTTTTGTGTGCTGCATCACATATTGGGCATCTTCCGGGCCGGAAATAGGGCCGCCATGGCAAAGAATGATAACATCATCGCGCACACTTTTTGCAGCATCATGGATATCTTGAACCATCTTTACCGCATTATCCAGTTCCATGATGGATTCCGCCCCAATAGAGCCGCCAATAGTGCAGCCACAGTGTGCCACTACAATATCAGCACCAGCTTCGGTCATACGCATTGCCTCGTCTGTATTGAACGCATACGGTGTTGTGAACAAATCCATTTCATGGGCAATCCGCACCATCTCCACTTCTTTGTCATAACCCATTCCGGTCTCTTCAAAATTAGCGCGCATACGGCCTTCAAACAGCCCTATTGTAGGAAAGTTTTGAACGCCGGAATAGCCGATTTCTTTTACTTTCTTCAGAAAATAGCGCATATCCTTGAAGGGGTCTGTGCCGTTTACACCTGCCAGAACAGGAGTGTCCCTCACAACCGGCAGAATTTCCCCTGCCATGTCCATCACGATGGCATTTGCATCACCATATGCCAGAAGCCCGGCGCTGGAGCCGCGCCCCGCCATGCGATAGCGGCCGGAATTATATACAATAATAAGGTCTGTGCCGCCTGCCTCTTCAAATTTTGCGCTGATGCCCGTGCCTGCGCCTGTGCCAATAATTGGGCGCCCTTCTTCAATATTTTTCCGAAGCCTGCGAAGAATTTCCTTGCGTGCAATTGCCATGATTTTGTCATCCTTTCTGATTGATGTAATTGATGATTTATGTATCCTGCTGTTTTAGCGTTTCCAAATCTGGAATAGCAGTTCTACCGACTTTTGTGCAAACAGGTCGTCATTGATATTGGCATCCACTTCTATAATAGGGATGTCTTTACGGCAGCAGGCCCGAATAGTGTCAAACAGAACACGGTCCGTTTCCCAGTCACAGAAGCATTGCCCCTCGCCATCCAAAATGGAAAGGCCTCTCAGCGGAAATGCAAAGGCCACCGGCGCCGTAGAGGCGTTCGCCTTCTGCGCCAGAATTCGCCCAAGCTGCTTATTCTCCTGCCGGTTTGTGCGCATCAGTGTCACCATGGGGTTCCACTCATACAGCGTTCTGCCTGTCTTGTATTTTTCCGGCACAGTAGGTGTGCTTCCAAAGTTCACCATGTCCAGACATCCGGGCACAATCACGTGCGGAATTTTGGCTTTTCCTGGGCCGTCCAGACGTGCACTGCCCGCGGAAAGAATTCCCCCGCACAATTCATCTGCCCATTCTGTGGTGGTGATGTCCAGAACAGCCTGACAGTGTCCCTCTTCAATCAACTCTTCCATCGAGCGGCCGCCGCCACCCGTAGCATGGAAGATCAGCGGCTCGCAGCCTCGTTCCTTCAAAAGCTGCGCACATTTCTCCACCCCTGCGGTAGAGTTTCCAAACATGGAAAGGCACACGATTGGTTTTTCATTGTCGACGACAAGCGGCTCCTTCTCCATCATGCCGCACACAGCCCCCGCCGCACGTGACAGAATAAGACGGGAGAATTGGTTGATTCCGCTGATATCCACAATGGACGGAAATAATATGATATCTCTTGTCCCCACATACTCATGGGTATCCCCGCATGCCAGTGTGGTGACGCACACCTTGGGAAAGCCGATGGGAAGCGCCTGCATAGCTGTAGTGGCAATAGAGGTGCCACCGCCGCCGCCCATGCTTATGATGCCGTCAATTCCCCTCTGCAGCTGAAGTTCTTTTACAATGCTGCGTGCTCCGTTGCACATTACGCGCATTGCCACTCCGCGGTCTGCTTGTCGGCGCAGTTCAGCCAGCTCTGTTCCTCCGCGAACCGCAACCTGGCCAGCCGGAATATCAATGGGGAATCCGCCTTTGGGTTCAAACACACCCACATTCATTGTCTTTACCGTGACATTCCTGCGAAGCAGTTCTTTGTACAAATACGCAAACTCATTCCCTTTGGAATCGAACGTACCCATCATCAATACGCACTGGCCCATGATCTATTCTCCTTGTGATATTTCCAGGGTATTCTACACGGCATACTCAAATCCATGCCACAAGCTGCCGCACGGTAGCAGCGGGGCCCCCGCATGCAGGGCCCCGCCATGTGCCGTTGTTTGCTTGTTAATAATTTCCGCTGTGGCTGGCGCGGTATTCCTCCAGATTTTCCGATGTAACAAGAAGCGGATCTACCGATATCGTCTTTTCTTCCAGTTCTTCGCCATCAATCAACTTCAACATGGTCTCAATGGCGGCCTTGCACTGTGCTTCTGCGTTCATATCAAAACTGCCACTCTGTTCTCCATTCTCAATGGCCACAAGAGTATCTTCTTCACAGTCGTTGGAATAGATGGGAATAGTACCCAACACGCCATTGTCTTTCATCACCTGACGCACACCGGTGGCCATGCCGTCATTCATGCACACAATGCCGTCAATCTGCTTGCCGGAGGCAAACCACGTCTCTGTCAGGGCCATGGCATCTTCTGCAGCCCAGTTACCGGTACCTTCAAACACAACATTGAGGTCTGGGAACTCCTCCAGCGCACGCTGATACCCCTCATAAATGGCCACTGTGGCACCATGGCCTTCAGAGCCGTTCACGATTGCCAGATTAAAGGAATCGCCCAGTTCATCCACTTCCAGTTTGATTTGCTGATAGCCTGTTTCCGCTAGGCTGCACTGCACGATAGCATCCACGTTGGTGTTGTCCTGTACACCTTCATGCAGCGTCATGATGGGGATGCCTGCTTCCTGCGCTTCTTTGAAGCCGTTGGTCACGCCTTCGCCGGCAGCTTCCACAATGATGCCGGCATATTCGCCGGATGCTATAGCCTGCTCAATCTGACTCAGCTGCACCGCTTCGTCGCCGTCTGCCGTGATATGTTCGCATTCGATACCATATTCGGCCGCAGTTGCCACAAGCGTCTCGCCCAGATATGCCATAAACGAGTTGTTGTTGTGTGTCTGCAGGAATACGATTTTCGTCCCCGTTGCCTGAGGTGCGGACCCCGCAGCGCTGCCTGCGGCAGAAGACGGCGTGGAAGATGTGCCGCCAGTGCTGCAAGCGGTGAGCATCAGCGCTGCCGCAAGGATAAGCGCCAAAATTGTTGTTAGCTTTTTCATCTTTCTTTCTCCTTTTCAAATATGATTTTCACCATGTGGTGTATTCTCGGGTATCACTACCCGGGATTCCCTTTTCTAAGCCTGCCCCTCTGGAGAAACATACACATAATTAAAAAAAATATTATTTTTTCCGGCGATTAATCTTGCCGTCGATGTATACCGCAACCAGAATAATTACAGCCTGAAGGATTTTCTGATAATAACTGTTTACACCTAAGATATCCATGCCATTGCTAATCACGCCTGTAATCAAAACACCTATCATCACACCTGTCATGGTACCTACGCCACCCGACATGCTCACCCCGCCGATAACCACGGCCGAAATCACTGTCATTTCATATCCATCAGCAGAGTTTGCGTTGCCGGAAGAAATACGCGAGGCCATCAAAAAGCCACAAATGCCGCTGCACAGGCCGCTGATAACATACACAGACATCTCCACCAAGCGAACATTCAGGCCGGAATATCTTGCTGCCTCATGGTTTCCTCCAATCGCATACACTTTTCGTCCATAGGTGGTGTACTGTAATAGAATAATGCCGATAATCATGGCCGCTATGAAATAGAACACCATGTATGGCACACCGTACTGTGTCACAAGTCCTTCCGCATCATATTGTCTGCCCAGGAACCCGTTTGAGATATTGGTAAATTTGTCACTCAAGCCAAAAATAGCCTTTGCATTGGTGTAAATGTACGCTGCACCACGCGCTGCCAGCATCATGCACATCGTCATAATAAAATTCGGAATCCCCGCGTATGCAATCCCTATTCCATTGATCAGGCCACATAAAGTGCCCACTCCCACAGCCACTGCAATGGGCAAAATCAGCGGGGCTTCAGCATATTCCCCGGAAGAGAAGTGTGCAGCAAATACGGCACTCAGCGCCACTACAGACCCCACCGACAAATCAATGCCACCCGTTATGATAACAAGCGTCATTCCTACAGCTAGAATACCATATAATGTTACCTGCTTGATGATCAGAAGCAGATTATTAGTTGTAAGAAAAGCGGGCGACAGAGCAGACCACAACACAATCAGCGCCAGCAGCACAAATACAATGGCAAACTGAGGGGAAAGCCCCTTTCTTTTCACCTTACCCAAAGATTTTACATTCAATCCGTTCATCTCCATTTCCCCGTTCGCCTGGTTTAACCGTTTACAATCATGGCCATGATTTGTTCCTGTGATGTCTCTTTTGTCTTTACTTGTCCCAAGATACGGCCCTCTTTCAAGACCAAAATCCTGTCGCACACGCCTAAAAGTTCCGGCATCTCGCTTGATATCATCACAACTGCTTTCCCCTCTTTTGCAAGAGACTGCATCAGCTGATAGATCTCATATTTAGCACCCACATCAACGCCACGTGTCGGCTCATCCATAAACACAATATCCGGATTTGTCAGCAGCCATTTGCCTACCACCACTTTTTGCTGGTTCCCGCCAGATAGCGAAGCAACCGGCTGGTTTCTTGAGGTGACCTTGATACGCACCTGGCGGATCATATCATCTGCCGTTTGTTCCTCTGCACGCTTATTGGAAAAACCTCGCCGGCTGATTTTTGATAGAATTGCCATGCACACGTTTGTCTTCACAGATGCCTTCAGATTCAGCCCACAGCGGGCTCTGTCCTCTGGGATCAGGGCAAAGTGGTTGTGGATGGCATCCCTGGGGCTTCTAATCGTGATTTCTTTTCCATTCAGCCAAATTTTTCCTTGCGTATAGCGATCCAATCCAAAAATTGAACTGATCAACTCTGTGCGTCCTGCACCCACCATGCCTGCAAAGCCCAGAATCTCACCGCGATGGATTTCAAAACTGGCATCTTGAAACACGCCTTTCCGCTCCAAGTGTTCCACACGAAGAATCTCTTCGCCAATCTCTTTTTCCACAGTGGGATACATCTGACTCAGCGTACGGCCTACCATCTCGCTGATCATCTGCTGACGGTCCACCCGCCCGATGGGCCGCGAAGAAATCATATTCCCATCACGCAGGACACAAACCTCATCGGCAATTTCAAACAGCTCATCCAGTTTATGGCTAATGTAAATTACCGCCACCCCCTGTTTTTTTAGGCGGTGGATGGTATCAAATAAAAGTTTTACCTCTGTGGCGGTCAGAGAAGAGGTAGGTTCGTCCATTACGACAATCTTGGAATTATAAGAAACAGCCTTTGCAATTTCCAAAAGCTGTATTTCTGAAACAGTCAGGTCCCGTACGACCGCATCCACGTTCAAATGGATATCCAACCCTTGCAACAGCTCTGCCGCCATCTGGCGCTGGCGACGCATATCCACAAGATGTATATGGTGCGGTTCGCGCCCCACAAAGATATTTTGCGCTACTGTCATATTGGGGAATGGTGAAAGCTCTTGAAACATCATGGAAATTCCACTTGTCAGAGCCTGATGTGGGCTGGCAAAGTGGACCTCACTGCCCTCCAGCAGGATAGAACCGCCGTCCGGCTCATATTCTCCCATCAATATTTTCATCAGGGTTGATTTACCTGCGCCGTTTTCGCCTACCAAAGCTGTTACTTTTCCTCGGTGAATCGTGAGATCTACCGAATGAAGTACCTCTACCCCTGAAAATGATTTGCAGATCCCCTGCATTTTCAGCAACGCATGTTCCATATCATTACCCCTTCATTGCCTGTTCTTTTCCCTTTACCTTCCTGTGGTACTTTGTTCATGCAAGATCATGGGCCTGCACCGTCGCCATCGTTCGGATGAATCTCCTGCTGCCAGCACTCTCATCACTGCATCACTAAGCATGCGCAAATTCTCCGCACAATGCTTCTTTACGTGTTCAAAATCACAAATCTCTCCTACAGAACTGAACACCGCCGTCACGCCACAGTCATATACCTGCTCGGCGCCCTCACCGACGGAACCGCACAGCGCAATGCACGGCACGCCCGCGGCCTGTGCTCTTCGGGCTACCCCAACGGGCACTTTTCCCCTTGTACTTTGCCAATCAATACGCCCTTCGCCGGTAAAAACAATGTCTGTTTCTTTAAGAAGGCTGTCGAACCCCACTGCATCTAAAAGCAATTCCACACCCGGTTTCAGCTTTGCATTCAGAAAAGCCAGCAAAGCTGCCCCCATCCCCCCGGCTGCCCCGGCGCCAGGCACGTCCAATACATTCACACCGGTCTGCTTTGCAATAATCCGGGCAAAACGCTTCATCTGTGCGTCCATTTGCGGCATCATTTCTTCGCTTATGCCCTTTTGTTTTCCAAATGTATAAATAGCACCTGTTTCCCCGCACAGGGGGTTATCCACATCACACGCTGCAATGATATCCAGCTTGGGCTTCCTGTCCGGGACAATGATAGAAGCGATATCTGCCATGTGACACGTGACGGCCTCCACCTGCGCCCCATTTTTATCCAGAAACCGGTAGCCCAGCGCCGCCGCCATGCCAAGCCCGCAATCCACCGTGGCGCTGCCGCCTATGCCAAGAAGCACACGGCGAATCCCGTTGCGCTCTGCGTGCAGCAGCATCTCCCCCACGCCGTATGTAGTAGTATGCATAGGGTCCAGCGCACCATCTAAAAGCGGAAGGCCCGCGCAGGCAGCCATTTCCATCACGGCCGTCCCGTCCGGCAGGATTCCATAGTGGCAGGCAACCGGGCGCCCCTGTAGCCCCTGAACTGTCAGGAACACCTTGCGCCCTCCCAACAGCCCCAAATATGCGTCCACCATGCCCTCGCCACCGTCTGCCATAGGAATGCACCGCACAGCGGCAGCGGGAAAATAATTCCGCACAGATGCCTGAATAATTCGGCATACCTGAGCGGCCTCCATGGTTCCTTTGAAGGAATCTGGCGCAATGATAACTTGTTTTATATCTTTCATTCACCACGCCGCCTTCGTCAAAATATACATATTATTTTATATTCTGTGAATATAATTATATACAATGTCTTTTGACATTGAAATGTTTTTTATAATATAATTTTAGGGTAAAATACTGTTATAGAGAACATATTCAAGGGTGAACACTATGCTGATCAACCATGAGAATTCACAGAAAATTGCCGAGCGCATCGGCGGTATCCTGCACCGCAATGTCAATATCATGGATGAAGAAGGGCGCATTGTTGCAAGCACCGATCCAACGCGCATCGGCGCGCTGCACGAGGCCGCCTGCAAGCTGATTGAGCAGAATATCCCTGAAATGGATGTGTATTCTATTGACCAGATGACCGGCAGCCGGGAAGGCATCAACCTTCCCCTTCAAATCGACGGGAAAACCATTGGTGTGATCGGGGTGACGGGAAACCCGGATGAACTGCGTGACATCGGCCTTGTGATTACCGAGATGGCAGAAATTCTGTTTTCTGAAACACTGCAGACACTTCGGCAGCAGAGCATCTCGCGCCAAAGGCGCCATTTTTTAGAGCAGCTTTTGTTCAGTACACCCAGCGCACCCAGCGAAACATTTGAAAGGCGCGGAAAAGCCCTTGGGGTATTTTTGCGACGCATTCGTGCAGTTGGGGTTCTGTCCATGGCCGCCGAATTGCAGGATGCTAATACCGCCGCTTTTTACGACACCCTGCTTTCCATTCTTCGCACCCATCTGGGTGACACCATTCTGCTGAACCATTTATATCTCGGCCAGAAGCTTATCCTGTTTCTGGGGGCAGATATCCAGCCCTACCTGCTCACACAAGTGAATAAAGCTTTGCATGCGGCACAGGCCGCAGGGCACATGCCCTGTTGCGGCCTTGCCGGCGGCTGTGAAAGCTACACCCAGCTGAACCGAATTTATGCACAGGCAGACAAGGCGCTGGAGGTAGCGCTTTCCACCAATACCGGGCAGGTGTGCGTGTATGATGACCTCGTGCTGGAGCTTCTGCTGGCTCCGCTTTCCCAGGAAAGCCGCAGTGCTTTTTTGGAACGCATCTGGGGCGGCACTAAAAGCAGCATGGATGAAATGCTGGATTTTCTTGAAATTTATTTTGCCTGCAACGGTTCTGTGCAGGCCATTTCTCAAAAGCTGTTTATCCATAAAAATACGGTGCAGTACAAAATTAAAAAAATTGCAGATGCCACAGGATATGACCCCCGCAGACTGACAGATGCCGTTCTGCTGTACCTTTGCGTCAAGCTGCGGAAGGCTTGAATTTACCGCAAATAAAAACAGGCACTTCTGTACGGGCTTTATGCTCGCACAGAAGTGCCTGTTTTGGAAAATCGGCCTTCCATATCTTACAAGCTGATGCTGTGCGGAGGCATCCACACCCGCTACACCTCCAGCAGCGCATGAAGCTGCACAAGGCAGAACCATGCCAGAAGGCACCACAGCCAGGCGCGCCGCTTTTGCGGCAGCCTGCGGTACAGCACCATGCACGCGGCTATCACAAAGAAATAGTACAGCGTGCCTGTGCGCAGGCCCGATACGCCCACGCTGGGCGTAAAGCCCATGGCGGCCCAGCTCATGCCGCCTAACGCCAGCAGCGCCCAGCACAGGCGCATTGTGCGGGACGCCCCCTCGGCGGCGTAAATGCTCCACAATACGGCGGCATATAGCCCATAGCTGAGCAAAAGCGGCACATAGGCCGCCGGGGCATTGCAGTTTGCCAGTGAAATATAGCCGGCCGCAGTATAGGCCGCAGCCATCTGCTTTACCCACGGCACAACGGCGCCCAGCTCGTACTGATACAGGCTGAGGGGCACCATCAGCACGCACGGCATAAGGCTGACGGCGCGCAGCAGCCATTCCCGGCGCTTTGCCCACACCAGCGCAGCCGCAAGCACCGCCAGCACAAAAAACAGCAGCTCGCGCCCCAGCACGCTTGCATGCACCACGCCGGAAACGCCTATTTCCACCTTTTGCAGCACAGAGAGCATGGGGAAATTCATATAGAAGGAGGCCACGTCGTTTTCCGTGCGCATGGCGTTGCCCGGGCAGGTGAAAATGAACACAAGAGACGCCGCGCACAGCGCAAGCTGCACCCACAGCCCGGCGGGCACCCGCATGCCGCGCGCGCGCAAAAAAAGCATGCCGCCGCCAAGCAGAAAGGGCAGCACCAGCGCGGGCTGCTCCATATTGGCCGCAAACAGCAGGGAGGCGCACGCCAGCGCCCAGCCCCAGGCCGGCGTGCCTTTGCCCCGGAAAAGCCGCCACAGCGGGCACAGCGCCGCAAGCCCGAAGCAGACAGGCCACAGGTAGGCGATGGTGGTCACCACCCAGCCGGCTGTCTTCAGGTTCACCCACTGGTACAAAAACACCAGCGCGCAGACAAACCAGCTCTCGCCGCGCCTTTTCTCGCACTGCATGGCATAGGCCAGCAGCCAGGCGCACGCCGTGATTATAGCAGGGTTTATGATGCGCCACACAAGCACAGGCGCGGCGGAAAAGATGCAGAACAGGCATTCTGTCAGCATGCGGGCGCTCCACGTCCAGTAATGGCCGCCCACATAGGCGAACATGGAGGCAAAATTCCAGTTTCCGCCCAGCGCGGCCGCATAGCCCGCTTCATCGCCGGGAATATACAAAAACTGCAAATGGCAGGCCAGCATCACACAGAACAGGGCAGCATAGGCGGCCTGGGGGGCCTGCACAAATTTTTGAAGGCGCTTCATACGGCACCCCCTAGCTGCCGGCCGGTGGGCAGAAAGATATGATGGTTGTTGGCGCCGTAGGCAAAGCATATCTCATACTCCTGCGGCGGTGCGGGCAGATCGTCCAGCGCCACAAAGGCATAAAAGCGCCCGTAGGCCATGTTCAGGCCGCCCACATAGGCGTCGCCCTCCGCGGCCGTCATCACAGTGGCAAGGCGGAGGACCTGCCCCGTGGCCCTGTGGCGCAGCACGACGAAATTATTCATCATCTGAAAATGCTCGCCCTCTATATAGGCAAGGCCCGTGAACGTGGCGTAGCCATCGTGCAGCTCGCTCTCAATGGAAAGCGAGAGCGAGGGCGGAGCAGGCTCCGCCCATTCTGAGGCGTCAAAGGCGCGCGGGCGCCGGATGTCCCAGCGCAGCACAAGGGCAAACGCCGCCACAGCCGCGCCCATGGCGCACAGCACGCACAAAGCGCGCAGCGTGCCGGGCCTTTTATTCTGCCTGTGCGGCAAACTGCCTGCCCCCTCTCCCACAGATACGGCGCGGGGGCCCTGCGGCCCCCGTGCACATGCCTTGCCCGCCTTCACTCGTCCAGCTTCAGCACGGCGGTGAACGCCTCGCTGGGCACGCTGACGGTGCCAAGCTGGCGCATCTTCTTTTTGCCTTCCTTCTGCTTTTCCAGCAGCTTCTTTTTGCGGGTGATATCGCCGCCGTAGCACTTTGCCAGCACGTCCTTGCGCATGGCCTTCACCGTTTCGCGCGCGATAATCTTGCCGCCGATGGCCGCCTGGATGGGGATTTCGAACATCTGGCGCGGGATATTCTCTTTCAGCTTTTCCGCAAGGCGGCGGCCCTTTGCATAAGCTGTGTCTGCGTGCACAATCATGGACAGCGCGTCCACCATATCCCCATTCAGAAGGATATCCAGCTTCACAAGCTTCGATTCCACAAAGCCCTTCATCTCGTAGTCATAGCTGGCATAGCCGCGGCTGCGGCTTTTAATGGCGTCGAAAAAGTCATACACAATCTCGCCCAGCGGCAGCTCGTAGTGCAGGTCCACCCGGGCGGCATCCAGATACTTCATGTCGCGCATCACGCCCCGCCTGCCCTGGCACAGCTCCATCAGGCTGCCCACATATTCCGTGGGCGTGTAGATATGCGCGTCCACAAACGGCTCTTCGCACTTTGCTATTTTTGCCGGGTCCGGGTAATTGGTGGGGTTGTCGATGGTAAGCTGCGTGCCGTCCGTCAGGGTAATGCGGTATTCCACACTGGGCGCGGTGGTGATGAGATCCAGGTCAAACTCGCGCTCAAGGCGCTCGATGATAATCTCCAGATGCAGAAGCCCCAAAAAGCCGCAGCGGAAGCCGAAGCCCAGCGCCACGCTTGTCTCAGGGTCGAACGAAAGCGAGGCGTCGTTCAGCTGAAGCTTTTCCAGCGCCTCCTTCAAATCGGGATATTTTGCGCCGTCGGCCGGGTAAATGCCGCAGAACACCATGGGGACGGCCTTGCGGTAGCCCGGCAGGGCTTCGGGCGTGGGGTTTCCCTTCAGGGTGACGGTATCGCCCACGCGGGTGTCGGCCAGCGTCTTGATGCTGGCGGTGAAATAGCCCACTTCACCCGCCTTTAATTCGCCGCAGGGGGCCAGGACCGTGGCGCCCATGTGGCCCACCTCCACCAGCTGAAACTCTGCGCCGGTGGCCATCAGCTTCACTGTGTCGCCCACCCGCATGGCGCCGTCGAACACGCGCAGATATACCACCACGCCTTTGTACGAGTCGTACACGGCGTCGAAGATAAGCGCCTTCAGCGGCGCACTCTCCTCGCCCTTCGGCGCCGGGATGTCGGAGACAACGCGCTCCAGCACATCCTCGATGCCGACGCCCATTTTGGCAGATACGCGCGGCGCATCCATACAGGGCAGGCCTATCACATCCTCCACCTCTTTCGCCACGCGCTCCGGCTCGGCAGAAGGAAGGTCTATCTTGTTCAGAATGGGCACCAGCTCCAAATCGTGCTCCAGCGCAAGGTAGGTGTTGGCCAGCGTCTGCGCCTCTACGCCCTGGCTGGCGTCCACCACCAGCACCGCGCCCTCGCATGCGGCCAGGCTGCGGCTCACCTCGTAGCCGAAATCCACGTGGCCGGGGGTGTCGATGAGGTTGAACTCGTATTCCTCGCCGTTTTGGGCCGTATAGTGCATCGTCACGGCGCGCGCCTTGATGGTGATGCCGCGCTCGCGCTCCAGCTCCATGTCGTCCAGAATCTGCGCTTCCATCGTGCGCTCGTCCACAGCCTTCGTCTTTTCCAGAATGCGGTCCGCCAAAGTGGATTTGCCGTGGTCGATATGGGCGATGATGCAGAAATTGCGGATATGTTTTGCGTCCAACAGGGGTTCTCCTTCCGAAAGCAGATACAAGGGGGGCCGCGCGCCCCGGCGCGCTTTGGGCCCGGCCCTTTCGTACAGTTTATCATACCATAAACATGCCCTGCGCTTCAATGGGAAGGCGCAGAAAAACACACAGCCGCGCCGCAGGAAGCCGTTCGCGGTAAAGCCTCTTCCGGTTTTGTTGCATCCCGTTGAGAGGCGGCGCCGTTCCGTGCTATATATACCATAGACGACTTTTTTCAACAGAGGAGACGGAGGCATATGGTACAAGACGGCAAGCTGCTGTTCGCCAAGGCGTGCGCAGACCTTTCAAAAAAGTTTACCTTCATCCAAAGATGGCAAACCGCCACGGCTCTGTGTGCGGCGCCACCGAAACGGGCAAGACCGTGACGCTGAAGGTTTTGGCGGAATCGTTCTCTGCCCTGGGTGTGCCGGTGTTTCTGGCGGACGTGAAGGGCGACCTCTCCGGCATGATACGCCCCGGCGCAGACACCGAGGACATGAAAAAGCGTGTCGAGCGCTTCGGCCTTGCCGCCGAGGGCTTTTCCTGCAAGGCTTTCCCGGCGGCCTTTTTTGACATATTCGGCAAGCGCGGCATCCCGCTGAGAACCACCATGTCAGAGATGGGCCCTCAGCTTATGGCCAGCATTCTGGGCTCAGCGGTACGCAGGCGGATATTCTGTCCGTCATTTATAAAATAGCCGACGACGAAAGCCTGCTGCTGTGCGACACCAAGGACCTGAAGGCCCTTTTGCAGTATGCGGGGGAAAACGCGCAGGAATTTGAGATGGAATACGGGTGCATTGCAAAGCAATCCGTCTCTGCCATCGTGCGGGCCATCGTGGTGCTGGAGGCAGAGGGCGGCGATATTTTCTTCGGTGAACCCGCGCTGAACATCGCAAACCTTTTCACCACAGACGCCGAAGGCAGGGGCACCATCAATATTCTCGATTCCATCAGCCTTATCAACAACCCCAAACTGTACTCTGCCTTTATGCTCTACCTGCTGGCCGAGCTGTTTGAGACGCTGCCTGAAGTGGGCGATGCAGACAAGCCGCGCATTGTGTTTTTCTTCGACGAGGCGCACCTGCTGTTCGGCAATGCCAGCGATGACCTGATGGAAAAATTGAGCAGACTATTCGCCTCATCCGCTCCAAGGGCGTGGGGGTGTATTTCATCACCCAGTCGCCCGGCGACATTGCCTCTCAGCTCGGCAATAAAATAGAGCACGCCCTGCGTGCCTATACCCCGCAGAACGCAAGGCCCTGAAGGCCGCGGCGGAATCCTTCCGGGAAACCCCGGATTTCAACACGGAAGAGCTGCTTTCCACGCTGGGCACCGGCGAGGGCCATCGTCTGCATGCTGGACGAAAAGGGCGTGCCCGAAATGGCGCAGCATGTGTTCATCCTGCCGCCGGAAAGCCAGATGGGAATGCTGTCCGACGAGGACAGATCCGGCGCAGTGAAAGGCTCAAGCCTGTATCTAAAATACAACACGCCTTCCGACCTGGGCTCTGTCTTTGAATTCCTACATCGCAAAAGGCTGGAGCATACCCGGCAGGAGGCCCTGGAAAAAGAGCAGGCGCAAAGGGAAAAGCAGCGCCTGAAGGATGAGGCCGCCGCAGAAAGGGCTGCGCAGAAGGAAGCCGGGCGCAGCAAAAAGGCCATTGAGTGCAGCGTGAAAAACGTGGCCTCCGCCACTGCCGGAACACTAGGCAGGCAGGTGGGCAACCTGCTGGGCGGCAGGCCGGGCGCAAGCCTTGGCCGCAATATTCTGGGCACGCTGTTCCGCAAATAGGCCTGCGCCAGCATAGGGCCGGTATTGATAAAAACAAAGGAGATGGAACACATTACAGAAAAGCTGAAAAGGGACAACAGCCTTCTAGGCAGTTTCAAAAAAGATCCCGTAAAAGCGATGCGTGAGTTTCTGGGGGAAATAGACCTGCCGGACGATATGCTTGAAAAAATAGCCGCCGGGGTAAAAGGCAATCTTTCGCCGGACGGCATTTCTGGCTCTCTGGGAGCCAAGGGGATGTTCAGCAAGGGCAGATAGAATATTCCCTGGAAGGGGCCTCCCACGAGGCCCCTTTTTTGTTGGTTAAAAAACCGCCGCCCTCTTGACATAACAACATTTGTTATGTTATACTCGCATCATAACAAAAAATGTTATATTGCATCTGTGCATCAAAGGAGGCCCATATGGAAGAAAAACAAACTATTCACATCACAACGGAAAAAGAGCTTCGCACCTATATGCATCCGCTGCGCCAGAATATATTGTTCGAGCTGAGCCTGCGGCCGCAGGGCATGACGGCAAAGCAGCTGGCCGACGCGCTGGGCATCGCCCCTTCTTCCGCCGGGCATCATTTGGGAAAGCTGGAGCAGATGGGCCTGGCGGAGCTGGCACGCACGGAAGTTATCCACGGGTTTTGCGCAAAGTTTTACAAAGCGGCCGATGTGACGGTAAACATCGACGTGCACCGCGCCGCGCCGCTTATGCATAAAGCTCTGCTGAACAACAATACAGCCCAGCAGCTTCAGCGCATGTTCGATGTGGCGCAGCACATGCAGCCGGGCGATGAAAAGGCCAATCCTCTGCTGGCAGGCGCACGCTATTCCACCGTACATCTGACACAGCGCGAGGCACAGGAATTTTCCAACATGATAGCCAATTTTTTCCATTCGCACAGCACAGCCCGGCAGGCCGGGGAAGATACACACATTTATGAAATAAGCGTCCTTTCTACAGATTTGACCATCTGGCAGCAGCGAAAGGGAAAATAACGCCGTCGCCGCGGAAAAATTGCGGCGGCTGACAGGCTTATATACTGTTTTCGTTTCAAAAACAGGCTGTGCGCAAAAAAGCGCCGGGCGCACGGCCTTTCTTTTTTATACCTTTTTTACGGCCCAGGCTGTATGCCCGGGCAGAAAGGAGACCCTTTATGAAAGACAGGGCCGTGGCATTTCATCCTTTTGCATACCTGGCCGCTTTCGGCCTCAGCGGCGCCATGAGCGGCATGCTTATGTGCGTAAACACGCTGCTGATGCTTGACCGCGGGCTGAGCCTGGCACAGGTGGCGCTGGGCCTTTCGCTTCTCTCCATTACACAGGTGCTGCTGGAGGTTCCCAGCGGCATGCTGGGCGACTTATATGGCCGCAAACGAATATGGATAGCCGCCATGCTGGTGCGCCTGTGCTACCTGCCGCTCTTTTTGTTTGCCAGCGGGCCCGTCCTGCTGGCAGGATATGTGTGCAACGGCGCAGGCAACGCGCTGAACAGCGGCGCACTGGACGCCATGTATCTGGAAAACTGGCTGCATACGCGCGGCAAAGAAACGCTTGCACGCGGCACGGCCCTGCAACAGGCCGTGCAGTACGGCAGCCAGGCCGTGGGTGCGCTGCTGGGCGGCTGCCTCAGCACAATGAAGCTTTTCCGCCCCTACTCTGCCAATATCCTCGCATGCGCCGCGCTGTGCACCGCAGGGCTTCTGGTGGCCTTTTTTGCCATTCCGGCAGACGGTGCAGCCCACCGCGCCCGCACCGGCACATTTTCCCTTGGCAGCATTGCCTCAGGTTTCTATGTGCAGGCCAGACAAACCGTGCGCCTGGCCAAAGCAAGCCCTCTTGTGCTGTTATGCCTGCTTGGCATACTGCCGTACGGCTTTGCAGGAATAGGCGTAGAGGGGTACTGGCAGCCCCGCCTGCTGGAATTGCTGAATGGTGCGCAGCCCGGCATCCTGCTTGGTATATTCTCATGCACGTCCATGGGCGGCGTAATTATCGGCGGCTTTCTGGCAGACAGGCTGGTAAGACGTGCAGGCACGGCACGGGCGCGCATCACATTATTTCTTTTCGTGAGGATGGCCATGACCGCCCTGCTGGCCGCACTGGCTGCAGCCCTTCAGGTGCCGCTTATGCTGGCTTTCTATATCGCCTATTACCTGACGCTGGGCATGTATGCCTGTGTGGACAGTGTTCTGGTGCAAAGCGAAACGCCGGATGAAGTGCGCGGTACTGTGATGAGCGCCGAAAGCCTGATGCAAATGACAGGCGCCTGGCTGGGCACAGGGGCCGCCAGCCTGTGGCTGGGCAACGGCAGCATCACGGGGCTTTGGCTGCTCTGCGCCGCTGTTCTTGCAGGCGGAACCGCCCTATGCCTTGTGCCCGTTTGGCTGCTGTATCGCGCAAAGCCGGCAGAAAAGCCTTTACAAAACGTATAAAACAGCCTAAAAATCACATTTCTTCTTGACGGCCCGCCCCAACTCTGCTAAAATGTCAAAGTTCACAAGGAAGTTTCTCCCTTCTCCATGCCCACGGGCACCGGCGGCAAAACAGATGACTTTTGCCCCCTGTAGCGCGCGGGCCTTATAGGAAGTGTGGTATGCGTACGACAAAGCGAAAAGAACATATGCGCCGGGCGCTGGCGCGCAGCGGGCCGCGCGCCCTGGCGCTGGCGGGTGCCCTGTGCTGTCTTGGCGGCGCCATGGCTTTTTTATGGGCGCGGCTGAATGTGGTGCATGTGACGGACAGCGCAGGGGGCGAGGCTCGCGTAGTGATGGCCAGCACAACAGACCCCCGGCGTCTGGCCCAGGCAGCCGGCATCGAACTTGCACAGCATGACGACACGCTGTTTGCCGCCAGCGGCGGCAGCCTTGCCCTGTTAAAAGTAGTGCGCGCCTACCCCGTAGCACTGTATGCCGACGGACAGGAGTATGTAGCCGAGGTGAGCGTGGGCACTGTGGAGGACGCCGTGCGGCGCGCCGGCATTCCATTTTCCGGGGATGACTTCACCGAACCCGCGCTGGACTCGCGCCTTTATGAAGGCATGCCGGATATCACCGTCCACCGCGTGACGTATGAGGACACCGTTACCACCGAGCCCATCCCCCACGGGGAAGAATTTGTGGAGGAGGTGCAGGACCCGGAGGGCCGGTATATCCACGATATCCTGGCTCAGGAGGGTGCGGACGGCGCCAAAGAGGTGACGACGCGCGCCAAGTATATCGACGGCACCTATATTTCCAGCGAAGTAGTGGCGGAAACGGTGCTTGTGCCCGCGCAGAATGCAGTATATAAACGCATACAGAACAATATGGTGAGCCCTCTGCCCGCGCCGGATGGCGTGACAGTGGAAAACAATGTGCCGTCCAGTTATTCACAAGTATACACCATGAAGGCCACCGGCTATTATTCGCCGCGCGGCAAGGGTGCCAGCGGCCTTGGGCTGTATTACGGCACCTTCGCAGTAGACCCCACCCTCATCCCTTACGGCACAAAGGTGTATATCGTCTCTACCGACGGAGAGTTCGTGTACGGCTGGGCCATTGCCACAGATACGGGCGCCTTTATCCATCAGAACCGCATGCAGGTAGATTTGTTCTATGAAACCTATGAGGAAAGCGCCGCCAACGGCGTAAAAGAAGTATACGTTTATGTGCCGTAGGCCAGCGCCTGCCGCACAAAGCCGCGCGTGAAACGCATGGCGTTCATAGGGGCCGAAAGGGTGCACCGCCGGCAGCCCCCTTAAGAAGCCGCGAAATGGATGCCGCCTGCACGCCTGCCCCACACGGAAACGGGCGGTTCGCCGCCCGGGCGAAAGCCTTCCTGTTTGCAAGCGGGCGGCCGCCGGCAGCCCGCTCTGCCCTGCACCTGAAGCGAAAGCCTTTTACGGTGCGCCCCACCGGCTCCGCCATGATTGGTCCACAAGCAAAAACCGCCGCCTCAGGCACATGCCCGAGGCGGCGGTTTCATATATTTCCCATTCAGGCCGCCGGGGCGGAAGAGCTTGCCGGGCCGCTGCCGCCCTCCGGGGCGGAGGAGGCCGGCTGTGCGGCCTGCGCCAGGTTCAGCGTGCCCATCTGCGCCGCCGGCACAAATGCAAGATATGTCTTGCCCGTGTTCACGCGCAGCGCGGTGCCGCTTTCGTCAAACAGTTCCAGCGGGGCCTGCTCGCTTTCTTTTGACCATGTGACAGGCACATACTTGCCGCCGCAGCAATACCAGCCCTGCCCTGTGCCGAACAGGTAGTCCACCGCGCCGGTGTCGTCCGGCTTTTCGCCCGTCTCACTGAACAGCACCAGCACGTTCTGGAAGGCAAGCTGCGTCTCGCCGTCCTTATGCGCCTCGCCGTATGCCTCTTTCAGATAAGCGCCGCCCGCCTCGTCATATACAAGGCGCACGGGGCACTGCTCGGAAAACTGGAACGCCACCTCCGGCGCGTCGCCGCCCGCCGGGGTGAAGGGTGCCTTCGCAAAGCGCAGAAAGGGCACATTGCTGCCCCGGGACGCATCCAGCCCCACCGTGCCCATGCCGGCGGCAAGACCCTCTGCGTTCACATACCAGGAAAATTCATTGCCGTACTCCTTGCGCTCTGTCATAAACACAAAGCTCTGTGTGCCCACATATTTTCCGTCCACGTCCTGATAGCTCTTCGCGTTCAGCAGGTTTTCCGCATACACGCTGCCGCCGATGTGCACGCACACGGCGTCCACCGCCATGGCAAGCTGCAGGTGCTGGTCCCACAGGGGGCCAACAGGGCCCACCTGCGGCAGGGCGGCGGCATTGGCATACAGCGCCATCAGGGCCGTGTGGCCGCCCTGTGTGGCCATTTCCACAAGCGCATCGGCGCCCGCCAGGCCGCTTTGGGGCCAGCCGGCGCGCTCGGCACGCACCATCACCGCCACGGGGCGCTGGCCTGCCGCCATGCCCTCGGCCAGCGGCTGGCCGGTAATCAGATTATAATCCGGCGCCTCTTCGCCCTCAAAGCCCAGGGCGCTGCCGCCGGAGGGCGAAGACGGCGGCGGGTTTTCCCCGCAGGCCGCCAGCCCCAGGCACAGCGCCGCACAAAGCGCCAGCGCCGCGCATTTCTTCATCCACGCTCTCATGCTGTTTCCTCGCTGTGTGCGCACGCGCACACGATGTTATTGCGCAGCCGTGCTCTCTGCGGCGGCGCTGCCTGCATCGGCCCCGCTGGCAGAGCTGGCAACTTCGCTCTCATCCGGCTCGAAGGTGAAGCCCTCTGCCTCTTCCAGGTCCACCACGGCAAGGTATGTCTTGCCGGTGTTGAACTGCACCTGCTCTTCTTCGCCAAAGGCATACAGGATGCGCAGGGCGGAATCCGGCGTGGGCTTTTCCCAGCACACCTTCTCGGCGCGGCCGCCGCTGAAATAATAGCCGTAGCCAGATCCGTATGTCACCTTCTGCAGGTCATAGCCGGAATCGCCCGGGTCGGGCCAAACATCAAACTCTGTCATAATAACCAGCACGTTGTCGAAGGCAAGCTGCTGGTTGTTGTTGCGGTCCACGCTGGGCGCGATGGAGCCGGTGGCATGCGAATACTGGCTCATCATGTACTTGCCGGCGGCCTCGTCCCAGTCAAAGTAGGTTTTATACCGGTCTGAATGTGTCACCTGAATATGAGCGGCGCTGGGGCCCGCCAGCACGCGGGCGGGTTCGTCATAGGGCACAAAGTTGAAAAATGTGCTGTTGTAGGTCATCTCTGTGTCTGTGCCAAGCCGCTCAATGGCATCGGCCAAATGCTCTGCATTCGTGTACGCCTTGTGCTCCGACGCCACATTGCCGCGGCTCTGGTCGCGGTCAAAGCCCGTGTGATCGAAGTTGATGTCAAAGTCCTCGTAATCGTAATTGTTTTTATACTGCGTCTGAATGACGCTTTCTCCGATGTGGATATACAGCGGGTGGAAGGGGATAATCAGCTGGAAGAACTGGTCGCGGCCGGAGCGTACCGGCGCAATTTGCGGAATTTTCGTATAATCCTGATACATCGCCATGAAGCGCGTGATATTGCCCTCCACCTTTATCTCCACCAGGATGTCCGCGTCAGAAAGGCCGTCCTGCGGGCGGGCGTTCTGGTAGGCGCTGTCTGAGATGTTGTTCACCATCACACAGGCAAAGCGCTGGTTTGTGGGGTAATCTTCACCCTGTTTCAGGCCGGTAAGCACCTCCGGCGTATAGGGCTCGGGCGTGGGGGTGGGCGCGGGCGTGGCCGCAGGCTGTGCGCCGGAGGCGGGCTCGTCTGCGCTGCAGCCCGCCAGCAGCGTCAGCGCCAGCGCCATTGCCAGAAGGCAGGAAAGAAGCTTCTTCATGGTTTCGTCTCCTCGGTTTTACGTCGCTTGCCGCCCTGCGGGGCCCGCGCTGCACCGCGCGGCCACAGGGCGGCAAGCCAACTTTATTCTTTTTATCACTATACCGAAAATTCGCTTGTTTGTAAAGTGCACCCGGCCAATTTCACTATTGTTTCCACCTGAAAAGCAGCCTTCTGTCAAAATGTTCGGAAAAAGTCTGTGCAAAAAATGTGGGCCATGTCAAAGCGCCTGCCCGGAGGGCCGGGCAGGCGCGCAGCTTTTGCCGTTCACTTTTTGAACATGCGGTTCAGCAGGGCAATTGCAAGGCTGAGCACGCTCATTACAATGAAGATGCCGCACATGCCAAGCAGCATCACATTCAGCGACTGAAGCAGTTGTTCCATACAGCGTCTCCTTTCTGTCAGCGCGCAATCAGGTTCAAAATGAGGCCGCCTGCAATGACGCTGGCGATCTGGCCGCCCACATTTACGCCCGCAGCGTGCATCAGAAGAAAATTCTGCGGGTCTTCCTTCAGGCCCATTTTATGAATAACACGGCTGGACATGGGGAAAGCCGAAATGCCGCATGCGCCTATCATGGGGTTTATCTTCTTTTTTGCAAACAGGTTGATAAACTTGGCAAACAGCACGCCGCCCACGGTGTCAAACACAAAGGCGAACAGGCCCAGGGCAATAATGAGAAGCGTGCCGCCCGTCAGGAACTGGTCTGCCTGCATTTTGGTTGCGATAGTGATGCCCAGAAAGATGGTGATGAGGTTTGCCAGCACATTCTGCGCCGTCTCGGACAGGCTGTTCAGCACACCGCATTCGCGCAAAAGGTTGCCGAACATCAAAAAGCCCACCAGCGCCACGCTGCGCGGCGCCACAAGGCCCGCAATCACCGTCACCACAACGGGAAACAGGATGCGCACCGTGCGGCTGATTTCTTTCGCCTCGTACGGCATGCGGATCATGCGCTCTTTCTTGGTTGTGATGGCGCGGATGACCGGCGGCTGGATGATGGGCACCAGCGCCATATAGCTGTAAGCCGCCACCACGATGGCGCCCAGATATTTCGTGCCGAAATAGTTCGACAAGAAAATGGCCGTGGGCCCGTCCGCGGCACCGATGATGCCCACACAGGCGGCATCCTGCAGGCTAAACATTCCCGGGAATATCATATTTACCCCGCAGGCCAGCGTCAGCGTCACAAAAATGCCAAACTGTGCTGCAGCGCCGAATAAAAGCAGCTTCGGGTTCGACAGCAGAGGCCCGAAGTCTATCATGGCGCCGATGCCGATGAACAAAAGCAGTGGGAACAGTTCATTGGCAATACCCGCGCGGAACAGCACGTCAATGGCGCCCTCCTCCAGGCCGGTGTCATACAGCTGGTCTACTGCGCCGGAAAGCGGCAGGTTCACCAGAATGGCGCCAAAGCCCATGGGCAGAAGCAGGCTTGGCTCCATATCCTTTTTCACCGCCAGATAAATCAGCACGCCGCCAATGGCCCACATCACCATCATTTTGACAATGTCCAGCCCGCTCATGGAGAGCACAGCGCCGAGCAATGCGTCAATAAAATCCGCAAACATGCGTTTTCCTCCCTGTCAGCCGCAGCCGAGCGCCGCAGCCTGATTGATAAGCTTCATTTAGTTTCGCACAGCGCACACGGTTGTGCAAGCCCTATTTATGAATTTGCATGTAAATTTCACGTAAAATGCCAAACAGCGCACATTTTTTGCGCAGTTTCAGGGCCACTTTGCCTCAGGCCCCGCAGCTGCCGTGCCGGCAGCCGTCCTCCCCGCCATGCGCACAGGAATGGCCGGCCTCATGGCCCTCGCCATGGTGGTGCGTGCAAACTGTGTCCGGGTCATAAGCCAGCGTGCCGGCAAGCAGGGCCTTCACCGCCTCGTCCGCCGGGCCCTGCACGCCTGGGAACAGCCGGATGCCCGCCTGTGCCAGTGCCTGCCGTGCCCCGGCCCCGATGCCCCCGCAAATGAGCGTATCTACGCCTTGTGCAGCCAAAAAGCCCGCCAGCGCCCCATGGCCACTGCCCTGTGTAGGCACGGTTTCGGCCGTTATGATTTTGCCATCCTGCAGATCATATACCCTGAAGGCCTGCGAATGGCCAAAATGCTGAAATACCATTCCGTTTTCATAAGTAACGGCAATTTTCATTTTCCTCTTCCTTTCCTGTTTTGCCCTGCGCCGAGGCGCAGAAGCTTTATTTATCATACCTCTATTTTCTGTTTCTGGCAATGCCCGGGCACCCGCCTTGTGTGCAAATCAGGCAGACAGGTGCATAAAATGAGGCAATCCAAGGGGGCGCGCCTTGAGCGGGGCGCAGGCTCTACACAGCTTCAAAAAGTGAGGTGTTTCACATGAAAATGCAGCATTATGAAACCGATGCAGGCATCGCCCTCTGCCGGAAAACACCCGGCGCGTTTCTGGTAGACGTGCGCACGCCGGGTGAATTTCAAAGCGGGCATATCCCGGGCAGCATCAATCTTCCGCTGGAAATACTTGCCGCCGCTCCTCTTCCCCAGGGGCCTCTATTTATATACTGCCGCAGTGGCCAGCGAAGCCGTGCAGCATGCCGTATTCTGGCACGGCGCGGTGCCAGCGCCACAAACATCGGCGGCATCCTCTTTTATCACGGCGCTCTGGCCCGCACCTGAGTTGCCCTTCGTACAGGCACATTTTTTCTGACATTATTTTTTCTGGCCGTTCGCCTCACCATTTTGTCTTCCGAGCGAAAACAACCTTGGAATATTTTCCCTGCCGGAATGGTGATTTTCCCCGTTTCGGCAGGGATTTTTCGCACGTTTCCACACAATTTGCCGAAAACAGAGTGAACGGCTTGCCTTTTGGGGCACGTCTGTGCTAGGATTTCTTTCGTATATTACTATCTTGAAGGAGGTCTGTGCCATGAAACAACAACTGCGCGGAAAGGAATTGTTTTTGGTAGGCGTAACGCTGTTTTCCATGTTTTTTGGCGCAGGCAACCTGATTTTTCCGCCCTTTGTGGGCTATCAGGCCGGCTCTGTCTCCCTGCCCGCCTTTCTGGGTATGGCCCTGACGGCAGTCTGCTTCCCCGTGCTGGGTGTTGTGGCCGTGGCCAAGGTGGGCGGCACCGACAGGCTGTGCAGTAAAATACACCCCTCTTTCGCCATTGTTTTCACCATTCTGGTATATTTGTGCATCGGCCCCATGCTGGCTATTCCCCGCACTGCCAGCACATCGTATTCTATGTTTGCCTTTCTCACCGCCCGCTTTGACGGTATGACGCTGGTGGGAATCCCCATGGACTGGGTGCTGCGCGCGGCGTTTTCTCTTGTCTTTTTTATCGGGGCCTATCATCTTGCCAAGCGCCCTGCCCGCTTCAAGGACATCTTGGGCAAATGGATGACACCGGTTCTGCTGCTGATGATTGTCGTGATGTTTGTTGCCGGCCTGTTCTGCCTGAAGGACGTGCCTGCAGCCCCGCAGGAGGCATATGCAAGCGGCGCCTTTATGAAGGGGTTTGTAGAAGGCTATAACACCATGGATACGCTGGCAGCCATCGTGTTCGGCATTGTCATCGCACTGAACGTGCAGGCCTGCGGCGTGACAGAGAGAAAGGCCGTTGCCCGCTCTATCATGAAGGCGGGTGTGATAGCCGGTGTGTTTCTGTTTACCGTGTACGGTCTGCTGGCCTGGCTGGGCGCGCGCGGCAGCGCGGTGCTGGCACAGGCGGCAGATGGAACGGCTGTGCTGTCGGGCCTGTGCCTGCAGTTCTTTGGCCCGGTGGGCGCCTTGCTTCTGGCGGCTATCTTTTTCGTAGCCTGCTTTAATGTGTGCACGGGCCTTTTGTCCAGCTGCGCAGCCTTTTTTCACGAAAAATTTCCGCGCTTTTCTTTTATTCGCTGGCTTCAGGCATTCGCGGTGGCAAGCTTCCTTGTCTCTATTTTAGGTCTTGAGTTGATTTTGAAAATCTCTGTGCCTGTCCTCACCCTGTTGTACCCAGTGGCAATTGCCATCATTATCATAAACCTGCTGCCCTTTGCCTGGGCCCAGAAGCCCATTGTGCACCGGGCTGTGACGGTGCTGGCCTTTGCCGTCAGCATCTGGTCTATGTTTTAAGAGGTGAAGCTATGACAACGCAGGTGGTTGCCGCTCTGATTTGGCGCGATGGTAAATTTCTGATATGCCAGCGCCCGGCACACAAGGCACGAGGCCTTTTGTGGGAATTTGTAGGCGGCAAGGTAGAGCCCGGCGAGACAAAACAGCAGGCGCTTGTGCGCGAATGCCGGGAAGAGCTGGGCATAGAGACGGCCGTAGGTGATGTATTCATGGAGGTGACGCACACCTACCCGGACATCACGGTGCGTTTGACACTGTTCCATGTGTCCATCACCCAGGGAGAGCCGCAGAAGCTGGAACACGAAGATATGCGCTGGATTTTCCCGGCAGATATCCCTCAGTATGTATTCTGCCCTGCGGATGAGGCTATTTTACAGAAACTGCGCGGGTATGCCGTGAGCATCACGCAGTAGAGCATGCCCGCATGCGGGCACGAGGGAAGCACCTGGCCTGCTTCTTTATAAAAAACAGGAACGTTCCAGAGGCTTTCTCCGGGGCAGGGGGCAGGAGTGCAGGCTTCTGCCCTGCTGTTCCACCGCAGCATACAGCCAAGCCTTCGGCAGCCCTCTGTCTTAGCCGGTGCCGTACAGGGAAGCAGCCCTGCTGAATGGGTGATTTGCATGTACGGCAGCATCCAGTTTTTTGACAGCAAAAGGCTCTAAAGCTTTGCGAAGCGAAATACCGCAGGCAGATTTCTGCCGAGGGCAGGCGTGGTTCTGCGAAGTAAAATACCCGCCTGCGGCGGACAGGCGGGAGAAGAATTCTGTGCTGCGGCACGCGCCCCCAGCGATGCAATGCGGTTTTGCGCTGCAAATTCAGATGCAGAAGATCGAAACGTCCCCGTGGCAAGCCTGATGGCTGCCACGGGGGCGTTCTTTTCGTCTGTACCTAAAATTCATAAGCAAGGCTGTGCTGCACCGCTTCTTTTGTCATTTATGCACCGCGGCGAGGGGGCTTTTATCAGGCTGCCGCGCACGCGCACACACCTCTCCCCTTCCTTGGGGACCTTCCCTGCACAGCCCCTGCCCCGCGGACCGAGGCGTTTCCCTTCTGCTTTGCTTCGGGGCCGCCTTCGTCAGGTCCCCGGAAAATTCCAACAGCTGGTGCACTTTCTTTTTGCTGAAGGACAGCTTTTCATCGTCCACCACAAGGCACGGCACGCTCATCACCTGATATTTCTCACGCAGAGCCGGAAAATGGTTTAAATCATACACATCCGCCGTCACCTGCGGGTTCGCCGCCGCAATGCGCTGGGCGGCCGCGACAAGCTCCGGGCACATAGTGCAGGAAAGCGAAACCAGCACCTTCATGTGCACAGCCCCAAGCGCTGAATGGATGCAGCCGAGCCTGCATCCAGCGCCTGCCCCGGTCCTGAGGCGTTATAAAGCCCCGGCACGAAAGAGGTGAACTCGTGCCCGCCGGGCACACCGTGAAAGGCAAGGCCGGTGTCTGTGCCGTCCTCCCTGCACACGCGCACGCAGGGAAGGGCCTGCTCCTGCTGCGGGGCCTCGTCTATCTGCACAGAGAGCTTATCCGTCAGCTCTGCAAGCTGCTGCATATACTGGCGCAGTTCTGCTGAAAGCGCGTCATCCCGCAAGAACAACCGCAGCACAATCGGCTGCTGCATTTTGGAAAAAACAGCTTCCAGCTGAGCCAGCATCTCCGCGTCGAACAGGCCGCCTGCGGGCCGGCCGCCGGGCTTGTGCTGTGCCGTGTTTTCGCCCGGCAGCATTTTTGGCGCCTGCGGCCGAAGGCCCGTTTTCTGCTGCATCTGCGCCGCATATTTCTCCAGCTCTGTGGCGGCAGGGCACCCTCGCCCACCGCCGTCACCACTTGGCGCAGCGGCTTTGCGCACACATCGCTTGCCGCATAAAGCCCCGGCATACCGGCGCACTGATCCCGCCCGGTGTGCACATAGCCGTGCACGTCCAGCTCTGCCGGGCCGCGTACAAGGTCTGTGGCGGGTTCGCAACCCACGAACGCAAACACGCCGAACGTCTCGCCTTGAGGCGGGCGGTATTCCGTCACTTCGCCTGTGGCCGTGTTGCGCCAGCGCAGGAAACGCAGGGCCGTATCGACCGTCATCCGTTCCACCTGTGTGTTGGGAAGGACTGTTATTTTCGGGTGGCCGCGGCGCAGGTGAAATCGCTTTTTCGCAGAAGAATGGTGACGTGGCGGGTATATTTCGTTAGAAAAACGCTTTCCTCCGCCGCGGCAAAGCCTCCGCCCACCACAAACACATCCTTGCCGGTAAAGAATTCGCGGTCGCAGGTGGCGCAATAGGCCACCTGCGACCGCGAAATTCCGCCTCCCCGGCAAAGCCCACCATGCGCGGGTGTGCCCCGGTAGCCAGCAGCACGCCAAATCATTTCAGACCGCCCCGGATGGTGTGCACTGTTTTTATATCGCCGTCCATCTGCAAGCCCTGTACCTCGGCCAGAAGAATTTCCGCGCCAAAACTCTGCGCCTGCTGCCGCATGGCCTCTGTCAAGGCCGTCCCGCTGGTGCGTGCTACGCCGGGGTAATTCACCACTTCGGCCGTAATGGTAATCTGCCCGCCTAAGGGCTTTTTTCCACCACAACAACGCGGTAGCGGGCGCGGGCGAGATACAGGGCCGCCGCCCATGATGACGGCGTCATATAGCTCCTGCCGTTCCATAACGCTCAAAGCTGCCCTACAAGGTCCAGGCTGGGCTTCAGCATTTTGTCGCCGGGCTGCTGTTTTGCCGGGTACACCTCGTTCCCATGCTGCGCCACAAACTGGCTGGCCCGCACACGGCGCAGCAATTCGTCCGCGTTGCGGCCCACATTGCCGGCTGTCATTTCATAGGCCACTATTTTCTCCTCCGGGTTTACAATAAAGCTGCCGCGCCCGGCCACGCCGTCCGCCTCGGCATACACTTCAAAATCTTTGGCCAGGTCATGAGTCGGGTCCGCCAGTATGGGGTACTGCATCTTGCGGATGCACTCTGGGGCATCATGCCAGGCCTTATGCACATAGCGGGTATCGCAGGAAACAGCGTACACCTCACAGCCCGCGGCCTTGAATGCCTCGTATCTATTGGCAAGGTCCTCCAGCTCAGTGGGACACACAAAGGTAAAAGTCGGTGAGGTAGAAGAAAAATACGCTCCATTTGCCCAGAACATTGGCCTTTGTCACGGTTTTGAAGCTGCCACCGTGAAATGCCTGCACGGAAAAATCGCTCACTTCTTTGTTTATCATAGACATAGGGTATAACTTCCGTTCAATAAAATGTCTTTGGTTAGTTAAAACTAACTATCGTATTCGCCATTGTACCAGAATCCCGGCGCCGTTGTCAATCTGTGTTGCTAATAAGGTTTTATATAACCTCCGTGCTTTCACCGCTCAGAAGCCGGGTCATGGAAGCCTCATTCAGCGCGGAGCGCAGGGTGTCTATTGGCTGCAGCATGCGCATATCCTTCATTTCGGCTATAAGCGCCTGCATCTGCTTACCGCTTGCAGGCGTCCATGAGCCATTCTGCACAAGCCCCACGGCGCGGTTTTGCAGGTTCAGCGCCTTCATATCATGCAGAAGGCCCAGCATGGCGGGGTAAACACCGGGGCGCCGCCAGCACCAGATGGCTGCACCGGAATATCTCACCAATCAGCACAGAGACATGCGTGCTGGAAATGTCATAGACAGCAATATTTTTCACGCCCGCCTGCGCAAGCCCGTTTTCCAGAATATCTGCCGTATTTTCCGTGTTGCCGTAATAGCGCCGTGCATCGACCAGCCAGCCGCGCTCAAAATCCAGCTCATCTTCAAACAGGTTCCCGTTCAGCGCCCCAAAGCTGCTGAAGGCATCCGCCGAAAACAAAATTCTTTCGCTTTTCTCATACGCCATCATCACTTCCGGCCAATGCACTATAGGAGTGAAGAAAAAGCGCAGAGTGTGACGGCCCGGCGCCAGAGTATCGCCGTCCTTCACCACAATGCCTCTTCCCTCCAGCAGCAGGCCGTAGGACTGACGGTTCAGGGCAAATATCTTTTCATTTCCCACCAGCTTCATATTTGGAAAATGCAGCATCAGTGCCTCTATATTGGCACAGTGGCCTGGTTCTATATGGTCTATCACCAGGTAATCCAGCCCGCGGCCCCATAACTCATATAAAACATTTTCCAGGAACTGGCAGGAGGGGCAGAGAGGTTCACCGTATCTATCAGTTCTGTTTTTTCTTCCATAATGAGGTAAGAGTTATACGCTCCGCCGCGCGGAACGGGAAACAGGTTTTCAAAAAGCGCCAGACGGCGGTCACTGCCGCCCACCCAAGTGATGGCGTCCGTCAATTTCCGGGTGCAATACATAGTTTTCCTCCTTTTGGCACGGCTGTCTCAGCGCCGCTTTGTGCCCTGGTTCTTTACTGATGTTCGATAAAGAAGTAGTAGAAGTGTAAAAATTTTGCCGTTCCTATCCGGCACTTGCGCATTGTGTCGGACAGGTCGGGCGGTTATTCGGGCAAGTCCACCTTGCCAACAAAAGAATAATAAATCTCAATGTCCTGTCTGCGGGTCTTGTTCTCGTCATAGCTGCACTCATGCACAACGATTTTCTCTACAAACTCACGCAAGAGGGTGTGGGTCAGTTCTTCAAAGTTCATGTGCTTGCGGACAATGTTCATAAACTTTTCTGCGTTTACGGTAGCTTCCTGTGCTTTGGAAAGCTCCGCCTGTATTCTGGCAACACGCTCTTTCAATTCCTGCTGTTCGGCTTCATAGTCTGCTGAAAGCTCCGTGAAACGCTCGTCAGAAATGCGACCGCTTACGCTGTCCTCATACAGCCGCTTGAAAATAGCGGAAAGTTCACCGATACGCTTTTCGGCAGCTTCCAGTTCCTTTTTCTTGGCGGCGTTCCGGCGTTTGCCGCCGTCCTCGTTCTGCTCGATCAGCAGCTTCATAAACCGGGCTTCATGCTTTGCCGCATAGCTCGTCACTTTCCGTAGATTGGAGAGAACGCCCGCAGTCAAAAGGTCGGTGCGGATAAAATGTGCGGTGCAGTCATGGGTGCGCTTTTTGTAGTTCCCGCAGATATAGCAGTCCTGTTTCCGCTTATCGGTCTGGTAACGCTGCTGATACATGACGCTGCCGCAGTCCGCGCAAAAGAGCATACCAGAGAACAAGCCCACTTCATCATAGCGGTTCGGACGCTTGCGCTGTTTGCGTAATTCCTGCACACGCTCCCATGTCTGGGTGTCGATGATAGGCTCATGGTGGTTCTCGAAAATTGCCTGTTTCTCAATGGGATTTTCTATGCTGTGCTTGGTCTTGTAGGACGGTTTCTCCGTCTTGAAGTTCACCAAACAGCCCATGTACTCCCGGTTTTCAAGGATATGCACCACGGTATTTGTCGCCCATTTGCACTCATAGCCGAGGTGGTAGCGGCGGGTGCTTCCCGTCCTGCGGTATTCCAGCGTCCCCGGCGTGGGGATTTGCTGCTCTGTGAGCATACGGGCTATCTTGGTCGGACCGTTCCCGGCAAGGCAGAGGTTGTATATCTGCTTGACTACGGGTGCAGCTTCCTCGTCAATAATGAAATTTTCGTCCTCGTCCATGAGGTAGCCATACACAGGCTTGCTTGTGATGGGCTTGCCACTCATGCCTTTTGAGCGTTTTACTGCTTTGATTTTCTTACTCGTATCTCTCACCAGCCATTCGTTGAAAATGTTCCGCAGAGGGGCAAAATCATTGTCGCCCTGTGCGCTGTCTACTCCATCGTTGATGGCGATAAAGCGGACTCCTTTTTGTGGGAAAATCATCTCGGTATACATTCCCACCTGCAGGTAGTTTCGCCCTAACCGTGACATATCCTTTACGATAACGGTAGCCACTTTCCCGGCTTCAATGTCCGCAAGCATGGATTGAAAGCCCGGTCTTTGGAAGTTCGCACCAGAATAGCCATCGTCCGTGTACCAGCGCAGATTGGAAAAGCCGTTCTGCTTTGCGTAGGTTTCAAGGATACGCTTCTGGTTGGAAATGGAATTACTTTCGCCTTGCAGCTCGTCCTCATGGGATAGTCTTGGATAAAGGGCAGTGATTTTCTGGGTGGTCTGTCTTAACATAAAATCCTCCGTTTCCGACAGCCAGCCCCACTATTCCGT
>ENA-ORTH01001057-ORTH01001057.1-human-gut-metagenome-genome-assembly--contig:-NODE-1057-length-30731-cov-4.516234_pt1 | contig 30731 bp, 25 predicted proteins | sample MGYA00241914_ERZ509192 | MGnify/ENA primary metagenome ERZ509192 (study PRJEB26280, sample SAMEA2338826) | human gut metagenome | biome: human gut; feature: human-associated habitat; material: faeces... | reverse complement strand
TTTTATCCATGAACCAAGCTGCCTTCAGAATCAGGTGACGAACTTTAGGAGAGATGGTTGTTAAGTAATCTGGGACAGTGTTAATGAATTCCATCATAACGGCCCGGTATTCCTCATAGACCGCAAATGCCTCTTCCAGAGGCATGGGGCGGCAGTCCGCTGTCTGCACCTGCTCCAGCGCCTGGGACATCAGCGTTTCCAGACTGGACAGATCGCTTTCGCCCATGGGCTGCCTGAATGGTCCGGTTATTGGGAATGGTGACGCCGATGACGGGGACCTTGGGCACCGCCACCTTAAAGTTTTCACAAACGCATTTCAGCGTATCACACTGGGACGGAATGAGCGCAGCCTTCAACATATCATATTTTCCAGAGAGCCCCAGTTCCAGGTTGGCCCGCATGATAGAGCAGGCAAAGCTCTGAATGTACTGATTGGACTTCTGGAAAGAGGAAATGCCCCCCCATAGCCCCACCGGCAGGAACCCGGCAGCATAGACCAGCTCCTCTGGAACGAAGAGAGGGAAACAGCCCACGGCAGGCTTGCCCGTCTCTTTCAGCCAGCCGATGGACATGCCCAGCGCCTCTACCATAGTTTTGTCCAGGTCTTTCAGCGCATGCTCCCGCAGGGCGGCAGCCTCGGGATATGTCCGCTCGCAGCTTGCCATATCTGCCAGATACAGCACTTTGTCCAGCTTGGACATGTGGGGCTTGCCGGTGGTATGGCAGCGGATGGCGGAGAGGATCTCTTCATCCTCCACGCCGTATTCTGTTTTTGCAAGCACGGCCGCGGCCGCACCGTGCCACACAGGCGGCAGATGCCTGGCCGCATCCTTCGCTATTATAGCATTTTCCGTGATTATCTGCAACATTCTGTCTTTCGGCAGCTCTTTGGCAATGTCGTGCAGAAGGGCGGCAAGCGCCGCCTTTCCCTCGCTTACACCGTTGCGCTCTGCCAGGCGCACGGCCAGTTTTTCCACATTGCGCGTATGCTCGTAGCGCCTCTGGCTGAGCGTGCGCTTGGCCAGCCGCGCGGCTTCCTTCCGTGTAATCAATGGCCCCGGGCCTCCTTGTGGATGATATGTGCGCCGCCGCGGTACAGCCCTTCGCGCAGGATGATGCACCGCACCCCGGGCGGCACAAGGTGCGAAATATCTCCGCCGCGCGCCGCCAGGGCGCGCACCTGTGTGCTGGATATTTCCAGCACCGTGCCGGGCGCGAAAATAACCTCGGCCCCTTGCGCCTCAAGCGCCTGCGCGGCGGCAGAAAGGGCGGGCCCGTCGCCGTTTTCCCGGCTGTGCACCACCAGCGCCGAAAGGCGCAGTATCTCGCGCCAGCACCGCCATTCGCAAAACGAAAGCAGCATGTCGCTGCCAAGGCACAGGTGCAGCCGCGCGCCCGGAAAGGTATTTTTCAGCATGCGAAGCGTATCTACCGTATAATTCCTGCCGCCCTGGCCCAGCTCCCACCGGCTCACCTCCACACAGGGTGAAAGCGCCTTAAAGCAGCCGCACATCTCGGCGCGCAGGAGGCCGGGCGTGGCGCTGGCCTGCTTGTGGGGCGGCACGCCTGCGGGCATTACCAGCGCCCTGTGGGGCCGCACGGCGGCAAGACAGGCCGAAAGCAGCGCCATATGGCCGTTGTGGGGCGGGTCGAACGTACCGCCGAACAAAAGCAGCTTTTCCATTGCTCAGCCCTTCAAAAGCGCAGCGTATTTCGACTCTTTTTTCTTTTGCAGGTACAGCACGAACTTCGAGCCTATCACCTGCACGCAGTCTGCCCCCGTCTTTTCGGCCAGCGTGTCCGCCGCCTCGCGCGGGGTATACATGCTGTTTTCCAGCACCTTCATTTTGATAAGCTCGCGCGCGGCCAGGCATTCGGCCGTGCTTTTTACAAGCGCCTCGTTTATTTCGCCCTTGCCCACCTGAAACACCACGGGCAGGGCCTGCGCCTCTTTGCGCAGGATGGCGCGCTGTTTGCTTGTCAGCATAAATGGCTTCCTTTCCGGCTTTGCAGCCTGTGTTTTATTCTTTCGACGGGCAGGCAGGGCCGCACACGGCCCCCAGAACACCTATATCCGCAAGGAAGGCGGGCAGCTCCTGTTCCATCAGAGCCAGCGCGCGGGCGCGGTGGCTGATGGCGTCCTTTTCGTCCGCCGAAAGCTGGGCGTAGGTGCGCTGCGCGGTGTTTGCTTTGCATGCCGCGCCCCGGCCCGGCATGCCCACCTCGTCCGGGATGAACAGCGGGTCGTACCCAAAGCCGTTTTCTCCCTTTTCCTCAAAGCCGATGGCGCCGGGGCACCGGCCCACATACACTGCGTGGCGCCCGCCCGGCAGCCACACGCACACGGCGCTTGTAAAATGCGCCGCGCGCCGCGCTGCGGGCACGCCCTCCAGCGCGGCCAGCAGCTTGCGGTTGTTGGCGCCGTCGTCGCCGTGCACACCCGAATAGCGCGCCGAATACACCCCCGGCGCGCCGCCCAGCGCATCCACGCACAGGCCGGAGTCATCCGCAATGGTGGGCTTTCTGCACGCCTCGCAGACGGCCTGCGCCTTGATGGCGGCGTTCGCCTCAAAGGTGGCACCGGTCTCCTCCGGCTCCAGCAGGACGCCCGCCTCGCGCTGCGAGAGCACGGTGTGCCCCATGCGCACAAGGATGCGGCGCATCTCCGCCAGCTTGTGGGCGTTGTTGGTGGCTGCGACAAATTCCATATTACACCTCAAATGTGAAGATTTCTTTGCGTCCCTTCAGTCTTCGCGCAAAAACAGCGCGTCCACAAAGGCCCCTGCGTCGAAGGGCATCAAATCGTCCATGCCCTCGCCCACGCCCACAAAGCGCACGGGCAGGCCCAGCTTTTCCTTTACGCTGATGGCGGCGCCGCCCTTGGCCGTGCCGTCCAGCTTGGTGAGCACCACGCCCGTGGCGCCCGCGGCGTCGATAAACTCCTGCGCCTGGCTGATGGCGTTCTGCCCGGTGATGGCGTCCAGCACCAACAGCGTCTCCACGCTGGCGGCCGGGCAGGCCTTGCCCACGGCGCGGCTTATTTTGGCAAGCTCGGCCATGAGGTTCTTTTTATTGTGCAGGCGGCCCGCCGTATCGCAGATGACAATGTCCGTGCCCTTTGCCGCGGCAGACTGCACCGCATCGAACACCACGGCGGCGGGGTCCGCTCCCTCCTGGTGACGCACCATGGGCACGCCCGCGCGCTGGGCCCACACGCCAAGCTGCTCGGACGCGGCAGCGCGGAAGGTGTCGCCCGCGGCCAGAAGCACCGTTTTGCCCGCGTCCCTGTAATAGTGGGCCAGCTTTGCAATGGACGTCGTTTTGCCCACGCCGTTCACGCCGATGATGAGGATAACCGCCGGATGGCCGGAGAGGTCGAACTGCCTTTCGGCCTGCATATGCTCTTTCACAATGTCCTTCAAAGCGGCCAGCGCCTCGTCTCCGGTTCTCAGCCGCTGGCTGCGCACACGCGCGCGCAGCTCGTCCACAAGCTGCACGGCCACGCCCGCGCCGGTGTCGGCCAGAATGAGCTGTTCCTCCAGCTCGTCATACAGTTCGTCTGTGATTTCGCCCGCCGAGACCATATCGGCAATGGTGCCGAAGATGGAGTCCCTCGTCTTTTTCAGGCCCTGGCCCAGTTTTTCAAAAAAGCCCATAGTGTTCTTCCTTTCCATTGGTTCAGTTCACAAGGCTCGCGTCCACGTGGTTCACGTCCAGCCGAAGCAGCTTCGAGACGCCGTCCTCCTGCATGGTGACACCGTACAGCACGTCGGCCTCCTCCATGGTGCCGCGGCGGTGCGTGATGACAATGAACTGCGTGGAGCCGCAGATGCGCCGCAGATACTGCGCAAAGCGGGTGACATTCACGTCGTCCAGCGCGGCCTCTATCTCGTCCAGCACGCAGAACGGCGCGGGGTTCACTGCAAGGATGGCAAAATAGATGCTGATGGCCACCAGCGCCTGTTCGCCGCCCGAGAGCGCCGACAGGTTCTTGATAATCTTGCCCGGCGGGGCCACCTCTATTTCGATGCCGCTTTCCAGCACATCGGCCTCGTCCTCCAGCTTCAGGCTGGCGCTGCCGCCGCCGAACAGCTCGGCAAAGATGCGCCCGAAATTGCGGTTGATGGCCTCGAAGCTCTGCGTGAACATGCTGCGCATCTCGGCCGCAAGCGAGGCTATCATCTTTTCCAGCTCCGCCTTGCTCTGCTCTACATCCGCCACCTGGGCGCGCATGTAGTCATAGCGCGCGCGCACCTCGGCATATTCGTCGATGGCGCCCACGTTCACATTGCCCAGCGCGCGTATTCTGGCGCGCACCTCGCCCACGTCGCGCCGAAGCTGGGCGGCGCTTTCAAACGGCACGCACAGCGCCTCGGCGTCAGAGAGGGTGAGCTCGTATTCCTCCCACAGCTTGGCCGCCGTTGCATCATACTCTGCGTCCTTCTGCTCTTTCTGCTCGGCAAGGCGGGCGGCCTCGCGGCCAAGCGCCTCGCGCTCGTCCGTCAGCCTGCGCACAAGAGCCGTGTTCTGGGCGGTGGCGCCCTCTTTTTCCAGGCGCTGCTGCGCAAGGGCGCGTATCTCCTCTTCACAGGCGGCAATGGCCTCGCGGCTTTGCTGCGTCTGCGCGCGCACAGCCTCAATGGCGGCGCAGTGCTGTTCGTTCTGCTGCTCCAGCGCGCGCAGGGAGGCCTCTATCTGGCGCGCGCGCTCGTCTTTTTCGCCCGTGCGGTCCCGCAGGGCCTCCAGCGAGGCGGCATGGGCCTCGGCGTCCTTTTCAAGGCCCAGCTTGTGCAGCTTGCACTCGCTCAGCTCATCTGCCAGCCTTGTTCGCGCGGCAAGAAAGTCGCCGTCCGTACCGGATACGCCGGCCAGCTCTGCCTCCAGAATGTGCGCCTGCTCTTCGGCGCGCTGCATGTCCGCCTGCGCCTCGGCCCCGGCGGCGGCCTGCCGGGCCTGCGTCTGCTCCAGCTCTTCCCGGCCGCGCTGCAGCGCGGCCAGGCTTTCGCGCGCGGCGGCCAGGGCCGCGTCCACGCGCTTTGTCTCCACCTCGCCGCGTATCTTATCGCCCCCGGCGGTAATAAGCTCGCTTTCCGCCGCCGTAAGCTGCGCCTCCAGCTGCGTCACCTCGGCGGCGGCGGCCTGCATGCGCTTTGCCGCGCCGGCCCGCTCCTCTTCAAGGCCGGCCAGCCTTTTGCGAAGCTCTTCCAGCTCCTGCTTGCGGCTGAACAGCCCTGCCGAGCGCGACACGCTGCCGCCGGTGAACGAGCCGCCCGCGTTGATGACCTGCCCGTCCCGCGTGACCACGCGGTTGCGGTAGCCCAGCGCGCGCGCCACGCGCGAGGCGGTGTTGATGTCGTCCACCACCACAATGCGCCCCAAAAGGTTGGACACAATGTTTGCATACCTTGCCTCCGCCTGCACCAGGCTGGAGGCGCATACGGCCTCCTGCGGCAGGCTGCGGGCGTCAAAGCCGGCGGGGCGCACGGTGTCCAGCGGAAGGAAGGTGGCACGCCCGCCCTTTGTCTCCTTCAAATACGCCATGGCGGCCTTGGCCGCCGTCTCGTCCTCTACCACGATATTTTGCAGGGCGAAGCCCAGCGCCGTCTCAATGGCCGTCTCATAGCCCGGCTGCACCGTGAGGATAGTGGACACCGGCCCTGTGATGCCGCGCAGGCGGCGTGCCTCCGCGGCCTTCATCACGCTTTTCACGCTGCCCTGAAAGCCGTCCATGCTGTGCTCCAGCTCGCGCAGCAGGGCCGCGCGGCTGCGCGCTGCCTCCTCGGCGCGCGCACACGCCTGCTGGGCGGCCTGCGCCTCGTCCAGCAGCCTTTTGCGGCTTTCCAGCTTGAGGGAAAGCCCTGCCCTGACATTTTCAAGGCGCGTGACGGCTGCGGCTGCGTCCGCCAGAAAGGCGTCCGTCTCGCGCTTTTGCTCTTCCAGCCCGGCAATGGCCTGCTGCGCGGCGGCCTCCTCGCCTGCTTGGGCGGCAAGGCGCGCGGCGGCAGACTGCGCCGCCGCCTGGGCGGCGGCGGCCTCCACCTTCAAATCGGTCGCCCTTGCGGCAAGGGCCGTCAGCTGCGCCTCCAGCTGGCCGCGCCTTTCACCCGTGGCGGCGCTTTTTTCCGTCAGCTCTGCCAGCGAGGCCTCCAGCCGGGCAATGCGCTGCGCCGCGGCCTCTATCTCGGCGCCAAGGGCCGCGCGCTGGGCCTCGTGGGCGGCACGTTCTTCTTCCAGCGCCTTTGCGCCCTCGCTGCCTGCGCGCAGCTCGCCGCGCAGGGTATCGGCCGTGGCCTCGTTGTGGCGGATGTCGTTTTCCAGCACGGCGATGCGCGCGTCTGCCCCTGCGGCGGCCTGCTCCAGCGTACGGATGCCGGCGTTCTTTTCGTCGATGTGCGCGATAAGCGCCTCTATGCCGGCGCGGATGTCCGCCGTGGCCGCCTCTGCAGCCTCAATGCGCCGCGACACGCCTGCATAGTCTGCATTTGCTATCTCTATTTTTCGCTGCGCCTCGCGCACAGCCTCTTTCGCGCGGCGCACGGTGTCCGTCCAAAGCGTCACTTCCAGCCCTTTGCGCCGCTCGGCCAGCTCTAAGTATTTTTTCGCCTTTTCGCTCTCTTTTTCCAGCGGGCCCACGCGCCCCTCCAGCTCGGCCAGAATATCGCGCAGGCGCACCAGGTTTTCCTCCGCCGAGGAAAGGCGGCGCTCGGCCTCGTTTTTGCGGTAGCGGTATTTGGCAATGCCGCTGGCCTCCTCGAATATCTCGCGGCGCTCGGCGCTTTTGGCGCCCACAATCTCTGCAATGCGCCCCTGCCCGATGACGGAATAGCCGTCGCGGCCAAGGCCCGTATCCAGAAACATCTCGTAAATATCCTTCAGGCGCACGTTCTGGCCGTTGACGGTGTATTCGCTCTCGCCCGAACGGTAATAGCGGCGGCCCACCACCACCTCGTCGGCGTCGATGTCGATGCCGCGGTCTGAATTGTCGATGACAAGGCTTACGGCGGCAAAGCCCATGGGCCCGCGCTGGGCCGAGCCGGAAAAGATGACGTTTTCCATCTTGCCGCCGCCGCGCAGCTGCTTTGCACTGGTCTCGCCCATCACCCAGCGGATGGCGTCCGAGATATTCGATTTGCCCGAGCCGTTCGGCCCCACCACGCCCGTGATGCCACGCTCTACCGCGATGCGCGTTTTATCCGGGAACGATTTGAACCCCTGTATCTCCAGCGCTTTCAAAATCATAGGGGAAATTTCCTTTCCGAGTGTTTTCACAAAGCGCGCAGCGCGCTCAGTAGCCCATCAGCGCCAGCGCCTCTTTGGCGGCGGCCTGCTCGGCCTGTTTTTTGGAATGGCCCTCGCCGCTGCCGATGCAGTTCGAATTCAGGTGCACCTCCACCACAAAGTGCTTGTCGTGGTCCGGCCCGGTCTGGCTGGCCACCACATAGTGCAGCCGCTCGGAGGGGTTCTGCTGCACAATCTCCTGCAGCTTTGTCTTATAGTCCTCTTCGGCGCTCTGCTTTGTGAGCGCCGAGGTGACGAAGGGCAGAATGAAGGCGCGCGCGGCTTCGATGCCGCCGTCGAGGTACAGCGCCGCGATGACGGCCTCGAACGCGTCGGACACCACGCTGGGGCGCGTGCGCCCGCCGCCCAGCTCTTCGCCGTGGCCCAGCCGCAGCCAGCGGCCCAAGTCTATCTTCTGCGCAAAGCCGAACAGCGCCGCCTCGCACACAAGGCTGGCGCGCATGCGCGTCAAATCGCCCTCCGGCAGGCTGGAATGGGTGAACAGGTATTCCGCCACCACGATGCTGAGCACGGAATCGCCCAAAAATTCCAGGCGCTCGTTGTGCTTTGTGCCATGGCGCGCCTCGTTTGCAAACGAGGTGTGGGTGAGGGCTGTCTCTAAAAGGGCCCTGTTTCGAAAGGCATGCCCCAGCACGCGCTCCAGCGCTTCGTACTCCATCAGGCCTGCTCCCCCTCTGCTTCGCTCAGCGCGCCCAGCTTTGCGCGCATATCCTCCACCACGCCGCTTTCCACACACTGCTTTGCCTGGCGGATTGCGTTCTGGAAGGCGCGCGCCTTCGACGAGCCGTGCGCCTTTATCACGGGCCTTGCAACGCCCAGCATCAGGGCGCCGCCGTGCTCGTCGGCGTCCATCTTTTTCTTGAACTCCTTCATGCCGTCCTTCACCAGCAGGTAGGCCAGCTTTGTGCCGAGGCTTTTCAAAAACACGCCCTTCAGCTGGCCCACCAGCGTTTTGGCAAGGCCCTCGGTGAGCTTCAGAATGACGTTACCTGTGAAGCCGTCGCACACCACCACGTCCACAGCGCCCGCGGGCACGTCGCGCGGCTCGATATTGCCGGTGAAGTTCACGGCCCTGTTTTCGCGCAGAAGGCGGTGGGCCTCCACATAGACAGGGGTCCCCTTCGTATCCTCTACGCCGTTGTTCACAAGGCCCACCGTGGGGTTTTGGCGGCCCAGCACGTTCTGGGCATAGGCGCTGCCCATCACGGCAAAGGCGTTCAGCATTTCAGGGCGGCATTCCACATTCGCGCCCGCGTCCAAAAGCAGGTACGGCTGCTGCCCGCCGGGCACTACCACGCCGATGGCCGGGCGCTTGACGCCCTTCAGGCGCTTGACAATGAGCGTAGCCCCCGCCAGCAGCGCGCCGGTAGAGCCCGCCGAGACAAAGGCGTCGCCCTTCCCCTCGGCCAGAAGGCGCAGGCCCACCGCCATGGAGGAATCCTTTTTATGGCGGATGGCCGCCGTGGGCTCGTCGTGCATGGAGATAACCTCGCCCGCGTGCACCACGGTGATGCCCTGCATGGGAATGCCGCCCTCTTTCGCGGCCTTCTCAATGGCGGCGCTGTCGCCCACAGCCGTCACCGCAATGCCGTATTCGCGCACGGCGCCGGCGGCGCCGTGCAAAATTTCGCCGGGGGCGTTGTCCCCGCCCATTGCGTCGATGATGATGTTCATGATAATGCTTCCTCCTTGCTGTGATGCCCCGCTGCGGGGCAGTGATGGGGCCGCGGGCATCCGGCGCGCCGCAAAAGGTATTTACCCGGCCGCCAGCGCCGCGCGCATGGCCTGCACCGCGCGCTGGGCCACAAGCAGATAGCGCTGGCGCTTGTCGCGCACGCGCGCCTCCAGCGGCGGCAGAATGCCCATATTGGCGCCCATGGGCTGAAAATCCTTCGACGGCGAGGTGATATAGCGCAAAAGCGCGCCGCACATCGTCTCGGCCGGGTATTCCGGCACGGGCCTGCCCGCAAGGCGCGCGGCAATGGCGCGGGCGGCCAGAAGGCCGCTGGCCGCGCTCTCCATATAGCCCTCGAAGCCCGTGATCTGCCCTGCGAAGAAAATATCAGGCCTTGCCTTCAGGCACAGCCCGGCGGTGAGCAGCTTCGGGCTGTTCAAAAAGGTGTTGCGGTGCATCACGCCGTAGCGCGCGAACTCCGCATTTTCAAGGCCCGGTATCATGGAGAACACGCGTTTTTGCTCGCCGAACTTCAGGTTCGTCTGAAATCCCACCAGATTATACAGCGTACCCGCGGCGTTTTCCGCGCGCAGCTGCACGTTGGCCCACGGGCGGCGGCCGGTGGCCGGGTTTGTAAGGCCCACGGGCCGCAGCGGGCCGTAGCGCATGGTATCCGCCCCGCGGCGGGCCATCACCTCAATGGGCATGCAGCCCTCGTACACGCCCGGCTCTCCGTCAAACTCATGCAGCGGGGCGCGCTCGGCCGACACCAGCGCCTCGTAAAACGCCTCGTATCCCGCTTTGTCGAACGGGCAGTTCAGATAATCCGCCGTACCGCGGCCATAGCGCGAGGCGGCAAACACCTTTGTCATATCCAAACTTTGCGCCGTGACAATGGGCGCCGCCGCATCGTAGAAGGAAAGTTCTTCGCCGCCGGTGACGGCCCCGATGGCCTCCGCCAGCGGCCCTTGGGTAAGCGGGCCGCTGGCCACCAGCGTGATGCCCTGCCCCGGCGCAGGCAGGGCCTTTACCTCCCCGCGGCGCACGGTGATGCCCGGCTGGCCCTCTACAAGCTGTGTGACGCGGGCGCTGAATTCATCCCTGTCCACGGCCAGCGCGCCGCCCGCAGGCACGCTGCACGCGCGCGCGGCCGGCAGAAGCGAGGAGCCCAGCAGCTCCATCTCCGCCTTCAGAAGGCCGCTGGCGGAATCCAGCCGTTCGGCCTTGAGCGAGTTGGAACACACAAGCTCTGCAAAGCCCGCCGAATGGTGCGCCGGGCTGAACGTATGGGGTTTTTGCTCATACAGCGTGACGGGCACGCCCCGCTTTGCAAGATACAGCGCCGCCTCGCAGCCCGCAAGGCCCGCGCCGATGATGTCGATGCGCATATTACTCCTTTTTTTCCGCTGCACTGCGCGAATAGCCGCAGCCCTCTTTTTCGCACACCAGAAGGCCGCTGCGCCCGCCCTTTTTGAACAGCGTGCTGCCGCACTGCGGGCATTTTTCCGCCGTGGGCTCGTTCCACGTCATAAAATCGCACGCGGGGTTCTTCTCGCAGCCATAGTACACGCGCCCCTTTTTCGAGCGGCGCAAAAGCACTCTGCCGCCGCACTTGGGGCACAGGCCGCCGGTGTCCTTCACAAGGCGGCGCGTGTTTTTGCATTCCGGAAAGCCCGGGCACGCCAGAAACTTACCGTAGCGCCCGGTTTTGATAACCATTTTGCGCCCGCACAGCTCGCACACCTCGTCCGTCTCTTCGTCGGGCACCTTTATCTTCTTATCCTTCATGTCCTCTTCGGCCTTTTCCAGCGTGGCCGAAAAATCCTTGTAGAAATCGTCGATTGTCTTGTGCCAGTCGGCTCTGCCGCTCTCTACTCTGTCGAGGTTCTGCTCCATCTGGGCCGAGAAGTGAACGTCCACGATATTGGGGAACTCAGCCTCCATCAATTCATCGATGGCGCGGCCCAGGCGCGTGGGCACCAGCTTTTTCTGCTGGCGCTCCACATAATCGCGGTCGATGATGGTGGTGATGATGGGCGCGTAGGTGGACGGGCGGCCGATGCCGTTTTCCTCCAGCGCTTTGATCAGCGAGGCCTCGGTGTAGCGCGCGGGCGGCTGGGTGAACTTCTGCTCGCCCTCCACGCTTTTCACCTTCAGCACGTCGCCCTCGGAAAGGGGCGGCAGGGCCGTCTCTTTCTTTTCCTTCTCGTCGGCAGATTCCTCATACAGGCGCGAGAAGCCGTCGAACGTGACGGTGTAGCCGCTGGCCTTGAAGGTGTACGCGCCCGCAGCGATGTCCGCGGCCACAGTGGCCTGCTCACAGTCTGCCATCTGGCTGGCGATAAAGCGGCTCCATATCAGGCGGTACAGCTTTGCCTCCGGGCCGGAGATGCTCTTTTCCACCTCGTCCGGCGTCAGGCCGGGCACCGTGGGGCGGATAGCCTCGTGCGCGTCCTGCGCGGCGGTGGCGCTTTTCGATTTATAGGTGCGCTTGTGCCCGCACACATACTGCCCGCCGTAGGCGCCTGCGATGAACTCCTTTGCCGCGGCCACGGCCTCGTCCGCCACGCGCAGCGAGTCAGTTCGCATATAGGTAATAAGGCCCATGGTGCCGCGCCCGGCAATGTCCATGCCTTCATACAGCGTCTGCGCCGCGCGCATGGTGCGCGTTGCGGTAAAGCCCAGCTTGCGGCTGGCCTCCTGCTGCATGGTGCTGGTAATAAACGGCGGCGCGGGAACGCGGCGCCGCTTGCCGCGCGAGACAGCGGCCACCGTAAAGGCCTCACCCTTCACGTCTGCCAGAATGGCGTCGGCCTCGGCCTTTGTTTTCACCTCCATCTTTTTGCCCGCCCTTTCGGCCAGGCGCGCGGTGAACTTTTTGGCCTGCCCCGGCGGGCACAGCACGGCGTCGATGTTCCAGTATTCCTCGGGCTTGAAGGCCTCTATCTCCTTCTCCCTGTCCACAATGAGGCGCACGGCCACGCTCTGCACGCGCCCGGCCGAAAGCCCGCGGCGCACCTTGCGCCACAAAAACGGGCTGAGCTTATAACCCACCAGCCTGTCCAGCACGCGGCGCGCCTGCTGGGCATTGAACAGGTCCATATCAATGGCGCGCGGCGCGGCCATGCCCTCCTGCACGCCCTTTTTCGTAATTTCGCCGAAGGTGACGCGGTTGTGGGCCGCCGGGTCCAGCCCAAGCAGCTTGGCCAGATGCCAGCTGATGGCCTCGCCCTCGCGGTCCGGGTCGGTGGCGAGGAACACCTCGTCGCTCTCCTTGGCAAGGCCCTTCAGCTCCCGAATGACCTTTTCCTTGCCCTTGATGTTGATATATTTCGGCTCGTAGTTTTTTTCCACGTCGATGCCGAGCTGGCTTTGCGGCAAATCTCGGATATGGCCCATGGAGGCCGTCACCTCATAGCCGCTGCCCAGATATTTGCGGATGGTCTTGGCTTTCGCCGGAGATTCCACGATGACTAATTTCGACATAGCACATTTCCTTTGCAAGATATGTTGCCCGCGCCGGGGCAGGGTGCCGCGGCGCTACACGGCCAGCACAAAGCGGCGGCCCGCAAGCTGGCGGCAGGCGCCGGCAAGCTCAAGCTCCGTCAGGGCGGCCATGGCCGCGGGCGGGGCAAGGCCGCTTTCGGCACAAAGCTGGGCCAGCGTTTTCGGCGTGCAGCCCAGCGCCCTTTTTGCGGCAAGGGCCGCCTCGCTCAGCGGCTCTTCACAGGGCGCGCCCGCCTGCGGCGTACCGGCACCGTGCGCGCGGGCCGCATCGCCCTGCGGCAAAGCGCCGTAAAACTCCAGAATATCCGCCGCGCTCACCGCAGCCACAGCCCCGCAGCCCAGAAGATGGTTCGCGCCCTCGCTCAGCGGCGAGAAGATGCTGCCCGGCACGGCGAACACGTCCCTGCCGTATCCCAAAGCCGCGTGCACAGTGTTCATAGTGCCGGAGATGCGCCGCGCCTCGGCCACGCACACACCGCGGCTGAGCGCGGCGATAAGCCGGTTGCGCTGCAAAAAATACGGCCGCATCGGCTCTGTGCCGGGCGGGTATTCTCCGATGACAAGGCCCTGCTTTTCTATCAGGCCCTTCAGCGTGCGGTTTGCCGCAGGGTAGCACATGTCGTGCCCGAAGGCGATGCACGCCACTGTGGGCGTGCCTGCGCGCACAGCGGCCTTGTGTGCCTCGCTGTCAAGGCCGCTTGCCAGGCCGGACACCAGCACAACGCCCGCTTCGGCAAGGCCGCTGGCAATGGCGGCAGTGGCCTCCAGCCCATAGGCGGAGGGGCGCCGGGCGCCGATGATGGCGAACGTGAGCACCTCCGGCCGCAGCACGCCGATATCGCCCTTATAGTATACCACAGGCGGCGGGTCTTCTATCAGGCGCAGCGCCTCGGGGTAAGCCTCGTCGTCCCACGCGGCGATGCACACGCCAAGCTGCCCGCAGCGCGCCAGCACGCCCGCAGCGCTTTGGGGCTGTGTGCTTTGCACTGCATGCAGCTGCCCCGGTGAAAGCAGGGCCGAAAGGTCCTGCGAAAAGCGCGCCTCATACAGCGCCTGCGGCGTGCCGAAGGTGTCCAGCACATCGCGCACATGCACGCCGCCCGGGCCAAGCGCACCGGCCAGCCATACCCAGTAAAGCAGGGTGTTTTCGATCATGTGCCCACCCCTCTGAAATGCCACAGCAGCACGCTGCCCGCCACAGCGGCGTTTAGCGACTCCACCGCGCCCGTCATGGGGATACGCACGGCCATACCGGCAGCCGCCACGGCCTCCGGCGAAAGGCCCGCGCCCTCGTTGCCGATGACGACGGCAAGCCCCCCGTCTGCAGGCGGAACGGCCTCGGCCAACGGGCGCGAGTTTTGCAGCGCCGCCGCGTACACCGCACAGCCCTTTTCGCCCAGCTCGCGCAAAAAGGCCGCGAACTGCGGCACCACAGCCACGGGCACCTTGCCCGCCGCGCCCATGGAGGCGCGCAGCGCCTTCTGGGAAAATGCGTCTGCACAGCCGGGCGAAAGGGCCACGGCGTCAAAGCCGAAAGCCGCCGCGCTGCGCACGAGCGCACCAAGGTTGGAGGGGTCCTGCACGCGCTCAAGGCACAGGTAGCGCCCCTTGCCGGTGAACGCCTGCCGGGGCATGGGCACCGGGCACGGGAACAGCGCAAACAGCCCCTGCGGCGTGCGCGTGCCCGCCAGCTTCTGTGCCACCGGCAGCGACACCTCGCACGCCGCGCCGCCCAGCGCCGCAGCCTCGGCCATTCTGGAATCAAGATAATATACCTTGTAGGGCCGGAAAGCGCGGGCCAATTCCTCGCACAGGCGCACGCCCTCGGCAAAAAACACGCCCTCGGCGCGGCGGAAGGCCGCGTCGTCCCGCACCCTGCAGGCATATTTGACAGCCGCATTCTCCCGGCTTGTGATGCACAGCGCCACGGCACAGCGCCCCCTTCCGGCATGCACACGGGCCCCGCGCCCTGCAAATGCAGGCGCGAGGCGCGTGCAGCTCAAATACAAAGCAACGCCCGGGCACGCGTGCACGGGCGTAAGCTTTTGTGCTTTATTTCGCAGCTTTTGCCGTTTCCACCAGCGCGGCGAAGCTCTTTTCATCGTGAATGGCCATCTCGCTCAGCATTTTGCGGTTCAGCTCGATGCCGCTTTTCTTCAGGCCGTTCATAAAGGCGGAATAGCTGGTGCCGTTAGCGCGGCAGGCAGCGTTGATGCGGGTGATCCACAGGCGGCGGTAATCGCGCTTTTTCTGCTTACGGCCGGCAAACGCATAGTTGCCGCCCTTCATCACCTGCTGTTTTGCCATTTTGAAATGCTTGGATTTGCTGCCGAAATAGCCCTTGGCCAGCTTCAGCACCTTTTTCCTTCTTTTGCGCGTCATCATAGCGCCTTTGATACGTGCCATATTCTACAATCTCCTTTTATGTCGAGTAAAAAAAGCTTATGTTCTCACACAAATCAGCCGTACGGCAGCATGTCCTTCACGGCGGCCGTGTTGGTCTTGTCCGCATAGGCGGGCTTGCGGTAGCCGCGCTTGATCTTCGTGGTCTTGCCGTGGCCGTTCAAAAGGTGGCTGCGGTAAGCGTGGCCGCGTTTCACCTTGCCGGTCTTTGTGAGCTTGAAGCGCTTTTTCGCTCCGGAGTGTGTTTTCATCTTAGGCATTTTGGATTTCCTCCTTCAAATTACTGCGCCTTTGCGGGCGCAAGGAACATCTGCATGCTGCGCCCTTCGAGTTTCGGCTGTTTTTCCACCACTGCGTCCGGCAGGGCCTGGGCGAAACGCTTGTGCACCTCGAGGCCGAGGTTTGTGTGCGCCATCTCGCGGCCGCGGAAGCGGATGGAAACTTTCACCTTGTCGCCCTTGGCAAGAAACTTCGCCGCCTGGGCCACCTTGGTGTTGAAGTCGTTCGTGTCGATGTTCAAAGACAGCCGTATCTCTTTGATATCCACGATTTTCTGGTTCTTGCGCGCTTCTTTTTCGCGTTTCTGCTGCTCGAAGCGGAATTTGCCGTAATCGAGAATCTTGCACACGGGCGGCTGCGCCTGCGGGGCAATCTTCACAAGGTCCAAATTGGCCTCTTCCGCCCTGCGCATCGCATCGCGCACCGGCACAATGCCGAGCTGGCTGCCGTCTGCGCCAATCAGGCGCACCTCTTTGTCGCGAATGGCTTCGTTGATCTCCATTTCTTTTTTGCCGCTGATGGTAAAGCACCTCCAAACCATAATTCTGCCTGCGGGGGCTGCCCGCCTGCATCATGTGAAAAAAAGCGGCCGCCCGGGTGGGCAGCCGCCAAACATACGCAATATGCGCGCAAAGCGCCTTTGCTGTTTTAACCCGGCCCCTGCGGGGCGCAAGGTGAGCACGGCTGCCGGCCGATGCTGCTTTGTTTACTAAGCCAGTATATGCCAAGCGTTGTGCATTTGTCAAGCGTTTTTTCTCTGTGTGCGCAAAAAATGCCGCTGCCGCCTGCGCAGGCCGGGCCGCCGGGCGCGGGCCGGCCAAGGGCACCGCGCGGCGCGCTAGCCCTCGGCCAGAGGCACATCCACCTCCTGCCGCAGGGAAACGGCGTAAAGGGTCAGTTTTTTTACCGAAACGCCGAGGCGTTTTTCCACCGCGCCCTTATAAATGCGAAGCTGCCGGGCATAGCTCTCCACAAGGGCGGCAGGCGCCTTGGCCCTGTCTGTTTTATAATCCACAATCTCGGCCTCGCCGCCGTTCACCAGCACGGCGTCCGCAATGCCCTGCACCAGCACCGTGCGCGTGGCAAACCGGGGCGGGATATCCGGCTGCACATATTTCGCGCTCACAGAGGTGAGAAAGGCGTATTCCCGCAGCAGTTTCTGCGCAGAAAGCATGCGCGCCAGAAGCGGCGAGGAAAAAAACGCCGCAAGGCCCGCCTCATCCAGATGTGCGCGCAGCTCGGGCGCAAGGTAGCCCTCGCGCACAAGGCGCTGCAGCTCGGCGGCAAGGTTCTCCCTTGCCGCGGCAAGGTCTGCAAATTGCAGCACGCTGTGGGTGGCGGTGCCGCGCTCGGCCCCGGTGAGCCCCTCTTTGTACAGGAAGGCAGGGCGCGAAAGCACTCTGGCCGCACCCGCGTGCGAAAGGGCCGACACACTCATCTTCACAGGCAGCATTTCCAGCGCGGCGTTCGGGCGCGGCGCTGCAAAATTCCGCCTCAGCGCGCGCAGGACGTCTTCGTCCGGCGCGCATTCCGCCTGCGGCTGGGGCCCTGCCGCAGGCACGGCCTGCCCGCCCCCGCCGCACAGCACCGCCTCAATGTGCCCCTGCGCCGGAAGAGGCGCAAGGCCCGCCGCGCCCGCCAGTTTGCGCAGGTTTTCGCAGTCCGGGTGAAGCAGGGCCGCCGCACACAGCCAGGTGGAAAAGCTGGCCGCGCCCGCCAGTGCCTGCGTGCGCGCCGCCGCGCCGCCGCGCAGGGCCGCCGCCAGGGCGGCCAGCGTCTTTTCCGGAGAGGGCATGGCGCACTGGGCAATGAGCTTATCCTTCGCGCGCGTAAGGGCCACATACAAAATGCGCATCTCTTCGTCCACCGCCTCGCGCAGGCCTGCAAGGCGCACGGACGCGTGGGGCGCCGTCTCGTACAGGCCGCCCTCTCCCGCGCGCAGGCGCAGGCCCAGGCCCAGCACAGGGTGCAGCAGCACGGGCTCGTAGCTGTCGCGGAAATTAAAGCGCCGCTGGCATTCGGCCAGCACCACGATGGGGAATTCCAGCCCTTTGGAACGGTGGATGGTCATGATGGACACCGCGCCGCCTGCTGTGCCCGGCGCCGTCTGCGCCGCACCGCCCGCTTCGAGGGCGGCGTCCACCCCGCGCAGAAAGGCGTCCAGGCTCAGCCCGCGGGCGTCCGCCGCAGCCATATAGGCCGCGAAGGCGCGCAGGTTTTCGCGCCGCTGCGGGCCGTTTTCCATGGCGCCCGCCACTGCGGGCCAGCCCGTGCGGGCGTATGCGTCCTCGCACACCTCGTACAGCGGGGCGCAGGCCGCCCTGGCGCGCAGGGCGCGCAGCACGGCGGCAAGGCGCTGCTCTTTTTCGCCGCCGCTTTGCAGCACGGCGGCATACAGCGTGCCCTGCGGGCAGGCAAGGCGCAGGCGCGCAAGGTCGTCCGGCGAAAAGCCGAACATGCCGCTGAGCATCACGGCGGCCATATGGATGTCCTGCGCAGGGTTATCCACCACGCGCAGCAGTGAAAGCACGCACCCCACCTCCGGCTGGGACAACAGGTCTTCGCCTGTGTCCGCCGCGGCAGCTACGCCCGCGCGCTCCAGCGCAGCCTCGTACTGGGCAAAATTGGCGCGGCTGCGCAGCAGGATGCAGAAATCCTCCGGCCGGCACGGGCGCGTGCCGCCCTGGCCGTCGCGCACGGCAAAGCCCGCGGCCAGCATACCGCGGATATGCCGAGCCACCACGTCTGCGTCCGTGCCTGCGTCTTCGCCCGATAAAAGAAGCTGCATGGGCCCGCCGTCATAGCCGTCCGGCGCGCCGCAGCGAAGCTGTTCGCGCGCATAGTCGATGCCGCCCACCTCGCGCGACATCACAGCGCAGAACACGTCGTTCACCGCGCCCACCACATTCTGCGCGCTGCGGAAGTTATCCTCCAGCATCAGGGCGGCCGGGTGCGGCCCGCCGGGCCTGTACGGCGCGCAGGCCGCGCGCTTTTGCAGAAAGCTTTCCGGGCTGGCAAGGCGGAAGCGGTAAATGCTCTGCTTTGCGTCGCCCACATAAAACAGGTTTGAGCCATCTTCATTTGCAAGGCATTCGTAAAGCCTGGCCTGCAGGGCGTTGGTATCCTGATATTCGTCCACAAACACGGCCTCAAAGCGGCGTGATATCTCTTTGGCAGCAGGCGTTTTTTCGCCGTTTTCGCCGCACAGAAGGCGCAGGGCAAGGCGCTCGAAATCGCTGTATTCCAGCTTTTTTTCAGCCAGCTTTTTTTCGGTGAACACCTGCTCGAACAGCTCTGCCGCGCCCAGCAGGGCGCGCACATGGGGCGCGGCGGCGGCGCGGTCCGCCTCGAACTCGGCCTCGCTGCACACAAACACGCTCTCGCGCAGCTTTGCCAGCAGGGCCTTCACCTGCGCGCGCAGGGCCTTCACCGTGTCCATATCGCCGCCCTCGTAGCCGCGCACGGGCCGGAAGGCGGGCGGCGCATAGCCGTGCGCGCGCACAGCCGCGGCGTCCCACCGCCCAGCGCGCACATCTTGCAGAAGGGCGCCGAAAAAGGCGGCGTCCTCCTCCAGCGCCGGGGCATAGCCCGCCAGCGCCTGCTCGGCCTGCACAATGCCGCGCGCCTCGGCCGTAAGGGCCAGCGCCGCCTCGCACAGGGCCCCGGCGTGCTGCAAAAGCAGCCTGCCCCACGCCGTTTCGCACAGCGGCGCACCGTTTTCATACATGGCAAGAAACTGCCCGCGCACTGCGCCGGGGTCCGGCAGAGTGCGCAGGAAATCGTACAGCGAAAGCACGGTGGCCGCGGCGCGTGCGTCTGTGCGCGCGCGCCCGTACAGCGCAGAAAAGGCGCAGAAATCCGCCTGGCCGTAAAGCTGCTCCAGGCTGTCTGCCAGCGCCTCCTCGCGCAGGGCGTAGGCCCCGGCGTCGTCGGCAAGGCCGAAATCGGGCGCAAGGCCCAGGCGCGCGAAATTTTCGCGCAGAAGCTGCATGCACAGCGCGTCGATGGTGCAGATGGCCGCGCGCCCCAAAAGCAGCTTCTGCCGCTTGAGGAAGGCGCTGCCCGGCTGTGCGGCCGCGCGCTGGGCCAGCGCCGCCGCAATGCGCGCGCGAAGCTGCGCAGCGGCCGCGCGGGTGAAGGTTACGGCCAGAATGCGGTCTGCCGGGATGGGCGAGGGCCCGTCGCACAAAAGCGACACCACGCGCTGTGTGAGCACCGCCGTTTTGCCGCTGCCCGCCGCCGCGCTCACCAGCAGGGTGCCGCCGCGGTCTTCTATGGCGCTCTGCTGCGCCTTTGTCCATTTCACAGGCCCGTCACCTCCCCTGCCTTCGGCTCGAATACATCCTTGGGCGCGCTGGCGCAGGCCTCGTCTGTGCCGTCCTCATGGCGGCACACGGGGCGGTAATCGCACACGTCGCACGGGCAGTGCCCGCCCGCGCGTAGCGGCCGCGCGGCGATGTCGCCGCCGTACAGGCCCTGCGCCATCTGCAGCACAAGGCCCGTGATGTGCCGCTCGATATTACCCAGCTTTTCCAGGCTGGCCAGCTTGGCCGAGGCGCGCGGCGCGCCGTTTTTCGAGTAGCCGAAGGGCACGAACACGCCGGTGGCGTCTTTATCCATGCCGCGCACAATGACAGGGTCGTTCACCACAAGGCCGTCCACCTCGTACAGCGGCGTGCCCGCCGCGTCGGCGCGGGCCGCCGTTTTGGGCGCCGGGTCGCTTAAAAGGTACAAGACACCCGCGGCCTGCGCCCCGGCGTACTGCCCCTGCGGGGCGTGGCACAGCGTGAACAGATAGAACAGCATCTGTGTGTTCAGGCCGCAGTACACGTCCTCCAGGCTGAACTTTTTGGTGCCTGTTTTGTAATCCACCACGCGCAGGTATGTCTCGCCCCCGCGGCGCATCACGTCCACACGGTCTATTTTGCCCACCACGCGCACGGCCTTGCCGTCCGGCGTTTTCAGATCCAGCGGCGGCACGGCGCCCGCCTCGCTGCCGCCGATGGCCTGTTCAAGCGCCACCGGGCGGAACGAGCTTTGCGCCTGCTCGCTTTGCAGGTACAAAAGCAGGTTCGCCACGCTGCGCTTCAGCCGCCCGATAAGGTGTGCAAAGCGCGCGCCCGCCGCAGGCATGTTCTGGCGCACATACTCGTCCGCAATGCTGTCTGCAAGGGCCGTCAGCTCCTCCTTTGTCAGCCCGGCAAAGCGCGCGCCTGCACGGCGCAGCGCGTGCTCGAGAATATAATGCACGAGGCTGCCGCTTTCCAGCGGCGAGAGCTCGGCCCTCCGGCGCGGCAGGATGTGCAGCACATATTGCAGGAAATAGGAAAAGCGGCAGCGGTAGTACTGCTCCACCCTGGTGGGAGAAAGCGTGAGCTGCGTGCCCAAAAGCTGCTCCAGCGCCTTTGCATCCGCGGCATGGAAGGGCTGCGGCGCGGCGGCCGCGTCCATGGCGGCCAGCACGCGGGCAAAGCCGCCCTCGCTTTGCAGCGCCGCGCGCAGGGCCGCCGCAAGAGGTGTTTTCCGGCCGTACTGCTCGCTGTAAAGCTGCAGCGCCGCCGCCCGCGTGGGGGCAAGCTGCACGGGGGAAAGCACGTCCCTTTCCGGCCCAAGCGCCAGCACAGGCGCAAGCGCCGCGCACGGCTGCGCGTCGCCCGCGGCCGTGCAGGAAAGGTACAGCCGCCCGCGCGGGGCGGCAACGGCGCGGTAAAAGTACATCTGCTCCAGCAGGGTGCGGTTTTCGTAGCTGCCGGGCATCTCTACCCCGCGGCGCACCAGCAGCTCGCGGTCTGTATGCGTCAGCAGGCCCGATGCGCCCGCCGCCCGCGGGAACTCGCCCTCGGCCAGCCCCAGCACAAAGCACACGCGCGGGCCGGAAAGGCGCATGCGGTCCGCCTGAGTAAAAATGGCGGCCTCCTGCGTCTGGGGCACGCGGCCCATCTCGCCGCCGCGCAGCAAAAGCGCGAACAGCTCGGCATATTCGCCGGGGGCCGTCTCGTCTTCGCCCAGAAGCTTTTCCATCTCGTCCAGCAGCTGCATCACATGGTCCCACGCGTCGTACACGGCCGCGGCGCCCTGCGCGTCGCCCGCCCCGGCAAGCTGGGCGGCCAGCTTTTCCGTGCACGCCGCGCCGCCGAAGGAATCCAGAAGGAAATACAGCGCGCGGGAAATGCCCGCCGCCGTGCCGCCGCGCACGCTTTGCAGGAAGGGGGCCAGCTTTTCCATCACGCCCGCGCGCAGGGCCTCTGTCTGCGCCAGCTTTTGCGCCTGCCGGGGCGAAAGCTGCGCGCCGAAGCCCTCGGGGTTCTTTTCAAAGGGGGCGCGCCAGTCCGCCGCTTTCAGCTGCCAGGTGTAGGCGTAGTCCTCCAGAAGGGCGATGTCGTCCGGCGCAAGGCCGCACAGCTGCGTCTTCAAAAGGCGCAGCACGCGCTCGGTGGAAAGGCCCCTGGCGGCCAGCTCCAGCGCGGCAAGGAAAAACGAGGCCACGGCAGAGTGCTCCAGCGTGAGCGACGCATCGCGGAACACGGGCACGCCCGCCAGCTCCAGCGCGGCCAGAAGCGGCGCGGAATACTGCTGCATATCGCGGCAGATGAACGCCATGTCGCCGTAGGCCACGCCCTCGCGCGCAAGCGCGGCGGCGCGGCAGGCGGCGGTGCGGCACTCCTCATACAGGGTGGGCGCAGGGGTGAACCACACCTCGCCAGCCAGCGGGGCGGGCGGCGCTTCGCCGCCGCTTACGGCAGCCACTGCGGCGGCGAGGCCCGGCGCGCCGGCGTGGCGCAGGTCTTTCTGCAAAAGCTTCGGCCCCTGCACCGGCACGTCAAGGCGGCGCGCGGCGCGCACAAGGCGGGCCGCCGTGCGTTTTACGGGGCTGAACAGGCCAAGGCCGCTTTCATCGTCCGCAAGGCCGTCGCAGCAAAGGGCCACGGTGCAGCTTTCGGCCTGCAAAAATGCATCCAGCAGGGCGTACTGCGGCTGTGTGAAGCCGTCGAAATCGTCCAGGAACACAGCAGTGTCCGCCAGCTCCGCCGCCGGCAGGCTGCGCGCGGCAAGCAGCAGGCGGTCGGAGGGGTCCATGGCGCTTTTTTCTATCACCTTTTCATACGCCGCAAACACAAGGCCCAGCTCGCGCAGCTTTTCGCCGTCCGCGCCTTCGGCCTCGCCGATGGCCACAAGGTCCTGCGGGGCGGCGCCCGCGATTTTCAGCTCTTCAATGGCCTGTGCGCACATATTGCAGAAATTGACGCCGCGGCGGTGCCTGCGGTAAAGCTGCACCGCGTCGCCCAGGATGTCCATGGCGCGGCGCACTGCCACGGTGCGCGCCGCGTCGGAAAGCGTCGCCACCGCCACACCGCCGTGCGTTTTCAGCACCTTTTCGGCATAGCTTTTGAAGCTGTACACCTCGGCGTATGCGCCGAGGCTGTCCCCCAGCGCGGCATACACCATGCTTTCCGCAGAGGACGAGAACTGCTCCGGCACCAGCAGCATGCTTTTTCTGGCCGCAGCGGCGCGCGCCTTCATGCGCGCCAGCACAAGGCCTGTCTTGCCTGTTCCCGCCGTGCCCAGCACAAGCTCCAGCACACGCTGCGCCCCCTTTCGCCAAAGTTTGATACAGTATAGTATACCTCATTCCGGCGGTGAAAAAAAGCCCGGCCCCAAAACGGGCCCGCAGGCGGGCAGCCGCTGTGTTAACAGAGCCTTTCGCCTTTGACGGCCTGCGGCCAGCCCCCGCTTTGCTCATGGCTTAAAGCAAAACTCTTTTGCGAGGCGGGCCGCACCGGCCTTGCCGCTTATTTTCCCAAGCCAGCCATAACCGCGGCGGCCATGGCTGCCAACTGGGCGGCGGCCTTTCTGCGCAAAAAACAGGCCCCGGTTTTGAAAGCCGGGGCCCATGCCATTGCTCTACTGTGTTCTGTTTTACACACCTGTTTTGGGGTTTGGCTTCTGCGGGGCCGGTGCAGCCCCGCCGGAGGGCCCGGCGGGCTTCTCCGCTTCGCCCGCCTTCGTCACTGTCACAGTACAGCTTGCATCGGCAAGCACCACTCCGTTCAGCTCGATGCGCGCCGTCACCACGGCAGCGCCCGCCGCGGCGCCCTTTACTGTGCCGTTTTCCACTGTGGCAACGGCCGGGCTGCTGCTGGCCCACACCAGCCCTGCCCCGGTGGGCAGCACTGCGTCTGCCTTCAGCACAGCCGTGCCGCCCGCCTGTACGCTGAGCGCGGCTTTATCCAGCGAGAGGGCATAGGTAATGCCGCTGGCGTCCACAGAAACGTAGCTGCCCAATGTACTATCAGCCGCATAAGCATCTTTCGCCTCCTGTGGCACAATCACGGTCAGCACATCTGCGTCCGGCTTGCCGGAGGAGCCGAAGGCGTTCGCATCAAAGCTGGGCGGGACATTACCCTGCATAATAAGAATACTGCCCGGCTGTGCAAGCGCCTTTTGAAACGCCTGCTTCTGTATGACAGTGACCGTGTCAGGAAGCACCACCGTTTTCAGTGCTTCGCAATTTCCAAATACGCCTTGCGGAAGCTTGGTCACTCCCTGCGGCAGGACAGCTTTTTCCAGCTTGGAATTTGCAAACGCCGTATTTCCAATTATTCTCAGTGAATCTGCCCCTTCCAGCACCTTCACACCGCTGTTAAAAAATGCCCTGCTTCCAATTTCCTCAATACCGGAAAAATCAAATTCCGTCAGTGAGACGCAGCCTGAAAACGTACTGCTGCCAATTATCTTCACCGTATCCGGCAATGTGACGCTGGCAAGCGCGCTGCACCCGCCGAACGTCCCGTTCAGCTCCGTCACGTTCCCCTTCACCACGGCAGACGTCATGGCGCTGCACCCGGTAAAGGCCTGCGTGCCTATCTCCGTGACATTTTCCGGCACCACCACGCTCTGCAGGCCCGTGTTGCCCGCAAAAGCATTTTTCCCGATGCTGACAAGGCTTTGCGGCAGCTGAAGAGTTTTCAGCGTGCTGTCCTTATTGGGCATCCAGAAGGCGCCCTCTGTGATATATTTCACACCCTCCGGCACCGCCACATGCTCCTGAACGCGGCGCACCTCCAGCAGGACGTCGCCGTCGTACACGACGCCGTCCTGCTCGTAATAAGGGCTGCCCGGCGCAAAGGTCACCTCGCCCTGATAATTGAATTTGTCAAAGCTGGAGTTGCCGAAGGCGGGCAGCGAGGTGAAGCGCGCCCCCGCCGGGATGGTGACGGCGGCCAGCTTACCGCAGCCGCGGAAGGCTCTGGCCCCTATCTCGGTCACGGTCTCCGGCAGGGCAAGCTGCGTGACCCCGGCGCCGTCGAACGCCAGGCTGCCCACCGTCTGCAAATTGCTGCCCGGCGCAAAGGTGATGGAGGTAAAGTTGCTGGCAAGGCTGCGCTCGCCAATGCGCGTGACGCTGGCCGGGATGGTGATGTCCGTCAGATTGCTGGCGCTGAAGGCGCTGTCCGCCAGATATTGCAGGCCCTCCGGCAGGGTGACGGACGTGCCGCCCACCTCGAAAAACGCACCGCTGCCGATGCCCACCACGGCGTAGCTCTGCCCGCCGTGGCTGACGCTGGCCGGGATGCTCATTGCGCCGCGGTTTGAATATTCCGAGCCTGCAAACACATGGTCTGCATGCTGGGCGCAGTTATGGCCCTTCCACGCCCATTTCCAAGGCGCCACCTCCACGCCGCCGTCCACCAGCTTATAGGCAATGTCATCCTCTACAAAATCGAAGGTCTCCGACACATATTTGGGGTGGCCGTTGTTTTCGTCCACATAGCCGGGCGTGGTTTTATCCGCCCCCTCGGCCATTGCCGCGGGCAGGGCGCACACAAGCAGGGCCATGGCCAGCAGGCCGCACAAAAGCTGTTTGAATTTCCTCATGCCTTTTCTCTCCTTCACAGGTTTTCGGCCCCGGCTTTCCCCCTGTGTGAGACAGGCGGTTTCTCCGGCGTTGCCGGAGAAACAGAAAGGGGCCCCTTTCTCAGCGCCACTGTACGCGGCGCCTTATATCCAGATTCTACTGCATCTCATGCGGAAAAGCAAGTATTTCCGCACGCGCGCAGCGCTTCAGTTTAAAAGCATGCGGTCATTGGCAAAGCCGCCGCTGCTCACGGTTTCGAACTTTTCCAAAAGGTCGGCAACATGCAGCTTTGCCTTTTCTTCGCCCTGCACATCATAGATAATCTCGCCCTCGTGCATCATCACAAGGCGGTTGCCGTATTTAATAGCATCCTTCATGTTGTGCGTAATCATCAGAGTGGTAAGGCGGCCCTCCTGCACAAGCTGTGCGGAAAGCTCCAACACCTTAGAGGCGGTTTTGGGGTCCAGCGCTGCGGTGTGCTCGTCCAGCAAAAGCAGCTTCGGCTTTTGCAGCGTAGCCATCAAAAGCGTCAGCGCCTGGCGCTGCCCGCCGGAAAGCAGGCCCACCTTGGCGGTGAGGCGTTCGTCCAGCCCAAGGCCCAGCGGCTTCAAAAGCTGTTTGTACTCCGCGCGCTCTTCGCGCGTGATGCCGATTCGCAGCGTGCGCGGCTGGCCGCGGCGCTTTGCAAGGGCAAGGTTTTCTTCTATCTGCATAGTGGCGGCGGTGCCCGTCATAGGGTCCTGAAACACGCGGCCGATATATTTGGCGCGCCTGTGCTCGGAAAGGCCCGTCACGTCTACCCCGTCGATGAGAATACGCCCGGCATCCACCGGCCACACGCCCGCCACCGCATTCAGCAGCGTGGATTTGCCCGCCCCGTTGCCGCCGATGACGGTGACGAAATCGCCCTCGTTCAGCTTCAGGTTCAGCCCGCGCAGGGCTTTTTTCTCGTTGACGGTGCCCGCGTTGAACGTTTTATAAATATCCTTCACCTCAAGCACGCGCGCCGCCTCCCTTCTTTTTGCCTCTGCCGGGCTTTGTAAAATAGCGGCCCTTCCAGTAGGGAATGGCCAAGAACAGCGCCACCACCAGCGCGGTAAGCAGCTTGAGGTCGTCTGTAGAAAGGCCCATGCGCAGCACCACCTGAATAACCACATAATACACCACCGCGCCTACCACAGAGGCAAACAGCTTGAGTGCGAAATTGTGGAACACACGGCCGAAGATGACCTCGCCGATGATGACGGCGGCAAGCCCGATGACGATGGCGCCGCGGCCCATGTTGATGTCGGAAAAGCCCTGATACTGCGCCAGCAGCGCACCCGAAAGCGCCACAAGGCCATTTGATATCATCAGCCCCAGCACCTTGGCAAGGCTGGTGTTGATGCCCTGCGCGCGCGCCATGGCCGCATTGGCGCCCGTGGCGCGCAGCGAACAGCCGCTTTCCGTGCCGAAATACCAGTACATCAGCCCAATCACAACGGCCGCAGCCAGCGCCAGAACCAGAATGGGGTTTGAAAGCCCCGCCTCACGCACATAGCGTGCACTGACCACAAGGCCGTATTTATCCACGCTGACAGGCAGGTTTGCCTTGCCTGTGCCCGTGCCGAAGCCCATTACGCGCAGGTTTACGGAATACAGCGCAAGCTGAGTCAGAATGCCCGCCAGAATGGGCGGGATGCCGCACGCCGTATGCAGAAGGCCCGTTGCCATACCCGCCAGCATGCCCGCGGCCACGGCGGCCGCCATAGCCGCCCACACCGGGCAGCCATTCAGCACCAGCAGCACGCATACGGCGCCGCCCGTGCCAAGGCTGCCGTCCACCGTCAGGTCGGCCACGTCCAGAATGCGGTAGGTGATGTATACGCCTATTGCCATGATGCCCCAGATAAGCCCCTGAGCCGCGGCGCCCGGCATCGAGTTCAGCAGCCCTGTTACAAAATCCATTTCTCCTCATCCCCCCTGAAAACTGTCTGTGCACGACAGGAACGGGTCGCTGCTGCAGCGCCCTCAAACTTCCCCGCACATGTTATTCAGTATAGCAAAAAGCAGGGGAAAAAGAAAGCCATCCCCTGCTTTTCCGTTTTGGAAAGTCGTGTACAAAACGGCCATGCATCTCTTTTCGCACACAGCCCTCCGGCGTCGCCCGGCGCTTATTCCTCTGCAATGGCCTCGTAACCTTCGGGCGGGGTGATGTTCAGTGCCTGGCAGTTGGCGGCGTTATACTTTTTTGTTACATTGGCCGCCGTGCCCACCGGCATGGCAGAGACATCTGCCCCGCCTGCCAGTATCTCGCAGGCCATCTCGCCGGTAGCGTAGCCAAGGTCATAGTAGTCGATGCTCAGGGTGGCAACGCCGCAGCCGCGACAGATGCCCTCTTCCCCGGCAATGACGGGCACGCCCGCGGGCAGCACCACATTTGCAATGGCCTCGGTGTTGGAGGCGGCGGTGTTGTCTGTGGGGATGTAGATGACGTCGCACGCGTCACAGGCCGCCTGTGCCACGCTGGCGACGTCGTTCGTATCGGTGAAGGCAAACCATTCCACCGCATAGCCGTATTCCTTCAAATAGACCTCTATCTGCGTGCACTGATACACGCTGTTCGGCTCTGCCGAGCAGTACAGGAGGCCGACGGTGCCCGCATCCGGGAACAGCTCGTTCAGCATGGCGGCCTGCTCGTCCAGAGGGGCAAGGTCCGACGTGCCGGAGACATTCGTGCCCACCGTGCCCGTCCAGTCATCCAGCTCCAGCGCGGTGGCGTAATCCGTCACCGAGGTGCCCAGCACGGGCACATCTGCCGTGGCAGCGGCAGCCGCCTGCAGGGGTGCCGTGGCGTTGGCCAGGATAAGGTCCACCCCGGTGGACAGAAAGCCGTTGATAATAGTAGAGCAGTTCGCTGAATCACCCGACGCGTTGCCCTCTTCAAACCTGACAGCGTCGCCCAGCTTTTCCGTCAGGGCGTCCTTAAAGCCCTGGGTAGCTGCATCCAGAGCATCGTGCTGCACAAGCTGGCAGATGCCCACCGTATAACTGGCCTTCGCGGGGCCGGCTGCGGAAGATGCATCTGTGCCCGCGGACGCGGGCGCGCCGCCGCATGCGGCAAGGCTGGCCGCCATGGCCGCGGCCAGCAAAGCAGATATAAGCTTTTTCATCTTAATTTCCCTCCACACGCGGCGCAAGGCACGCCGCTTGCTTTATTGCAATAAAGTATAGCACAGCCGTCCTGCCGTGCCAAGTGACGGAAAGCACTAAAAACAGCCTCTGCACCCCCTGTTTTTTGCTTTTTTATACAGCTGCCCCCCTTTGCGGGGCCGGTTGCGGGGGGGGAATTATGAAAAAAATTTGAATTTTCCTGCTTTGCTGCCGCGCGGCGCGGTTTCACAATTGTAAATGCGGGCGCATTGTTGTATACTAAGACAATAAGAGGCCGGGGCGCGCTTTGCGTCGTCGGCTCCTTCGGGAAGGAGGCTGCGCCTTGTTCGGCTATGTGCTGCCCTGTAAACCTGAATTGAAAGTGCGGGAATGGACGCGCTACCGCGCCTATTACTGCGGGCTGTGCAAAGAGCTGGGGCGCGAATACGGGCTGTTTTCTCGCTTTCTGCTGAATTATGACCTTGTTCTGCTTGCCCTGTGCGCGGACACAGCGCGTGGCGAGGCGCCTACCGCCTGCAGTGAACGGTGCATTGCCAGCGCGGCAAAACACCCGGTGCTGCCCGCCTCTGCGGGCACGCGCCTTGCGGCCAGTGCCCTGGCGCTGACGGCCTATTACAAGCTGGCGGATGATTTGCATGACGATCCGTTTTTCAGGCGTCTGCCCAAGTGGTGCCTGCGGCCGTTCATCGGCCATTTCCGCCGGCGGGCCGCAAAGGTGCTGCCCCAGGCGGATGAAGTGTTCCGCACGGCCAGCACCGAGCAGGCCGCGCTGGAAAAGCGCGGCTGTCAAAACGAGGACGAAGCCGCAGAACCCACCGCCCTGATGACACAGGCCCTGTTCGATGCCGCGGCGCCGCAGGGGGCCGGGCATACAGACCTTGCCCGTATGGGATATTTTCTGGGAAAAATTTTATATTATCTGGACGCCGCGCAGGATTTTGAAGCCGATGAAAAGGCCGGCGCATACAACGTGTTCCGCCTGCGCGGGCTGGATATGCCCGCCGCGCACAGCCGCGCCAAAACACTGTGCCGCCTGTGCGCTGCACAGCTTGCACAGCACTACACTTCTGCCTGTGCGGCCCTGCCCGGCCTGGCGGACCCTATTTTGCAGAACATATTTTTTCTTGGGCTGCCCGGCAGCATCGCCCGCGCGGGCCTGCCTGCACAGCGCAAGCCCCGGCCCGCCGCATAGGCGCCAACAGAAACGAACCGATAAAAGGAGCATACAATGGATACAAACAATGCATACCGCGTGCTGGGCCTTGCGCCCGGCGCAAGCGAGGATGAAGTGAAGGCAACCTACCGCGCGCTGGCGCAGCAGTACGCGCCCGAATCGAAGCCCGAAGGCGCCGAGCGCCGGGAGGCCGAGGCCCGTATGGCAGAGCTGAACGACGCCTTCGATACGCTTATCAGCGTGCTGCGCACGGGCGTGAACACACAGCAGGCGGCCCAGGGCTCGCCGGACCGCGCCGCGGCCTACCGCGCCATACGCCAGATGATAGACTCCGGCAACATCGACGGCGCGCTGGCCCAGCTTGGCGCCATGACGGGCGGTGCAAATGACGCCGAGTGGAATTTTTTGATGGGCAGCGCCTATTATTACAAGGGCTGGCTGGCCGAGGCCATGCGCTATTTCGAAGCCGCATGCCGCCTTGCGCCGGGCAACCGCGAGTATGAGGCCGCGCTGCGCAATTTGCAGAACAATGCGGCGGGCGCCATGCCCGGCAACCCGTACGGCGCGCAGGGCCCCTATGGGGCGCAGGCCGTGGGCTGCTCGTGCTGCGACATGTGCATGGCCATGGCCTGTATGGATATGTGCTGCGGCTGCGGCCGGGGCGGCTGCTGATGCGCCGCAAAAGCGAAAGCAGGCGCGTGGCCGTGGGCGGCGTGTTCGGCGCGCTGGCCCTTGCGCTGATGTTGGCGGGCGGGTTTCTGCCGCTTGCCACCTTTGCGGCCCCGGCATTTGCGGGCCTGCTTATTGTGCCAGTGGCCATTGAGTTTGGGGTAAAAACCGGCGTGCTCGTGTATGCCGCCATCGGCCTGCTGGCGCTGGTGCTGGCAGCAGATAAAGAGATGGCGCTTATCTTTGTTTTCTTCCTTGGCTTTTATCCTCTTGCCAAAATTGGGCTTGAAAGGCTGGGCCGCCCGGCCGTGCGGTGGGCGTGCAAATTTGCGCTGTTCAACGCCTGCGTGCTCAGCATGTATGCCATCATTCTGTTCGTATTCCCGCTGCCCGCAGTGACGGCGGAATTTGAAGAGATGGGCCGGGCGCTGGTTTTTCTTCTGCTGGTGCTGGCAAACGTAACATTTTTTATTTACGACAAGGCCATTGAGCGCCTGACGGCGCTGTACTGCTGCAATATTCGAAGCAAGCTGCTGCGCTGAAGGCCGCCGCAAGGCCCGCGCAGCAGCTTTGCTTTTTTGGAGGTGCCCTTTCATGGAGCTTCGAAGCAGTGTAAAAACGCTGAATTATATAAAAAAATTTCTTCTGCGCGAAACAGACGGCATTCTGCCCTACCCCTTGCGCGTGCAAAAGCCCGTGCCGCAGGGCCGCGCTGG
>ENA-ORTH01001052-ORTH01001052.1-human-gut-metagenome-genome-assembly--contig:-NODE-1052-length-30862-cov-13.359139_pt1 | contig 30862 bp, 21 predicted proteins | sample MGYA00241914_ERZ509192 | MGnify/ENA primary metagenome ERZ509192 (study PRJEB26280, sample SAMEA2338826) | human gut metagenome | biome: human gut; feature: human-associated habitat; material: faeces... | reverse complement strand
GTGTGTGTGTGTGTGTGTGTGTGTGTGTGTGTGTGTGTGTGTGTGTGTGTGTGTTTACACGAATTTTCCGAACTTCCAAATATTCAGGCACGAAAGTGCGGGAAAAGTTCACTTTTCCGCTTGCGTTCGTCCGGTTGTCTGTCCGGTAAACGCCTGTGCTTTTTGTCCGGCTTTGTATGGTCATCGGTTGTCTTGTTTTTCTATCTGCAAATTTACCGGTTAAGGCAATAACTCGGTGGACATATCGACAAAATATGCGGCGACAAATCGTAATAAGGCCATTTTTTATGGTGACAAATCGTAAAACAGGTGACAAAAGGTGTATTTTTGCATATTTTCACCTAAAATCGAGGGCATCCTATAAAAAAATGGATATATTCGCAAAATGGATGTTTTAGCTGCATATAAGATCGGTATCACGGTGCTGATTCCTGTTTTTTCAGCCTTCACCTGCGGAGCGTTGGTGGCTTTATCACTGCGCGACTGCCTCACGCAGGAGGAACGCCGACTGAAAAAGATCATGCTGGTCTATCTTTCCCTCTCCGCTTTGGGCTGGTATATGGCTTTTTGCTACGAATTTCATCCGGTGCTGTTTACTTGGCTGAACGTGCTCTGCCTTTTGTCGTTCGTGCTGCCCTCCATCTTTTTCTATCGCATCGTCCGCTACCTTACCCGTTTGGGAGAGGCGGAGCGGTTCTCGTCCCTGCATTACCTGCTCCCCGCTCTGCTTGGCGGGATACTGTTCGTCTGGTCGCTGTTCGTTCCGATGGAAATTCAAGTAGAGATCGTCGAGGGCAAAGCACTCGTTTTTCCCGCAGGGTACGAAGCGTTCACCCGTTTCTTTACTCTCAAACCGCTTTTGCGCGTGATCTTCGGAATGGCCTATTACGTGCTGACGATTGCCGTGCTGCTACGCTTTTATCGAAGAACAAACGGAAAGCCTGCTCCGGTTCGGCAAACCGCCGGATGGGTGGTGTTTCTGGTGGGTATCTCCATCGCCTCGCTGCTCTCGTCGCTGCTGCCTACCTTCATGCCCCGCGCAACGATCCTGCACTCGCTGTGGACGCTTCTGGCAGCCTGCGCAATCGCCTTTCAACACGTGCTGCTCTCGTACCACATCATCCGCCGCAAGTACCGGCTTTACGTCTTGCCCGATAACGCCGCCCGGCAAGACGCGGTTGCATCAGGGGAGGCTGCACCGCAAACGGAGCCGGAAACGACTGACAACCCGGAATCCGCACCCCAGCCGGACTCCAAACCTCCGCGCAGGCATCACAGCGGCAAATTGAGCCGCGTCCGTCTGGAGGCTTATTTCCGCTATGAAAAGCCGTGGCTCGATCCGGCGTGCAAAATCGCCGATCTGGTCGAGGTGTTCGATGTGAACCGCACCGCGCTGTCGAGTTTTATCAACCGCACCTACGGCATGAATTTCAACCGCTATCTGAACCGCTGGCGGCTCCGGGAACTCGACCGCCTGCGTGCGCTGCCCTCCAATCGCGGTAAAAGCATGCGTTCGCTGGTCGAAAAGGCGGGATTCGACAATTACCGCACCTATTTAAGAGCTGTTGCCGCCGAACGGGAGGCGGAGGCGGAAGCGGCGGAAAAAGAATCCGGCAGGAAGAAAGGAGGTACACCGTGATCGCGCATGAACAGGTGGAAGCGTTCGCGTTCTCCACGCCCGTCGTATGCGCCGTGGGCTGTATGCTTATGATGCTTATGGACGCCCGTACCTGCAAACGGAACCGGCAGGAGCGGCGGCTGCGGTTGTATCTGGCCCTGACCTTTCTGGTTACCGCGCTGGGGTGGCTCGGAATGGTACTCTATGCGGTCAGCCCCGGCGGATTCGTCCATTACCACACGGTCTTTCTGCTGGCCCTGATGCTCGATCAGGTGATGTTCTACCTTCTTGTCGCCATCCTGACCGATACGGGCCGCTCGCGCCCGTTCAACCGCCTGCATGTGGTGATTCCGCTTGTGATTACGGCGGTTTCGGCATTGAGCGACCTGCTCGTTCCCGCCGAAAAGCAGATAAAGGTGGTATACGGGGGTGCGAGCCTTACGGCCGATACATGGTTCGGCATCGTGTATATCCTCACGAGCATCGTCTTTATCGTCTACAATGCGCTCTATCCGCTGCTCAGCCTGCGCAATATACGCCGTTACCGACGCTTTGTTGTCGATTACTCTTCCGAGGCGCAGCGCACCTCGCTCGACTGGCTTTTCGGAATACAGATGCTTATTCTCGTCTGCGTGCCCGTTCCGCTGGCCGGGGTGTTGCTGGGCATCGACACCTTCGCCTCCTCGTGGTTCGTATGGCTGGGGGCGTTGCCCTACTTCGCCTACTACATCATTCTGTGCTACAACATGCTCGACGGCAATTACCTGATCATCCAGCCCGATCCCGCCGACGGGAAAGAGGCAGATGCGCAGGAAAAGGAAACCGCCATCGACCGCAAACAGTTCGAGCGATACCTGCGCGACAAGAAACCCCACCTTGATCCAAAGCTGCGCATTACCGACTTGGCCGCCGGTCTGAACACCAACCGCAGTTACCTGTCGGCCTTTATCAACCGGGAGTACGGCATGAATTTCAGCCGTCTGATTAACCGCTACCGTCTCGCCGAACTCGACCGCCTCCGTCTTTCACCCCGGTACAGCACCAAAAGCAACATGGAGCTGGTCTTGATGGCAGGATTCGGAAACTACCGAAATTACCTGCGTGTCAAAAAGGAGGAGGATAGGCTGGCGTTGCTAAAGGTCTTCGAGTGAAGGAAAACGTTTCATAAAAGCAAAAGCAGCCGCTTTGAAAGCGGCTGCTTGCTGATCACATCTTGATACCCCTGTTTTCGGCTGGAGCAGGTCGCGCGACGATAACATGGTCGCGGATAAACTGCTCGTCCCGTTGCGTCGGAGCAGGATTTTTGGTCGGTACATGCTGCGTTTGGTTCTGTACCTTTACGTCACTTTGCCGCGCTGCGGCTTGTTCCTGTCCGGCTTCATTTTTTTGCGGAGCCAGCTCCAACTGAATCTTCCGCTCCAACGCCGCGACCTCCGATTTCAACTGCTTCAACTCGTCCTCTTTCTTCCATACTCCGCCCACGGTCTGCTGCAAAATCGGAATATCCCGCTCGTAGGTTACATTCTGCGCCTTGTACTGCTCGACTAATTTCGGTATGCGTTCCAGCGCATTCAGGAAATTCATCGCCGCCGCTTTGGTGTCGGCCATCGCAATCTGACCGTTGTTGTAGGTGTACTTGAACGCACCCTCCACAAAGAAACGGTTTTGTTTGCTTTCAACCCCGTCTTTTACCACGGGTTCGGTTTTGACGAGAATCGGAAAACCGTACAGCTCACCGATGCGCAGATACTCGCCACCCGTGGTGGCATTCTTGGCAATCTCTTGTAAACGAGTGCCGACGCTCTTGTGATCGGTAGCGTCCAGCCCGTCGAGCCGCACGGCATTGAGCTTGTTGCCCTCCTTGTCGGTCTGCACCCGTGAAAGGAATAAATCGTAGTCCGCCGACATCTTGGCGATGCAGTCGTTGTTGTGCGCAAGCGTCTTGGTGTACTCCTCCAATTTCCACACGGAGCCGCTCTTGGCCTTGTGGAACGATTTGCGCTCGCTCTCCAATGCCGCCACCTTTTTCTCCAAACGTGCTTTGTCGAGCAGGTCGGTATTGCCGGAGAGAATGGCCATATACTCCGAAAAGTTCATACCCGACTTTTCGTCCATTGCTCCCTCGTCGATAGTACGGCTGCCTGATGCACCACTTTTAAGTTGACTGATAAAGGTCTGCTTGCAATGTAGTAGGTTGAACTTATAGCTGTCAAGCGACTTTTCCACGGCATAGATAACCACGTCCACCTTGTTGTCGGCGTGGAGCTTCGCAATCTCGTTGCCCTTGCGCACGGCTCGTCCGTCCCGCTGCGCGAGGTCGGACGGTCGCCACGGCGTGTCGAGGTGATGCACCGCGACGGCTCGTTTCTGCGCATTGACACCCGTGCCGAGCATGGAGGTCGATCCGAAGATCACCCGCACCTTGCCCTCGTTCATTGCGTCGATAACGGCCTTGCGTGCCTTTTCGTTCTTGCACTCCTGTATGAAGCGAATCTCCGAGGAGGGAATGCCGTAATCCTCTATCAACTTGCGTTTGATCTCGCTGTACACGTTCCACTGTCCCGGCTGGAACGTCCCCAAATCCGAGAAGACGAACTGCGTTCCTTTCTGCGCATCGTACTTACGGTAGTATTCCGCAATCATCTTGGCACATTGGCTTGCCTTGTTGTCGGGATGGTCTTCGTACAGCTCCCGGTCGATCAGCCGCATGTCGAGTGCCATTTTGCGGGCGTAGTCCGTTGCGATCAGCATCTTGGCCTTATCCTCCGTTTCCGAGAGCGGTGCGCGTCCGAGGATGGTCGCGTCGCCCGACTGTGCGAACTGCATCAATTTCTCGATAAACTCCTCCTGCTGTGGCGTGGGCGGAATGTTGTGGAGTATCTCGTTCTTGTCGGGACGATCCACGCCCACATCTTCCGCCGTGCGGTAGTCGGTAATCTCGGAGTAGAACGCCGCCAACTCCGGCACTTTGATAAAGTAGCGAAAGCGTTCTTTCTGGACGATGTTGTTCGTTACCGAAAACTCGAAATCCACGCTTTTCTTGGCGAAGATGGCCGCCCACGCATCGAACGAGTTGATGTCCTGCCGCTCCAGCTCTTTCGGACGCAGGTATTTGAATAGCAGGTACAACTCCGTCAGCGAATTGGAAATGGTCGTACCGGAGAGGAACGTCGCACCCAAATCCTTGCCCGTGCGCTCCTGTATGGTACGGATCGCATAGAGCATGTTGAGAGCCTTTTGGCTGCCGTCCTGATTACCCAGCCCGGCCACGCGGTCGTGGCGGGTGTTGAACATCAGGTTTTTGAATTGGTGCGATTCGTCCACAAAAATATGGTCGATGCCCATTTGCTTAAAATCCACCACATCGTCCGTGCGCGACTTGATAGCGTGCGCGATATTCTCCAGCTTCACCGAGAGGTTGATCTTGCGCTTCTCCAACCCCCGGAGCATCGCCCGCGAAATCTCCTTGCCCTGACTGCGCAACACCTCCAGATTCTCCTCGACGGTATCCAGCTCGGCTTGCAGGATGCGCTGCTGCAATTCGGGCGACTGCGGTATCTTTCCGAATTGGTCGTGTGACATGATGACGCAATCGTAGTCGTTGTTCTTGATGTTGTTGAAGAACCGCACGCGGTTTTCGGGCGAAAAGTCCTTTTCCGAGGCGTAGAGTATCTTCGCGTTCGGGTAGGCCGTGCGGTAACACTCGGCAATCTCCGCGACGTTGGCTTTCAGGCCGATAATCATCGGCTTGTGCGCCAGCCCCAGCCGCTTCATCTCGTGCGCCGCCACGCACATGATCAGCGTCTTGCCCGTGCCGACCTCGTGGTCGCAGATGCCCCCGCCGTTCTGCTTCAGCATCCAGATACAATCCTTTTGGCTCTGGTACACATCCTTGATATTGAACCGCTTTTCGAGGGCTTTCAGGTCGAGGTCGGGGAACGTCTGGTGCGTGCCGTCGTACTGCGGACGCACGAAGCAGTTGAACTTGCGGTTGTACATATCGGTCAGCCGTTGCTGAAACTCCGGCGACTGCTCCGCGAGCCACTCCACGAAACCGTTGCGTATTTCGTCGATCTTGGCGTTGGCGAGCTGTATGCCCTCGCTGTCGCGCACCTTGATGTCGTTGCCGTGTTCGTCCTTGCCGATGCTCTTTTTCATATCGGGCACGGTATTCACAAGGGCGTGTTTCAGCAGGGCGATACCGTCGTAGGTACGGTAATAGCCCTTGACGCAATATTGGTCGAGAATCTTGGCGTTTTTCACGCCGCTCTTGACGGCGTAGTCGTCCATGCTTTCCGAGTAGCCGATCCGCACATCGGTATCGAACAGGTAGGAGGCGTAAGCGGAATAGATGCCCGTGGGTATCCACCGCTCGCCGAGGTTGAAATCCAGCTCGTCGAACGTAATCGGACGCGGCGCGGCCTCCTGCAAGGCGGTAAGGGCTTCATTCTCCCGCTCCCCGTGCGGATTCCCGGCCATCCATGCCTCGATGCGCTCCGCCTTATCCACCACATTACCTGCAATGAAACGGTCTTTGATTTCGTAGCCGCCGACCAGCGGATTGTAAAAGATACGCCCTTTCAATTCGTCGATCAGCTCCTCGCGGCTGTTGTCCGACAAGGATTCCATGTAATCGAGATTCACGCCGCCGTATCGGTTGAGCGAAGCCGCGAGAGCTTCTTCGGGCGTATCGACGTGCGTAATCTCGTTGAGCGCGAACGCTACCGGATGGTCGAAGATGTCGGCCTTGACGAACTGCCCGTTCTCCGCCCGCTCCAACGCAAGGAGATCGCGCCCCGATGCGTCCATCATAATCAATTTGACGTTCGCTTTGGTGTTGAGCGAGCCATACCGCCCGACGAACTCATCGTAGCGGGCGTTCAGGTTCTCGCGCTGCATCTTGTCCTCCTCGTGCTTATCGGCTTCGTAGGCATAGAGCCGCTCGTAAGCGTCACGCACGGGAATATAGGCTGCGATCTTCTCCCGCTGCGCCTTGTCCACATCGAGCGGGTGGAACGTCGCTCCATAGCGGGTAACGTCTTTCAGATAGCCGATTTGATAACGCACACCGACGGTGTTCACCCTGACCAGCGAACCCTCGCGGTGGTGCGGCTCCAATAACCCGTCGAACGGTCGGGGCTGCATCTCCTCCTCGTGCTTGCGCTGCCGCTCCTCGGCGGTGAGCTTCGCTTCGTCCTCGTGCATCTGTCGCTCGACCTCGGACACGCGCTCCCGGTGTTCCCTTTCAAAAGCATTCTCTACCGGATAGACAGGTGCGGCGGTCATTTGCGCCGTTCGGTCGGACTGCTCCGCTTTGGCCATCGCCACGGCCTCCATCGGCGTATCGAACAGGGACGGTTGGCGTGGTTGTGCCAGCTTCGGGCGGTTGCTTCTTCGGTGGGGCTTGCCGCCCGTCTGGGCTACACGTCGTTCCTCCGCCGTAAAGCCGAACAGGTCGTAGAGGCTCATAACCGGAGGCTCGATCTCCGGTTTCTCCTCTTTGGGAGGGGTGGACGGTCGTGCGATAGCTTCCATTTGCGGGGAAGCCGCTCCCTGCTTTTCCGTCTTGTCGTTGTCGGTCGTTTGTACGGGCTGTGCTTCTTCTTCCGCAACGTTCGTCCGCCCGAAATCTTCCGGCTGCGGCGGTCGCTGCTCCCATAGTTCCTGCTCCTTTTCTTTCGCCCGTACGCCGACCTCCGCCCGATCTTCGGGGGTAGGTTCCGGTTGTAGGGGCAGTTCTGTCGCTTGGGTTGCTGCCTCTTGTTGCTCTTTCAACCGCGCATCCCGAATGCCGCCGGAGTAGAGCCGCATAATCAATCGTGCGTGCAGGTTGTGGTCGAGCAGGTCGCGCAAGCGATCCGCGATACCTTGTACGCCGCCCTCATGTTCGTAAACCATTGCGGGCTTGCCGTAGGGATCGGTGTCCAATTCCGCACTCGTATAGATAATTTGTTCCTCGTGTTCTATGAAATATCGGTTCGTACTTACGCCGTGCAGCGTTCCCGTTCGGGTAAACAGTTTTTCGTCTTCCGTTAGCCCCTCTTTACGGGTGTCTTTTTGCAGGATGACGAGGTCGCTGCCCACCTCTGTTCCCGCATTGTCGGTAAAGAGGTTGTTCGGAAGACGGATGGCGGAAAGGAGGTGCGCCTCTTTGAGTATTTCGAGCCGTACTGCCTCATTGCGCGGGGAATCCATCACCCCCTGCGAGGTGATGAACGCCACGATGCCGCCGTCGCGGACGGCATCCAACCCTTTAAGGAAAAAGTAATTGTGGATGGCTTTGGTCGAGGCGCGGCGTCCGGGCGTTTCGTTTGCCGAGAATGCCGGATCGAACACTGCCACGTCCCCGAACGGAATGTTGGAGGCCGCCACGTCGAAATAGCCCTCGAAAGGTTTTTCGATGCGCTCGAAACCCTCCGTCCGCACTTTCTTGTCGGGATAGAGGTGCGAGAGGATTTTACCCGTCAGGAGGTCTTTCTCAAAGGCCATCACGTCCGCATCGGCATTGCGGCGTGCGAACGCCTCCACGAATGCCCCGTGGCCTGCCGAGGGTTCCAGCAGGCGGCGCGGACGCACATGGTAGTCGTGCAGCACGTCGGCGAGTGCCTCCGTAACTGCCGCCGGGGTGTAGAACGCCGTTAGCACCGAACTTTTCAGGCTGTCGATATAGCGTTTGTACTCGCCGTCGTTCGCGCTGTTCTCGCGGATCAGGCGGTGCAGCTCCGCCGTCATGGGGAATAATTCGAGGTCGGATTTCGCCCACTGCACGGCATCGGTCAGATCGGAGGCCGGGTTGAGAATACATTTCAACCCGCCGAAACCGCAGAAGCGGGCAAGCCGCTCCCTTTCGTCGGGAGTGGCCGCCCGCTGCGCCTTGTCTAACTCGAACGCCGTGCGTATCGCCTCGATGTTGTCCCGCAACTTGGCTTTACGGTTAAATGCCATCTTCTTCCAGCAAGATTGAGATGGCTCCCGTCAGCTCCGTGTAGAGCTGCTCGTATTCGGGCGAGTAGGCGAAATCGTCCGAGAGGGGGTATTGTGAGAATATACCCTCCAGCGAGGGCTGTAATTTCAGGGCGACGTCAGGGGCTTCGCTTTGCGCCACCTCATCGGCAAACTCATTCCAGAGTACTTCGATAATCGTGTCGTAGCGGGAGAAGTGAAGCCCCTCCAGCAGAGCGGCCATCGCCAGCTCTTGCGCCCCTTCGGGCAGATAACCCTCGCGCCGCGCCTGCTCGAATGCGTCGGCGGCACGGTCGGCGCGGCTTTCGATAAAGGCCACATCACCCGCCTTGTCGGGGTGGTTCTCTTTGAGATAGGATAACAGGTAAAGCCCGTAGTAGGATAGCTCCGTAGGCTTGTTGTTCTGATTCATAAATACTGTGGATTTAGTGGATTATAAAAGCGGATAGACGAAAAAGGCACTCAACGTCCCCGTCGAGTGCCACCACTAAATCCACAGAGAATAAATCGGTATCGGCTATCGAGATAGCAAGAACAATCTATTTCCGTGTATTCAGTGGCGAATATACGCATTATTTCTTTCTCTTGGGTTTTCGCTGCTCGTTTTTGGTTTCGGGAAACTCGAAAACGGTATTGAAATCCGCATCGAAAGCGACGATAGCCGGGAATGCCTTGCCCTGCTTGCTGTTGAAGCCCCGGATCACTCCCGTGCGTCCTTTGGTGAGCAGCTCGGTAATCTCGGCATCGGAAAGCGTCTTTCCGGCCTTGATGCGGAACACGGGCAGTCCGCACGCGGCGTTGTCGCAGCGCACGACCTTTCCGAAGAACTGCATCCGTCCCGTCTTGCACTTGGGGCAGATACAGTCCGAACCCTTATGCGTAAAGAGCTTTTCCGAGGTCAGCAGCTCCGAGGTAATCTCGGCGGTGTACCGCTCGATTTGTCCCCGGAATGCTTCGGCACGTAACTCGCCCCGCTCGATCTTGGCGAGTGCCGCCTCCCATTCTCCGGTCATCTCTACGTCGGCGATGCGCATCTGCCGGACAACCGAGTAGAGTGCCAACCCCTTTTCGGTCGGCACGAGCGACTTTTTCTGCCGCACCATGTATTCCCGTGAAAAAAGAGTTTCGATGATGGCTGCACGGGTGGCCGGAGTGCCAATGCCGCACGCTTTGAGCGACTGCCGTAGCTCCTCGTTTTCGATCTCCTTGCCGCACGTTTGCGTTCCGCCAAATCCGGCTGCACTCGGCATATCCAAACAAGTTTGAATCTGCCCTCGTTGGCGCGGATTTTCCATCGCCGCCAGCAGCGAGGCTTCGGTATGTAGGGGTTTCGGTTTGGTCTTGCCCTCGGTCAGTGAACAGCCGCCGACGGCGAGCGTCGTGCCCTCCGTCCATTCGGGCAGTACGGTATCTTCCGTATCCTCGCCGTAGATGCCGCGCCAGCCCGCCTGACGGACGATAGCCCCTTTGGTGGTGTACACCACTCCGTCGCAGGTCGCCGTTACCGTTGTTACATCTTTGATGCACGGCTCGGAGAACGCTTCGAGCATACGCCCCACGATCATATCGTAAACGGTCTGCTCGTCGGCGGAGAGCAGCTTCGGCCTTACGTCCGTAGGCAGCAGCGCGTGGTGGTCGGTTACCTTGCCGTCGTCCACGCTGCGGCGCATCGGAGTTTCACCCAAAAGAGCAAGACGTCGGCTCCATGCGGGATTGTTTTTCAGCGTCAGAAGCAAGGCCGGAATCTGTGCGAACACATCTTCGGGAATGTAGCGGCTGCCCGTCCGGGGGTAGGTAATCGCTTTCGCCTCGTAGAGCTTTTGAGCGATGGAGAGCGTCTTGTCCGCCGAAAACCCGTGCTTGGTATTTGCCTCCTTTTGGAGTGTCGTCAGGTCGTAGAGCAGGGGCGGTTCCTGCACGGTTTCCTTACGCTCGACGTTCGTAACGGTGGCCGCACCCTGTGCTTTGAGCGACCGGTAGGCAGCCTCGGCGGGGGCTTTCTCTTTCCATTTTTCGATGGAGGAGAACTTCACTACCGCATCGGCCTCGGTTCCGGGTGTAGCGAAATGCGCCTGCCAAATGGTTTTGGGTGTGAAACGCTTGTTTTCGAGGTAGCGTTCGCAGACCATCGCCAGCGTGGGCGTCTGTACGCGACCGAGCGAATACGTCCCGCGTCCGGCGGCTATCGTAATGGCTTGCGTGGCATTGATGCCCACCAGCCAATCGGCCTCGCTGCGGGCTTTGGCCGCATAGTAGAGGTTGTCGTACTTCGCGCCGCTCTCGATACGTTCCAGCCCCTCGCGGATGGCTTTGTCCGTGAGCGAGCTGATCCAGAGGCGGTCGAACGGCGTGGCGCAGCCGATATACTCGTACAGGTAGCGGAAGATCAACTCGCCCTCGCGCCCCGCGTCGGTCGCCACGATGATGCGTTCGCTCTCGCGGAACAACCGTGCGATGACCTTGATTTGCGCCGCCACGTCGCTGTCCGGCTTATAGCCTTTGTCGGTCTTGACCTGTCGCGGCACGAGCTGGAATACGGGCGGGATAATCGGCAGGTTGTCGCGGTGGAAGCCCTTGATGCCGTAGCCGTCGGGCAGGGCGGGCTGCACCAGATGCCCGAAAGCCCATGTTACGTTGTACTCCGCTCCGGCGTAATAGCCGATTTCGCGCTTGCCAGCTTTCACGATGCGGGCGATTTCTCGCGCCACGCTCGGTTTCTCTGCAATAATTGTTTTCATACTGAACTGATTTATTTTATGTGGATTTAGTGGTGTGGGGTAAAACCCCCGTTTTAATTCTCGGTTGTTTGCTCCTGCGCTACTTTTTCTTCATGCAAGCGGCGCAGGATTTTCCGGTCGTAATAGACGTGATACCCGTCGGGGGTATAATACCGCTTGTTCTCGTCCTCGATGGCTTGCCAATCGACACGCTGCCGGAGGTAGCCGCCCACGGCAAGGACGACACAGGAAAGGAGCAGGATAATAAAAGCCGCCATAGCTACATGCGCATTTTAGGTTTGTTCGCCTGCTGCTGCCTACGCTGCTGCTGCTCGTTGGCGGGAGCGGTCTGTCCCCGTTGCAGCGGCTCGCCGACGTGCTTGGTCGCCTCGTCGGTCTTGCCCTCCGAATTGACGGCCACCTGCGTGCGCGAGGCATTGTCGGGCTTGATCTCGTAGATTTGCGACTGCTCCGGTTTGCGGCGGCTGAAATCGAACTTTCCTTTTTCATGGTTCGGACGCACATAGGCGTTGAACTCCTTGCCTTTCTTGTCAATAAGCCCCTCCATATACACCCATTTGTTCTGCTCCCAGCCCGCCTTATGTTCCGGTGTAATCTCCACACCGAGCAATGTTTTACCGATGCGCAGGCGGCGGGGCTGCTGCGTGGTGTCCGTCGCTTGCGTCTGCTCCTGCCGTTGCGCTTTCCTTTGACCTCCGAAATGAAAGTCCAGCCCTCGTTTGTCGGCGTTGATTTGGATCGTGGCGTTGAACTTTTTGCCACTCTTGCCGATCATATTCTCCACGTACACGCCCTTGCCCTCTGCCAAAGCCTCCTTTTGCTCTTTGGTAAGCCGGACGCTTTTCACTTCATCGGGGATGCGGATGGCCTTTACCGGAACGGATACCGTTTCGTTGGTCAGGCGGTCGATACTGATATAGGAGGGGACAAGCTCGCCCGTAGCCGGATCGACCACCTCGGCCACACGTCCGAGGTTGCCCGTCTTTTTCAGGTTCTCCTGATCTTCGGGGGTGAACTTGACGTTGAGGTACTCATCGAGGTTCGGCTCCCGGCGGATCGGGTGCGGCACGAGCGACACCGTGCCATCGGGATTCTCCCGCAGTGACAGACGTGCCTGCATCGGAACACGGATGCCTCCGAAATCGGGATTGCACTCGATAAGCTGCGACTTGCCGTAATGACGCATCTGCTCCAGATCGCCCGACTGCTCCAACGCCGCAAGGTCGATACCCCAGCGTCGTTCGACCTCCGCACGGTCGAGGCGGTCGGTGTCGATAGGCTTATACTTCCTCTCGTTGTCCTGTTCCTCGGCGGGTGTCGGCTCCGGTTGCGGCGTTTGCTCCTCGCTCGCCTGTTCGGTTTGCTGCGATTCTTCTTCCGGCTGAGGCGTTTGGTCGGGGGCGGCTTGTTGCTCCGCCTCCTGCGCCTGTTGCTGGGCGGCCTGCTCGTACTTGGTCGTATCGACCTTGTGCGGGGCAAGCAAATCCTTGTTCTGCTCCGGGTTTTTCAGCAGCTCTTTCAGTACCTCCATCACCTTGTCCGCACCCTCTGCCGCGACGCGGTAGAAGCCAAAGCGTTTCGGCTCCTTGCATTGGCGGTAGAAGTTGGCGAAAAAGTTATCCAGCGCATCGCCGTGGCGGTCGAAGCGCAGGAAATCTTGCGCGTGTTCCGCTTTGGCGGGTTTCATGTTCGGCGTGCCGTCGCGCTTCAACCCCGCGACCACGCCGATCTCGCCCGTCTGCTCGTCCCGGACGATCAGAACGTCTTGTTCTTTCTTTTTTTGTTCCATACTTTATTGTTGTTAATAGGTTTGCATCTGCCTGATGCCCTGCGAATTTAAGGATAGGAGCAGCCGCTCCGACCGTCGCCGCCCGCCGTGGCAGCTTGTGGCGTTGGTTTGGCAGTGTTTGGCGTTCAACCCCCTTTCTTCTCGACCTTGCGGCAGCCCTTAAACTCGTCGAAATGATTTTTCAGGAAGTCCTGCACGTCCGATTCCTTGTAATAGATTTTATGCCATAGCATTTGGTAGCGCAACGTGCCCGAACTGCGGTAGCGTTGCAGCGACCGTTTGCTCGCCTGAAGCAGTTGGCACAAGTCCTGATTGTCCAACAGCCGCTCGCCGTCCAGATATTTCACCTCCTTGACCTCCTTGCCCGCAAGCGAGGCCAGCATCCGCTCGTGACGGTCGAAGCGTTCCATGATCTTCGACATCCACAGCTCGAAAGTGTCCGTTTCCAGCAGTCCCATACGCTCATCGTTTAGAGGTTCCGCCTTTGCCCGTGCGCAGCAGGTAATTTCGTTTGAAATCTTCCAGCCGTTGCGGGTTGCAGTCGATAACAGATTCTTCGATCAGCCGCTCCACTTCCGAGAGGCGGTAGCGGCACGCACCGCGAAAAATCGCGTATCCGAGGCGTTTGCTCTCCCGAAGCCGTTGCAGCGTGCGGCGGCTGATGCCCAGCAGCGACATGACCTGCTCCTTGTTCAACCACACATCCGGCGTGTCTTTCTTTTTCTCCCGCTCGCTATCCCGGACGTAACCTGCGATGCGGTCTATCTTTTCCACCAGCTCCTTATAAGCGGTACTTTCCATCGTGATGATTTCCATAACACTTGCTTTTTGTTTCTGCGGCAAAGGTGCTGCTTTGCGTTGGGCTGCTTTCCATAGTCGGTAGCGACATAGGAAAGATTTTCAGCAGGTTAAGGTGATGCGCCGAAGCCAGAGAGTGCCAAACCAACGCCACAAGCTGCCACAAAACCGCAAAAGGCAGCGCGAGGGACGGGATTGGCTACATTTGTCCCCAACTCTAAAAATCTGTCGAATGGAAATAGTTATTATCGAAAAGAAAACCTTTGAGGCATTGCTCTGCGGCGTGGAAACGCTGACCGGAAAAGTCGATGCCTTGTGCCGCTGTTGCAGCGACAAGCGCGTGAGTAAGTGGCTCGATGGCGAACAGGTGTGCCGCCTGCTGCGCATCAGTCCGCGCACATTACAGACCTTGCGCGACAACCGCATTATCGGCTGCTCGCAGATAGGGCGCAAGTTCTACTACAAACCCGAAGAGGTTGAACGGCTCCTGCCCGGTATCGACCGATACCGCACGCCGCAGGATAGCACCTGAACAGCGAACGAAACCACTAAATCCACGAGAATATGAACGACAATCATGTAATTACGTCGGACGACGAACGCATCGCGGCCTTGCTGCGGGCTTTGAAGAAAAGCGCGAAAAATGCGGCGAAATTCGCGGAGAACTTTCATCCGCCCCTCGGAGGCGAACGATACCTCACCGACAAGGAGGTGATCGAGCTTTTGAAAGTAAGCCGCCGCACCTTACAGGAATACCGCGCCGCACGCAAGATTCCCTTTATCCTTTTCGGTGGCAAAGTCCTCTACCGGGAATCTGACATCGAGAAACTCCTTGCGGAAAACTACCGCAAGGCCATCCCCTAAAACGACGACGGGCAGGTTTTGAAGCCTGCCCGCCGTTCTTAACAGATAAATCCCTCTTTATATTGAATGATAATCGGAGCTGCTGTCCGCATCGGGGTTGTAGCTCGTCGGATCAGCCATTTGCGCAGTACCGACGCACCCCGTGTATTGAGGCGGAACGCAAGGGAGGCTACCACCTCCATGTTATACACGTCCGCACCGTTGCCGTTCTCCAGCCGGATGTACTTGCAGACCTCGTAATCGTGCAGCGTATCGCTTTTGATGATTGCCTTGATACCTGCATTTACCGCTCCGGCAGTCGTGCCGAACAGCTCGGCCATCTCCATTGCCGTCATCCATACATTGCTCCCCGTCAGAGTTACGCCGTTCTCGCCGATTGTGATTCTATCCCTTTTCATCGTACATTCGTTTTTAGATGGTTTGACAAATGAAATTCTCCATTTGCTCGATACGCTGCGAAAGTTTTTCCATATCGCGGCTTACTTTCTCTGCCGTGATTTTGGCGTAGATTTGTGTTGTGCGGATGCTGCGGTGTCCGAGCATCTTCGAGAGCGTTTCAATCGGTACATCGTTCGACAGGCATACCGTCGTCGCGTAGGTGTGGCGGCTCATGTGCCACGTGACATTTTTCTCGATGCCGCACTTTCTCGCAATCACCTTGATACTGTTTTTGCAGTTGGCATAACACGGAACGGGTAGCAACTTATCGCCCTCGGTCATGCCATCGTATTTTTCGATGATATGTTTAGCAACCTCCAGCAAGCGGATGTTCGATTCCGTACCCGTCTTTTGGCGGTTGGTAATAATCCACAGATGGCCGTCGAACGAGGTTTGCAGGTTCGCTTTCGTCAGGTTCGCCATATCTGTCCAGCTCAACCCCGTAAAGGTGCAGAAGATGAACAGGTCGCGGATCACCTCGTAGCTTTTCTTTTTGAACGTACCGTTGATTAAGAGCTTGATTTCCTCTTTGGTCAGAAAACCCCGTTTCGTTTCCTCTTTGGTGATGCTGTACGCGAAGAACGGATCGCGCTGCAACAGTCCGTTATTGACGGCCATGTAGATAATCTTACGGAACGGCATCATGTATGACCAGACCGTATTGTTGCAATGGTTCTTCTCGGTTTTGAGAAACAGCTCGAAGTCGGTGATGAACGCGGGCGCAAGCTCCTTTAAGGCAATGTCGCTGACCTTGTACCGCTTTTCGATAAACTCCGCAAGGTGGTTATACACGGTGCAGTATTTCCAATAGCTGCGCAGGCTTTTGAGCTTGCCCACCTGCTTCTCGTAATCCTCGTTATGCTGCCGGAATACCGCCAGCAGCGTTTCATGGTTCATACCCAAACCCAAATAGGCGTTGCGCACTTTCTCGGCGGTTACATAATTGTCCCGATCAGCAATTTTTTGATAGGCTTGGTTGATGCCCACGCGGATTTTATCCAGCATACGGTTCGCCTCCTGCGCCACCACGCTGCGGCCGGACACGCGGCCTAACTCCACGTTCCACGCTTTTTCCTCCACATCCAGCTTGCAACTGAACTGTGCGATTTTGCCGTTTACCGTAATCCGGCACATCACCGGAACAAGCCCGTTCTTCTTCGGGGCGTTGCGTTTCAGATAGAATAATACTTTGAAAGTCGATCTCATAACTCTACAATTTTTTAGTGCACAAAATTATTTCTTGTAGAGCCGTTCGTCGATACGCAAAATACAGCGAATCAGCGCAATCGCACCCGAAAACCGACTTTTTTCGAGGTGTGCAGCCCGAAAACCGAAATTCCTGCTATATTTGCAGTCGGAATCCTCCAAATCGGGCTTGTAATTCAGTGTGTTGGAAGCCTCCTAAAACCTCTTTCGCCGTTTTGAAAAGAGTAACGGGATAGTAACGTAACTCCGGTTTCATTTGGCTTTTTGGCGGTTTCACTTGGCTTCGTCCTCGCAGTCCATTTTCCTCTAAACCCCTTATTCACAACCTTCTTGCGCTCATCTGCTCAATCTCTCATTTTTTATTCTTATCTTTGCTAATAGATAGGAATCACTGACGGTTTCCTGTCCGATAAAAGCATCCGGGAAATTGAATAATTCGGTAAATACAACATTATCAATGACTCCCAGTCTGATTTTCATCGGGGGGGGGATTTTTGTAATGGGCGGATCCTGAATCGGGTTCGCCGGTATTTTCGTGTACCGGGCAGATGGGACTTCAAATGGCAGACGTCAAGACAGGCAGCATCTCCTCCACGGAATTCGGGAAGTTATTTTTCGAATTCAAGCCCCGTTTTATCGCCCTGGCATACCGTTACGTCCGCGATTGGGAGACTGCCGAAGATCTGGTGTCGGACAGTTTCATGACCTTTTGGGAAATGCATGAAAACCTGCCGGCGGACATCAATGTGCCGGCTTATATCCTCACCTCGGTCAAAAACCGCTGCCTGAACCACCTCAACGCCCAAATCCGTCACCGCAGGGCAGAACAGGACATGCATTCGACGCTGACGCGCCGGCTGCATGCCGACGTGCGCTCGCTGTCGGCATGCGATCCCGACCTGCTCTTTTCCGAAGAGATCCGCACCATCCTGAAACAGGCTGTCCGCAAGATGCCGAAAATGACCCGCAACGTATTCCTGTTGAGCCGGGGCAGGAATATGACATACAGCGAGATCGCCGCTGAACTGGGAATTTCCGTCAGCCATGTCAATTTCGAAATCCGCCGGGCGCTCAACCTGATGCGCACCGAACTGAAGGATTACCTCCCGGCCGTACTGATCACCCTGCTGCTTGCGTCCAGGTGGTAAAATAGCGCCCGCAGGGCCGCCCGGAGTTCATTCCGATCTTTTTCTTCAAAAAACTGCATTTTTTACTACTTACCCCGTCCGTGTGTTTGTTATTACTATATAACACCAACACATGGACGATCTTTTATTGCAGAAATACTTGAGAAACGAGACCTCGGAAGAGGAACTCATCGAAGTGCTCGACTGGTTGGATGCGTCAGCGGAAAATCAGCGGTATCTCGATCGGCTCGATTATATTTCCAACCTCAATATCCTGGCCGGAGAGGCGCAGCCCCGTGTCCGCAGACACACCGTTTCGCTCTGGAAGAGGGCGGCTCAATGGAGTGCCGGAGCCGCCGCCGTGCTGCTCGTGTGTGCCGGGTTGAGCCACTATCTGGCCGACAAGGTTCTCGAACACCGTGCTCAGGACATGATGGCCATTACCGCACCCAACGGACAGAGCATGTCCGTCACCCTGAGCGACGGGACGATCGTATGGCTTAATTCGGGCGCCAAGCTGGAATACCCTTCGATTTTTTCCAGAAAGACACGCCGGGTCAAGATTTCGGGCGAGGCCATGTTCGAGGTGGAACACGATGCCGCCCGTCCGTTCATCGTGGAAACCTTCGCCTGCGATGCCGAGGTGCTGGGTACGAAATTCAACATCCTGGCCGATGCCCGAACCGCCGATTTCTCGGCGGCGCTGCTCGAAGGGAGGCTGAAAATCTCGAACCGCCTCATCGGCGGCGAATCTTTCATTCTCTCCCCCAATGAACAGATCGACCTGGTCGACGGACATCTCAAACTCAACCGGATAACCGATCCGGACGACTTCCGCTGGGTCGACGGACTGATGAACCTGAACACGCTGTCGTTCGGGGAGGTGATCCGCAAATTCGAGAACTATTACGGAGTCCGGATCTTGATCGACAATCCCGAGGATATGCCCGCACTCAAGTACCACGGCAAAATCCGCGTGTCAGACGGTGTGGATCATGCGCTGAAGTTGCTTCAGATCACCAATAACTTCTCCTATACGCGTGACGACGAGACGAATACGATACGTATAAAAATAACTAAAATCTAAACCGACTTTATGGAATAAACCGACCTCTGCCTCAAGACACTTTTATGCTGCATCGCCAGCGGAGACGATCGTATCCACCGGCGGGAGATAAACAGTGATTCGATTGCTAACCTATTGATCTTAAATCAGCAAACTTATGAAAAATTTAAGTGTTAGGCTGCTAAAATGCCTAATTACTCTAATTCTCTCCGTGATCCTGTGCAGTGCGCCCGCTGTGGCCCAAACGCAGAAAATCGCGGTGAAACTCGACATGACGAAGGTTCCGATGAAGGTCGTCATGAACGAAATTGAAAAACAAACCAAGTATCTTTTCCTTTATACGGACGAAATCGACACGGAGCTTATCGTCTCGATCAAGGTCGATTCCAAGCCTCTCAACGAGGTGTTGCCGCTGTTGTTTAAGGACACCCACATCACCTATGAAATCACGGCTCCCAATATCGTGCTGTCGAAGCGCGTAGCCGCTGCAAGGCCGTCGGCCATCTCGGGCGTGGTGAAGGATTCCGGCGGTCTGGGCATTATCGGAGCCACCGTTCTGATCAAGGGCACGACCGTCGGAACGACCACCGGAATCGACGGAGATTTCGCCCTGACGATCCCCGCCTCGGTCGACAACCCCGAACTGTCGGTCAGCTTCATCGGCTACGAAACCCGTGTCGTGCCCATCGGCTCGCGCACGACTTTCGACATCACGCTGTTCAATTCGTCCATCGAGGTCGAGCAGGTCGTCGTTACGGCCCTGGGCATCAAACGTGCCGAAAAAGCCCTGTCGTACAACGTGCAACAGGTGAATTCCGATGCCATCACGGCCAACAAGGACGCCAACTTCATCAACTCGCTCAACGGTAAGGTGGCTGGTGTGAACATCAATGCCTCGTCGGCGGGCGTCGGCGGCGCTTCGAAGGTTATTATGCGTGGGATGAAGTCCATTTCGCAGACTTCCAATGCGCTTTATGTGATCGACGGCGTGCCTATGTTCACCAAAGCCTTGGAGGGCGGCACGGAGTTCAGCTCGCAGGGTACGACCGATCCTATTGCGGACATCAATCCCGAGGACATCGAGTCGATCTCCGTACTGACGGGCGCTGCGGCAGCCGCATTGTACGGTTCGGACGCAGCCAATGGCGCCATCGTCGTGACGACCAAAAAGGGACAGGCGGGACAGCTTTCCGTCACCGTGACGAGCGGCGTTGAGATCATGACTCCGTTCGTTCTTCCCGAGTTCCAGAACCGGTACGGCACGGGCAACCTCACCACGCCAATCAACGTGGCCAGTTACAGCTGGGGCAAGCGGCTCAACCACGCCAACCGATACGGCTACGATCCCCGCGAAGACTATTTCCGTACCGGCGTAGCCAATTCCGAGAGCGTTTCGCTTTCGACCGGGACGGAGAAGAACCAGACCTACTTTTCGGCCGCAGCGATCAACTCCCGCGGCATCATGCCCAACAACAGCTATGACCGTTACAACTTCACGTTCCGCAACACCTCCTCTTTTCTGAACGACAAGATGAGGCTGGACGTAGGAGCCAGCTACATATTGCAGGAAGACTGCAACATGATCAATCAGGGAACCTACAACAACCCTCTGACGGGAGCCTACCTCTTCCCGCGCGGCGATGACTGGGCGGATATCGAAATGTACGAGCGCTACGATCCCATAGACAAGATTTCGAAACAGTATTGGCCGATGGGCGACGGCTCCATCACCATGCAGAACCCCTACTGGGCGAACTACCGCAATCTGCGTGAGAACCGTAAGGATCGTTACATGCTCAACGCAGCCCTATCGTACGACATTCTCAACTGGCTGAACGTCTCAGGCCGCATCCGCATCGACAACTCGCACAACACCTACACCGAAAAGATGTATGCGTCGTCGAACGTGCAACTCACCGAGCAGTCGGCCAACGGTCTTTACGGCGTCACCAAGACGATGGATCGCCAGGTTTACGGAGATGCGCTGGTGAACATCAGTAAAACCTTCGGAGACTGGTCGTTGCAGGCCAACATCGGTGCTTCGTTCTCAGACATGAAGAACGATGCCCTGAAGATCCGCGGTCCTATCGCCGACGGTACGGCGGGCGAGAAGCAGGGACTGGCCAACGTCTTCAACATTCAGAACCTAAGCAACTCGACTAAGACCGTCCGCAAGCAGGAGGGCTGGCGCGAGCAGACGCAGTCGATCTTCGCTTCGGCCGAAGTGGGCTATAAGGGAACCTATTATCTGACCCTTACGGGCCGTAATGACTGGCCTTCGCAACTGGCGGGTCCGCACTCGAACGCCAAATCGTTCTTCTATCCTTCGGTCGGACTTTCAGTCGTGCTGTCGCAGCTCATTCCCAACATGCCCGAAAACCTCTCCTACATCAAGCTGCGCGGTTCGTTCGCCTCGGTGGGTGTCGCCTTCGAGCGCTACATTGCCAACCCGCTTTATTCATGGAACGAAAGCGGCCTGTCGTGGAACACGCAGACACAGTATCCCGCATTCCACCTCAAGCCCGAGCGTACCAAGTCGTTCGAGGTGGGGCTGACGATGCGCTTCCTCAAGCACTTCAACCTTGATTTCACCTATTATAATTCGCATACGTCGAACCAGACCTTCGACCCGCAGATTTCGGGCGGCACGGGTTTCTCCAAGATCATCATCCAGTCGGGTAACGTCCGCAACCAGGGTATCGAATTGGCATTGGGCTACCGGAACACCTGGCGCGACTTCACGTGGGATACCAACTACACCCTTTCGACCAACCAGAATAAAATCGTCTCGCTGGCCAACAACGTCATCAACTACGCCACGGGTGAGCGTTTCTCGATCGACCGGCTCAATATGGGCGGTCTGGGCGACGCGCTGTTCCTGTTGCAGGAGGGCGGTACGCTGGGTGACCTCTACTCCCGCCGCGATTTGCGCTACGACGAGAACAACGCCATCTACATCGATGAGAACGGGGTCGTGGCTACGGAGTCGATCCAGAATGTGAACAAGTACGTCAAGTTGGGCAGCGTACTGCCCGACGCCAACATGTCGTGGCGCAACGACTTCCGGTGGAAGAACCTGAACTTCGGTTTTATGGTTTCGGCCCGTTTGGGCGGCATCGTCTACTCGCGTACGCAGGCTATGCTCGACCAGTACGGCGTGTCAGAGGTTACGGCCGCGGCGCGCGATGCTGGAGGCGTAACGCTCAACGGCGGTGACGTGGTAGATGCTTACACCTGGTATTCGGCCATTGCGGGCGGTAATTCCATTCCGCAGTTCTACACCTATTCGGCTACGAACGTGCGGTTGCAGGAGGCTTCGATCGGCTACACGATTCCCCGCAAAGTGCTGCGCAACGTCTGCGAGATCACGGTTTCTATCGTGGGCCGCAACTTGTGGATGCTCTACAACAAGGCTCCGTTCGATCCGGAAAGCATCGCCACGACGGGCAACTACTATCAAGGTATTGACTACTTCATGATGCCGTCATTGCGCAACGTGGGATTCAATCTCCGTCTCAAATTCTAAAACAGCGACACGATGAAAGACAAAATGATAAAAGCGGCGCTCTCCTTCGCAGTCGTGTGCGGTCTGGGCGCATGCACCAAGAATTACCTCGACATCAACAGCAATCCCTACGAGGTGGACAAGGAGCAGATGGAGGCCAAGGACTACGCCATCGCCTCGGGACTCTCTGCCATGTTCGGAACCGTCGTCTCGACGGATGTCAATACGGCGCAGTTCACTGACTGTCTGCTGGGCAGTACGCAGGGCGGTTATTACGCCGATGCGAACAATGGCTGGACGAACACCATTTCCAAATACAACCCGACCGACAACTGGACGAACGTGTTCATGTACAGCGACAAAGTCATCCCGCAGTTGTACAGCAACATGTCGAACGTGGAGGGGATTTCGGAGGATCCGCTTGTTCTGGCCATCCTCAAGATCGTGAAGGTCTGCGTCCTGAACCGTGTGACGGACACCTATGGGCCGATTCCTTATTCCGAGATCGGAAGCACCGGAAAGATCCAGGTGGCCTACGACGATCAGCCCAAGGTCTATTCGCAGATGTTCGATGAATTGGACGAGGCGATCGCCCTGTTGGACGAGAACATCGACCGGAGCATCACGAGTACGACCGACCAAGTCTTCGACGGCACAGCCGTGAAATGGTGCCGTTTTGCCAACTCGATGAAGCTGCGGCTGGCCATGCGGGTGGTATACACCGATTTCGTAAGCTCGAAGGGTCTCACTCCGCAGCAGTTGGGCGAACAGGCCGTGGCGCACTCCGTCGGTGTCATGCAGTCGAACGCAGACAATGCGCAGCTTTCGTCCCTGGCCTTCGGCAAGGACGGCAATCCGCTCTATACGGCATGCATGTACAACTCCCCAGCTGGGTCGGTGACGGGGGGCGATTCGCATGCTGCAGCCGACATCATCTGCTACATGAACGGTTATGAGGATCCGCGCCGCGAGAAATATTTCAGCAAGGCGCAGTTCTCAGGGGATAACGCTCCCGAGTACGTGGGCATGCGCCGTGGTATCGCTATTCCAGCACTCAGCACTGTGGGGCTGCTCTATTCAGGCGTCAATTTCGTGGACGGCATGGCTACTCCGTTGCAGTGGATGAATGCCGCCGAGGTGGCCTTCCTGAAGGCGGAAGCCGTCGGCGTGTTCGGCTGGAACATGGGCGGCAGCGCCAAGACCTTCTACGAGCAGGGCGTCCGCCTTTCGTTCGAGCAGTGGGGGAGTGCGGGCGTTGACGAATACCTTGCCGGCACCAATCTTCCGGAATCCTACACCGACCCCAACGGCGGCGTGGCCTCCTATTCTACACAGCTCTCCCGGCTGGGTGTGGCTTGGAACGACGGCGCCTCGAAGGAGGAGATGCAAGAGCGCATCATCATCCAGAAATGGATCGCCAACTTCCATTTGGGCAACGAGGCGTGGGCTGATTTCCGCCGTACAGGCTTTCCGCACCTGATTCCGGCTATGGAGTCTGCCGTGGGCAATAACTCGCAGGGCATCCGGAACCTTACGCTCGGTGCCCGCCGCATGCCCTATCCTGCGGACGAGGCGACTAACAACCCGGAGAACTACGCCAAGGCCGTGGAGATGCTTGGTGGCTCTGACAACATGGCGACCCGCATGTGGTGGGATTGCAATCCGGCCGTCAAATAACCGCACACGCCGTTTAACCCATTAAAACGAAATTTGACATGAAACGCATATTTATTCCGTTTTTCGCCGCGACTGCCCTGCTGGCCTCGTGCAGCGACTGGACGGAAGTCGAACACAGAGATCTTTTGCCGCAGATGAATCAGAGCGATCCGGCTTTTCTGGCATCGCTCCGGGATTTCAAGGCCGGCGAACACCTGGTGACGATGATGATCGTCCGAGGAACCTCGACTGCTCCTAATCGGCAGAACCAGCATCCTATGTCTATGCCCGACAGTGTGGATTACCTGCTCATGACCGACGTCGACAACCTACATCCGGCGCTGATGGACGAGATTGCCGAGGTGCGCTCGAAGAAGGGCACCCGCACGCTCAACGTCGTGGACTACACGACGATCCGCAGAGCCTGGGACGCTATGAAGGAGGAATCTTCCGGTACGGAGCACGAGGGGGACTTTACGGAGGAGAAGTTCGCTGAGTATTGCAAGATCGAGACTGAAAAGCAGCTTGCGGCCTGCTCCCGATATGGATTCGACGGCATCGTCGTCTCCTATCTGGGCGGTTACGACAGCAGTGTCGCCGCTCCGTTCGTTCTGGCGGCGGATACGTGGCGCCGCGACAATCCCGACAAGCTGCTCTTCTTCCGCGGATACCCCGCCTTCATCACGAGCATCGAGAACCAGACAATTCTTTCGAAGTGCGACTACGTCATCATCCTGACCGAGGGGGCATCGTCGTCGGTGGCTATTTCCCGTATGGTGCGCGACCAGCTCAAAAATGGCGTTCCGAGTGACCGGATCGTGCTGGAAGCCTCCGTGCCGTCGATTGCCGACGGCGGCGACGACGCCCAAGTGGGCGCTTCGCTTCAGGTGGCCGCCCAGTGGGTGATGGATCCGAAAACCTCCCAGAATGTACAGTGCGACAAGCTGGGTCTCTGCGCGTCGAACGCACAGGAAGATTATTTCAATACGCCGACCTACAAGAGAATCCGCGAGGCGCTCGGCATCCTGAACCCCGAGCCCGAAGAGGAGTCCGAAAACAATTCCGAAAATAAAAACGACGATGAAAAATAAATTAGGATTCGCATTGTGCCTGCTCTTGGCGGCTGTATTCACGGGCTGCAAGGAGGATGAGGAGGGCAAACACCACTTCAGCAATCAGGTGTTCATTTCCGCAACGTCGTTCACTGACGACGTGTTTATCAAACGGGACAACCTCGACGTAACCCGGGAAGAGAGCTGTGACGTCACCGTCGCCATGGCCCAGCCCCGGGAGCGCGACATCACGGTCACGTTCGCCGAGGCTCCCGATCTGTTGGAGCACTACCGGATGTTCTACGACGACCCAACGGCCGAACTGCTCCCTGCCAACGGCGGCTATTACGATTTCGCGGATAATTCGACTGTCATCACGGCCGGGATGGTGGAGAGTGCGCCGCTCACCTTCGCCTTTACGAATTTGGACAATCTGCCCATCGAGGAGAAGCAGCGTTATGTGCTGCCCGTACGTATCGTGTCGGCCGATGGCATGAATATCCTCGAAAGCGCCCGGACGGTCTATTTCGTCTTCTCGAAGGCCGCGCTTATTAACGTCGTGGCGGAGATGGAGAATAATTGCGCCTGGCCCGAGTGGACGGCCGACACCGAGGCGGTGAAGGACATGGAGACCTTCACGCTCGAAGCGCTCGTCTACGCCAACTCGTTCGACCGCAAGATTTCGACGATCATGGGCATCGAGGATACGTTCCTCATCCGTCTGGGCGACGACGGCCGTCCGACCAACCAGTTGCAGGTGGCCTTCGCCAAGAAGATTTCGCAGGAGGAGACCTCACCCGCACGCGGGAAGATTCCGGCCGAGGCCGACAGCCGTTACGACCTCAAGCAGTTCGTTTGGCATCATATCGCCGTCACGTTTGACCGCGGCACTATCTGCGTCTATATCGACGGCAAGCTGAAGGATACGGCCAAGGCCTCAGTATCTGGTACCGACGGGCAGGCAGTGATCATCGACAAGATCAACTTCGCCATCCCGCACTCCGATGAGACGGACGGCAAGGAGCGCTGCTTCTGGATCGGCCACTCGTACCGCCTCCAGTCGGACGGCGACTTGTTCTACGAGCGTCGTTTCGATGGCTTGATGGGCGAGGTACGCCTCTGGAACAAGGCCCTGACGGCCGAGGAGATCGTTTCCGAGAACCATTTCTACAAGATCGATCCCGCATCGGACGGACTGGTGGCCTACTGGAAGTTCGACGACAATACGAAAGGTAAGACCGTCAAGGATTATACCGGCAACGGCTTCGATCTGAAGACCGAGCGCGAAATGAATTGGCAGAGTGTCGCGCTCCCCGAAGAGTGAGAGATTTATGACCTGAAGAATTGTAATACCTTTACTTAAATTTAACCTTTTTAATTAACCTAATCAACCAAACATGAAAAGAAAGTCATTTCTGATGCTTTTGGCGGGTATGTTCGCCATTTCATCGGGGGCTCTCGTCGGCTGCAACGATGACGATGATGTGAGCAAAAAGAATTCCCTGTCTGTAACACCTGCGTCTGCCATTGAGTTCAAGGCCGGCGACAATCAGGACGTTGTGCTGACCGTCAAGACCGACGCCAAGTCGTGGGCATTCGAGAAGAACGGCGAATGGATCGTCGCCAAGCAGGACGGCGACAAACTAACTGTGAATGCCCAGGCCAACACCACGGAGTCCGTACGTCCGGGCCGTATCACGATTACGGCCGGTAACGCCGAACCCGTCAACATCAACGTGAACCAGAAGGGGCTTGAAGTAGGTGAAATCGTACTGAGCGTTTCGCCGTCGGATCCCATTGGGTTCGAGGCTACTGGCAACAAGGCCGTTGAGCTGACCGTTACGACCAATGCGCCCGACTGGACGTTCTCCTACCCCGAGGAGTGGATGACGGCCGAGAAGCAGGGCGACAAGTTGACGGTCAATGCCAAGGACAATACGGGAGACGCCCGTGTGGGGCAGATCGTCGTGACGTCCAGCGAGGGTGAGAAGACCGCGAAGATCGCCGTGTCGCAGAAGGCCGGCAGCGAGAATCCCACCCCGGGCGAGGAGATCGCCGGTTCGCTCTCGACGGCAGATGAACTGAACATCCGGTTCGCACACGATGCCGCGGATCCCGTCAAGAAAACCCTGACCTTCACGCTGGAGAAGACCGCTACGGCTGAGACCAAGGTGAAGCTCGTCTTCGACGAACGCCATGTCGAAGAGTACAACTTCGACCACGCTACCGAGTACGTCGTATTCCCCGAGAAACTCTGCACCATTGCGAACGACGGCGTGATGACCATCCCCGCCGGCGAAACCTCCGCGCAGATCGAGGTGACGCTCGCGCCGAGCGCTTCCGATCTGGAGTATGTCACCACCTACATGGTTCCCCTTCAGGCCGTAGCCCAAACGGAGGGTATCGTCGTCAAAGATGAGGCTGAATACGTTGACTTCCTAGTTTCGCGCATCGGTTCGAAGAAGATCCGCAACATCTGCTACTTCGAGGTGAACGACTGCAACCCTCTCAACGCCATCGAGTACATCCTGGAGGACGGCCAGCCGTTCTTCGATGCCGTCGTGCTCTTCGCCGGCAACATCAACTGGGATGCTCAGAAGCAAAAGGTCTACATGAATGCCAACCCCAACGTGCAGGCGCTGCTCGACAATTCGGAGGAGCTGCTCCAGCCGTTGCGTAAGAAGGGTATCAAGGTGCTGCTCGACATTCTGGGCAACCACGACCAAGCCGGCGTCGCTGGTCTGAGCGACTGGGGCTGCGAGCAGTTCGGCAGGGAGCTGGCTCAAATCTGTCTCGACTACAAGCTCGACGGTATCGGTTTCGATGACGAGTATTCGAACTACTACGGAGCATCCGGACAATGGTTCACACGCCCCAGCTCCCAGCAGGCCGCCCGTCTCTGCTACGAGACCAAAAAGGCGATGAAGGAATTGTGCCCCTGGGAGACTTGGGTACACCTCTATTACTTGGGCTATATCCAGCCCTCTCTGCCTTCGGTATTCATCGATGGTGTGGAGCATAAGCCGTCTGAATTCATTGACAACGTCTGTGCCGACTACGGTGGTGCGGCAAGACCGGTAAACGGTATGGGTCTGAGCGGATGCGCCGGCAACTCCATCCAACTCAACTATGGCAACTCCATCTCGTCGTCTGGAGCCAAGGCACTGATGAATCAGGGTTACGGCTGGATCATGTGGTTCGCATTCGATCCTTCCGGAACCGGAACGGTCGGCAACAACCGTTCGCACTCGCTCCAGCAGTTCCGCAACGTGGCAGAGGGCTGCTACGAGCAGAGCGTACGCGATCCCAAAAACGTCTACAACAAGATCAGCGAGGGCCAGTACGATCCCGCACCGCACCCGATCAACTAACCTAAAACGAACGACGCGGTCGTGCGTTCCGGCTTCGGCCGGGATGCCGCCGACCGTTCGGTCGGAACCGGGCGAAGCCGTTGTCCGGTTCGCCGGCAATGAACAAATCCTTAAAACCTGAATGACAAGATATGAAAATTTCGAAAATATTTCTTTTTACAGCTGCTGCGCTCGCACTCTGCGGAGCTTGCGATGACAACGACGAAAAGGTGGATCCTTCAGACAAGATTTCTGTTTCGCCGACGGAAGGCGTTGTGGGGAGCAAGGGCGGCGATGTCTCGGCCATGGTTACCAGCTCGGGCGCGTGGACGCTCGAAGGCGCCGAGAACGCTTATGTGACCCCTTCGGCCGCTAAGGGCAAGGATGGCGACATCGTGGCCTTCACCGTGAAGGCCAACGACAAGGAGGAAGACCAGGTCTTCACCTATACGTTCACATGCGGCAAGAAGACCGCGCCTTTCAAGATTACGCTCAAGAAAAAGGCCTCCGAGACCGAGGAGCAGCTCGAACTCTTCTATGCCGATGAGTCGAACATCCTGTCCTGCGAAGGCGGCAAGGTGACGGTGCTGGTAACCAGCTCGGGCGCGTGGACGCTCGAAGGAGAGTCCGATTTCGTGACGCCGTCGGCTACGAGCGGAGAAGACGGTGCCGAGATAGTCTTCGAGGTGGCTCCCAACGAGACCGAGGAGGAGCGGATCGCCGACTACGTCTTCAAGATGGGCAGCAAGGAGGTCGAATTCCAGATCGTCGAGAAAGGCGAAACTGGCGAGACCATCGAGATCACGTCGAAGCCGGAAATGCGCTTGGCCTATACGGCTGTGGAGCGTTTGGCCGTGGAGTTGACGACGAATGTCAACTATCGTAACCTGACGGCCGAAATCGCATCGGAGACTGAGGGGTGGCTGACCTATACGATTGCCCGTCCCACCGAGGGCGGCGCCGAGACCGACGTGACGGCCTATTTCTCCATGGCCCAGAACGACGGCGAAACTCCGCGCGAGGCTACCGTGACGATCAAGGGTGTGAAGAACGGCACAGCCGTGCTGAAGGTAACCCAGCTTCCTCAGTCGAAGATCGAGCCCGAGAAACTGGCCTATTTCCTGGATGTGGAGGCTCAGACGCTCGATATTCCGGTAACGGCCAATGTCGAGTTCGACGTGACGGTGGGCGAGGGTGCCGACGGCTGGTTTACCTATAATAATGCCGACGATAGCGGCCTGCACTTCACAGTGGAGGCTTTGGTTGACGGATCTGCCCGCAGCTGCGAGGTCGTGCTCACCGAGAAGAACGCTCCCGACAACGCTGAGGCGCTGACGGTCAACATCAATATTTCACAGAAGCCCAAGGGTCTGATCGAGTGTGTGGCCGACATGCGCCGCTCGCGCTGCTATTTCCCGTTTTTGAAGAATGGCGGAGCGCTCAACGGCTTGAAGAACGGAACCATGGAGGCGCTGGTCAATATTCAGGAGACGCGCGTATCCGGATCTTTGTCGACCATCATGGGTGTCGAGGGTAAATTCCTCCTCCGCCTGGGCGACGTCAATGTGCCTTGGAACCAAATTCAGCTGGCCATGCAAGGCGGAAACCGTACGGATACCAAGTTGAAACTCTCCGAACTGGATCGCTGGTACCATGTCGCCGTGACGTGGGACGATACTTTCGCTTATTTCTACATTGACGGAGAACTTTTGTATCGGACCGGTATCTCCAATTACTCCGGTTTTAACCTAGGTGTGGCATACGGCGGTTACGAGAACGACTACAACCGTGCTTTCTGGATCGGTTATGCCTACAACGCCGACCGTTTCTTCCCCGGTTACATGGCCGAGGTGCGCGTATGGAACCGCACGCTGACCGAGGAGGAGATCAATGCCGAAAACCACTTCTACTCCGTTCCGGTGGATTCGGAAGGTCTGGTAGGCTACTGGAAACTCAACGACGGAGCAGGTCAGACTATCAAGGATCATTCTCCTTCGGGCAACAGCATGCTGGGTGAAATCAACGTCCGCTCTTCGGGTGGTCAGCAGGTTGGCACCCCGGGTATGAACTGGGTGGAGATGAGTCTACCCTAATTTCGAGTGGATAAAACAAGCGTTGCCTGTCCGTCGGGAAGGACGGTTCATGTACGGCAGCCGAATCCCATTCTGATATGGGATTAAAAGAATGTAACGACTCGATTTATCGAGTCGTTACATTCTTTTGCATCGTAAATAGGTAACGAAAAGGCAACAGTCTGTTTTCAGTCTATTGCGTTCAAATACCGCATTTCAAATAATCTATCACAAGATACAAAAAATTTCGAACGGGTCTCTTTGTTAAAAGACAAGGTTATATTTCGCGATTATCGCACTATATCAGAAAAAATAATAGCCCATTGTACATTTAGTATAAACATATAAGTTGTTCATGTCGGATGAAATCCGGATATTTATAATGCCTTAAGCATTCTTTTATTTGTGTATTATGCAATCTTTTAGCCATCTTAAACACTCTCCTCTTCATTGGGTTCCGAGTTTGTATTTTGCGATGGGCTTGCCGTTTGTTGTTTTGAACATGGTCTCGGCCGTCATGTTCAAGGATATGGGGATTTCCGACGCCCGGATCGCGTTTTGGACGTCGCTGATCATGTGGCCGTGGACGATCAAATTCCTGTGGAGCCCCTTCCTGGAAA
>ENA-ORTH01001047-ORTH01001047.1-human-gut-metagenome-genome-assembly--contig:-NODE-1047-length-30908-cov-8.175542_pt1 | contig 30908 bp, 31 predicted proteins | sample MGYA00241914_ERZ509192 | MGnify/ENA primary metagenome ERZ509192 (study PRJEB26280, sample SAMEA2338826) | human gut metagenome | biome: human gut; feature: human-associated habitat; material: faeces... | reverse complement strand
TGTCTAAAACCAATCAATGCCTGTATTTTATTTTTGATCTTTTCAGAAAATGAACCGTATTGATATCAAAACAGGATTGGAATTCTGTCTTTCATTTAAACATCCCGTTTAATATTATTCGTTTTACAGAAACGCACAGATGCATTAAAATTAAATTAGTTTCTCGATTTAAACTGATGAAAGGAGACAAATCATGACTAAAAAAAAGTGTATACATGACCTATATAAGATGAAAGAAAACGGAGAAAAGGCCTGCTGGATTGTAGTATACGACAGCGTATTCGCCTCCTATGCTGAGGAAGCTGGGGTGGATATGATACTCTGCGGTGACTCCATGGGCATGATTGTCTATGGCTGGCCGGGTACCGTTCCCGTCACCATGGACATGAGCATTGCCCATTGTCAGGGTGTGCGCCGCGGCGCTCCCAACACCTATCTTATCGGCGATATGCCGTTCGGTTCTTATCATAAAAGCTGTGAGGATGCTGTCGCCAACGCAATTCGCTTCTACAAAGAGGCAGACGTGGACGCCATTAAACTCGAAGGCGGCGTCGCCGTCGCAGATAAAATACGCGCCATCGTCAACGCAGGGATGGTCGTCTTCGGTCACATTGGCCTCACTCCGCAAAGCTCCGCTTCTATGGGCGGTTTCAAAGCACAGGGGCGCACCACAGATTCCGCCCGCGCGGTCATCGAGGATGCTGTCGCTGTTTACAAAGCCGGCGTGCGCACACTACTTCTCGAAGGCGTACCTGAAGAGGTCTGCGCCTACATACACAAAATGCTGCCTATTCCGGTCTATGGCATTGGTGCCGGCGCGGACTGTGACGGACAGGTACTGCTCAGCGCTGACCTGCTGGGTATGTACAGAAACTTCACGCCTAAGTTTGCGAAGAAGTTTGCCGACATCGGAGATATTGCTACTCAAGGCATGATCGACTACGTGAAGGAAGTCAAGGACGGAGTCTTCCCTGCACCGGAACACAAATACAAACTTTCCGGCGGTGCTGCTGAATTTGAAAAACTATTTGATGAAATGTCTCCGCTTTTCGAATGACTAAACCTTTCCCCTCTTTGTCCGATACATCGTCCTTTGCTGTATTAGAAAATTCATCGGTGGAGATAACTTTAAAGAAGGAGGAAACGCTATGCCGAAATTTGCACAGAGAATATATGACATGGAAAGCTCTGCCAAAATCATTCGCGCACTGTTCGGCGCGATGGATTCCCCTAACATTATATCTCTCGGCGGCGGCGCCCCTGCAAGCGATGCGCTGCCAGTAGAAGCAGTTCACGACATCTGTACTGATGTTATCACCCGCAACAAACGCGGCGTGGAGGCGTTACAATATGGCTCCGTCCTCGGCGTATCCGACCTCAGAAAAAACGTCGCAGACATTCTGCTCAAACCTAAGGGGCTGGAGGCAGAGCTTGACGAGATCATCATCGTTAACGGTGGTCTTGAAACCATGAACCTGCTCTGTCAAGTCTATATCAACCCCGGTGACGTTATTCTGGTGGAATCGCCCACCTTTGTCCACTGTGTGGAGATCTTCGAGATGTTCCAGGCTAGGTGCGTCGGTGTTGAGTGTGACGACTGTGGCATGATACTCGAAGATGTAGAAAAGAAAATACAAAAGCTGCATCCCAAACTTGTATATATCATTCCCACCTTCCAAAACCCAACTGGCAAGACTTTCCCTCTTGAACGTCGGAAAAAGCTGGCTGAAATAGGCAGCAAGTATGATGTTATCATCCTTGAAGACGATCCATACCAGGAGTTGCGGTATAGTGGAGAACCTCTCCCGCCCATCAAGTGTTTCGACAAGACTGGCCATACCGTATACGCCAACAGTTTTTCAAAGATATTCTCACCTGGAAGCCGACTGGGATTTTGTCATGCAAGCCACGATATCATCACGAAGCTTTTCGACGCCAAAACTGCAACGAATTCGCACACCTCTACCTTCGCTCAGGTCGTCTGCGCCGAATTCTTCAACCGCGGACTGTTTTCCTCTCAGCTCAAAAAGCTCTGTGAGATCCACCGTGAACGCCGTGATGTGATGATGAACTGCTTCGCTAAATATATGCCAGACGGCACGAAGTGGGTACACCCTGACGGAGGGCTCTTCAGTTGGGTGGAGCTGCCAGGAGGCATTGACACTGCTGCACTGCTGCCTGAAGCCAATGCTGCCGGTATCCACTACATAGCTGGTTCCAGCTTCTACGTTCAAGGCGGTAACATGGGTTCAAATGCTATGCGCGTAAGCTTCGGTAATGTTACACCTGAAAAAATCGACATCGCCGTACAACAGCTCGCCTCACTTGTCAAAAACAAACTGTAAGGACGCAAAACTGAAATACAATGCGCCCTCAGAAAAAGGAGGAAAACAAATGGAGAATCTTAAACTTTGGGAGGATCTCAAGAACTGGAAAAAAAACTGTGATTTTGTGGAACTCTCTCATGAGTTCTCACCAGACACGCCGCATTGGTCCGGTTTCCCAGCCATGAACGCAGAAATGATTTTTGACTATCCAGATGTATTCCGCGTTCATATAGTACAAGTCGCCACACAGTATGGCACCCACGTAGACGCCCCAGCACACTTCGTGCCTGGTAAACGGATGCTTAACGAACTACGCGCCGACGAGATGGTGCTGCCACTCTGCGTCATAGATCTCAGCGCAAAATCAGCCGAAAACTGTGACTATATCTTCACAGCCGAAGATCTGCACCAGTGGGAGGCGATCCACGGCGAAATCCCATCCGGCAGCTTCGTTGCCGTGCGCACAGACTGGAGCAAGCGCGCCGACCTGGACAACATGGATGAAAAAGGCATGAAACATTATCCCGGCTGGGGGCTTGACGCGCTTAAATTTCTCGTAGAACAGCGCAATGTCACCGCCATTGGCCATGAGACCAGTGATACTGACGCTCCAGTCAGCTCAGCAAAAATCGGTTATGTGGGAGAATACTATATTCTCGAACAGGAGCGCTATCAAATTGAACTCCTGAAAAATCTCGACAAAGTTCCCGCAACCGGCGCTGTCATCATCTGTGGTTTTCCACGCGGAGTGAACCTTACCGGTTTTACCGCCCGCTGCATTGCCGTCTGTCCTAAAGATTAAACCTCCCTGACAGAAAAAAGGAAACACCGCGGTATAGATTCGAGCTTTTGCAAAGCTATGAATCTATACCGCGGTGTTTCCTGAACTTTCCGATTCACCCTCTCCCTACCGTAGAAGGATCTGCACAACCCTCTTCTTACTCTCCGATTCCTGGAGTTGCTCTGAAAGCATTTGCCGACTTATCCATGATTACCTGGCTGTCCATTCCTGTATCCAACACGGTATTTTGTATGGATTCCTTTTCCACCAGTACCGCTATCACCTCCAACGGCACCCTTTGCTCCGTCGTCGTCAGCGCATCTACCTGCGCGGAAAAACAAGAATCGGATGCTTCTGTCTGCTCACTGGAAGCTTCTGTCGTGGCAACTATATGGTTGGAAGAAATATAATTTCCCATGCCCGACGTAAGATGGATAATCACCGGTTTTTCACCGGCCGGATGAATGCTTTGTCCATGAATGGATTCTGAAATATGATTGGCAATAATGGAATTATAATTGCCGCTGATACACAGAAGACCATATAGATCGTTCAAACCATTGTTATATTCTAGCATCGGCGCCCACGGTTCATTGTCACGCAGAAAATGATTGGAAGAGACCAGATTTTCTGAACAATTTCCCTCAAACACCAGCATTCCCGGATAAAAAGAATGAAAACGATTCCCGGTGATACTCGAACGTGCCACGTTGTCAAAATGAACACTGCTCTTTCCTCTGGGAAAAATATTATTGGAGCCGATCAAAAGTCCCCCAAAATTCTGGGCATAAATTGAATATCCTTTATACCCCGCTCCCATGAGGTTATCGGTAATCTTGGACGCCTGGCCCCAGCCTCTTAATTCCAGGCAGTTTCCACATTCAGCGATAAAATTATCATGCACAGACAACGCATCCGCATGATAAATCGTGACGCCATGTTCTAGATACACAATTCCCATTCCGGTAAGTCGAAAGGAGTCCTGCGCACTGGCTACATAGATTCCCGTTTTTCCATTCGTATAGGTATTTTCTGGGTTCTCCACTCCTGAGCCATCATCTGTAAAATGCAGTCCGTCAATGCAGAAATTCTCAAATTCCACCGAGCTGATACGAGGATTTCCGTTTCTCTCCACATAAAACGCTGCTCCTGCCGCTTCCTCCCCTGTGTCTTTCGCAGAAATTTCCACCAGAATACGGCTGCCTCCCGGCCATACTTCGTGTAAATCCGCCCATTCGCTCTCCGGCAGATTATAACGAATACTGGAAGACACAAACCCATGTCCTGAACCCATAATTTTCAGATAGCTGATGTCAATCACTACCTGCGTGCGAAGATGGTAATCCCCCGACGGGATATAGATCACCGCACCTGGTTTTCCGCCTTCCTCAACATCAGCCTCCGATTGCCTGCACTTTATATCTGCGATGATACTGTTGATCACTTCTCCGATGTCCTCGTAAGGATTTCCAGTGTTCCAATCTGTTACATCATAATAATTTTTACCAGCCATCCTTTTGCCCTCCTACGTGATTGTCCATACTCAGCCTTTCCCTGACAACAGCTGTTCTATCTCCACTTTTTCAGGCATCACCTTTAAAGCTCCTTTTTTCGTCGTAATCAATGCCGCAGCGGCATTGGCGAAACGAAGCATCTGCCTGAGATCTTCCTTTGTAAGTTCCTCTAGGCCCTTTTCAAGCACTGTATCCAGAATACATCCGGTGAAAGTATCCCCCGCACCGGTGGTCTCTATGGTATTTTCCTGCAAAAACGGCTCCGCCGCGGTAATCCAGTCCTTATAGTAAGCCCTACTGCCATTTTTCCCCAGTGTCACACAGACCAGGGGAATCTGATACTTTTCTTTAAGGTACAGTGCCCCTTTGTCATAGTCCGTCTCCCCAGTTATAAACGTCAGTTCATTGTCCGCAATCTTTAAAATATCACAGCATTCCATTCCGTATTCCATGGCTTTTTTCGCTTCCTCCAGATTCTCCCAAAGCGGTTCCCGCAGATTGGGGTCAAAAGAAATCCAAGCTCCAGCCTCTTTTGCACACTGAATCGCATATTCTGAAGCTTCCTTTACACTCTCATGGGTAAAAGATAAAGTCCCAAAGTGAAAAATCCTGGAAGCCTGAATCTTTTCCTTTAAGACTTCCTCTCTTCTCAGCATCATGTCGGCTCCCGGACTACGGTAAAAAGAAAACTCCCGGTCCCCGTCAGGAAACGTATGCACGAATGCAAGCGTTGTATGTACGTCTTTGTCCATCACCAGCCCCTCAGAATTGATTCCCACAGCTTCTATCGTCTCCCGTAACGTACTGCCAAACAAATCCTGCCCTACCTTTCCGATAAACGCCGTCTTTCTTCCCAGCTTCTGTAGCATCGCCAGCACATTGCACGGCGCTCCGCCTGGATTCGCTTCCAACAGAGGATTCCCCTGCCCGCTACTTCCATTCTCTGTAAAATCAATCAAAAGCTCTCCCAAAGCCGTCACATCGTATTCCTTACGCATTCTCTTTGCCCTCCTTCGCGCCGTTTGTTCTTACGCTCTTAATCCATAAGTCTCAATATCTCTAAGGACTGCATTGCCTCCACGGGCACGAACTCTCAGCTGATTCTGCGAAGCTTTTGCGAATATATTGTTGGAATGATTATTCTGATACTGGTCCGTAAAAATTTCAAGGGAACTCTGATCAGATAAAATATGCACATCCAATTCTTTTTTCCCTTGCAAATACAGAACGCTCCTGGAAACTCCCTTACTCCAGCCGTCCGCCGCGTTTCTGTCCACACGCATTTCCCCTTTTTTGAAATGAAACAGACAGATCGTCCTTCTTTCTGCTCCGCAGCGCAGATCCAATTCCAGTTCATCCGCATTTGTTCTTTGAAGATCTATCTTCAACTTCAGCTCAAAGCACACACCATCTCCGGCTTCCAGCTCTGTGTATTCCTCCGAGACCGCCAGTTCTGCTATTCTTTTTGGATTCTCCCGTATCGTCTCCACCTCTCTGATCGGAAAAAACTGCAGCGTGCCATCTTTCCTCATGCGCACTTCCCTTGGGATATTGAAAAATCCGCACCAACCTTCCTTATAGGTCGGCCCCCAATCTTTCCACAAAGGCATCCACTCCCATTCATTAGACCATCCGACGATAATCCTTCTCCCATCTGGGGCCAAGAAAGATTGAGGTGCATAATAGTCTAACCCCCAATCGATTTCACCGCTTACATGGCAGCAGAATTTTCCTGTCAGGTAATCAAAATCACCCACCAGATATACCGAGGTATGTTCTCCGGCACCCATGGGCGAGAACGTCAGCACATATTTATCCCCCATAGGATAAAAGTCCGGACATTCCCACATATATCCCCATTCTCCGCGGCTCTCAGCCAGTACATTAAAATAGGTCCAGTGAATCATATCCTTCGACCGGTACAGCAGCGCCTGTCCCTTATTGTCTCGGCTCGCCCCGCACACCATATAATAAGTGTCTTCATGTTTCCACACCTTCGGGTCTCGAAAACAGTCCGTCGGAACACCCTCTGGAGCAGTCAGCACAGGATTTCCCGCATATTTTTCAAAATGAATTCCATCTTCGCTGTATGCAATACACTGTGTCTGCTCATTTCCTTTTCCCTCATTCGTGGCCCCTGTGAACATTAAAAACAGTTTGCCGTCATGTTCAATAGCGCTTCCAGAAAAGCAGCCTCCTCTCAAGTGATTATCATAGGTCTCACTGGGCGCCAATGCCAAAGGAAGGTATTCCCAGTGTAGCATATCATCGCTGACCGCGTGTCCCCAATGCATACTGTCCCAAAATCCATTATACGGATTATGCTGAAAAAAGAAATGGTATTTTCCTCTAAAATAAATCAAACCATTGGGATCATTTAACCATCCGGTCTGCGCCATAAAGTGATAACGCTGACGCATCTTTCCTTTCTTTACAATATCTTTCTTACTATCTATCTCTCGCTGAGCCTTTTCAATATTCTGTTTCATCAACTCTTTAGACATAAGACTCCTCCATTACTTTTAACCTTTTACTGCCCCTGCCGTCATTCCCTGTACGATATATTTTTGGGCTGCCAGTGAAATAATCATCACTGGGAAACTAAATAAAAATGCTCCTGCACACATTGGTCCCAAATCCAAATTATAGGCCGACAAGAACCCTGCCAGTCCAACGGTAAACGTCTTTGCGTTCGTGCTAGTCAATAACAACGCCACAAGGAAATCATTCCAGGCAAGGAATAATGTAAAAATAAATGCAGTCGCCAAACCAGGCTTACAAATCGGCAAAATCACCTTTCGGAATGTTTGCAGACTGCTCGCACCATCCACATACGCCGCCTCATCCAATGATGTAGGAATTCCCTCATAAAAACTCAGCATTGTCCACATCACAAAGGGCATATTAATAGCTGAATACACAATAACCAAGGCAATTCTCGTATCATATAGACCCAGATTGCAAATCAATTCATAAATTGGCACGACAATACTTGATGTAGGAATCATCTTCAGACACAGTACCAGAACGACCAACAGAATAGAAAGCTTTGCACCTGAACGCTGAATCGCATATGCTGCGAGCGCTCCAAGAATCAGCGCAATGACTGTGCTTATCAGAGAAACACTCAAACTGTTCAGCAAATACTTCATCGCATCCATTCTCTCTAACAATCCTGAAAAATTCTCAACAGAGAAAACCTTTGGGAAAAAGCTTGGCGGAACCGCAATTACTTCTGAGCCCGGTTTAAAGGAACAACAAACCACATATAAATACGGAAAAAGCCAAAATACCGTAAGAATCACTGACAAACCGATTCCCAGTCTTTTCCAGACTTCACCTTTTTTCTTCACTCTTTTTGCCTCCTCTCAAACCAACTAGCCGTTCTTTTTCTTCGGATTCCATAAGCTCTGCATAAATACCAGTGTAAAGATCACTAAAACTACGATAAAGATCACTGCCATTGAGCTCGCATAACCGATATCGTTATAACGCGTCAGTGTCTTATAGATCGTAATGCTGATTGTCTCAGAGGAACTATTCGGACCGCCCTCCGTCATCGCCCAGATAATATCAAAAGTCCTTGCAGCATCTATGATTCTCACAGACAACGCTGTGAGCAGAACCGGTTTGATCACCGGAAGCTTCACATAGAAAATCTGCTGTAACATATTGGCCCCGTCAATTTTGGCCGCCTCTACCATACTGGAATCCAGCCCTTGCAGGCCAGCCAGTATCATCAGCATCATAAAGGGTGTTGTAAGCCAGATATCTGCAATACAGCAGGCCAGCAGCGACCACCTCTCATCAGCCAGCCAGAGAATATCGCTACTGCTGGACAAAATTCCGATTCTTGTCAGAAGTTCATTGACAATTCCAAAGCTGGAACTCATCATCAGTTTCCAGGTAAGACCTGCAACCAGTGGCGCAATCATAAGAGGCGCCATCATAAGGGAACGGACAACTTTACTCCCTTTATAATTCAGTTCAAAAAACAGCGCGAACAGCAGGCCGATCACCGTCTCCACTCCCACAGCCACAACAATGTAAATCAATGTATTTTTCAACTGCTTCAAAAAACCGCCGGCTGTAAACGCATGGATATAGTTTTCCAGTCCAATAAACGTTTTATCTCCCGTGAGCCCAATTTCAAAGAAACTGTCAATTACCATTGTGATAATCGGATATATAAGAAACGCACACATGAATATGGCGCCCGGCAGAAAGAATAACAGTAAGGTTTTTCTTGAAATCAATCTCATCTTCTCTTACCACCTCTTCAAATAGAGGGCCTTCCTTTTCGTCAGCTGCCGCTTTCTGGAACGCCCTCTGTCAATTCATTTCTTATGATTATTTGCCTATCGTCTCAATTTCAGTCTTTGCCGTCTCCAAAGTTTCCTCTACATCTGCTCCGCCCAGACAGGACTCTACGACTCCAGTCAGAACTTCTTCAATCTGAGGCCAGGTGCTTACCATAGGTCTTGGCTGAGACTGCTCAGCGCCCAGAGTCTCTAAAACTGCTGTAGTGTGCTCATTGCCCGGTTCTTTTGCTGCCTCCTCATATACGGAAGTTCTGCCCGCAATCTTCAGCGTCAAATCCATGTAGTCAGCATTGTGGTCATACATGAACTCCACATACTTCTGTGCCATCTCTTTATTTTCAGAGCTCTTCATCACACACTCATACCATGGGCCAGTCGTCGCTCCGATACCGGCATCTCCTGCGATCATTGGCGCACAGCCGACTTTATCTTCTCCGAGAGCTTCCACTGCCGCCGGATACTGATGACTCCAGTTCAGCTGCATTGCAATCTTTCCATTGGTAAACAGCTCCTGAGACTCTGTAGCTGCTGTAGACAGAGAATCGTCTGGAGTATAATCCGCATTCGCATTCTCCACCATAAAGTTCAGAGCATCCACATAAGCCTGATCTGTAATGTTCACGTTGCCATCCTCGTCAAAAATCAACCCCTCTGCACCAGCTTGGCAGGCGAAGTCAAGGAAAGAACACACACCATCAGAACCACTACCAAATACCGTTGTACCAGTCATCTCCTCTGTCGTCAGTTCTTTGGCCAGGTTTTGATACTCTTCCCAGGTCTTTGGAACCTTCTCCTCAGGAATCAGATCTTTTCTGTATATCAGTATCTTCGAGTTTACCCACATCGGATATCCAAGAAGATTTCCGTCGATCGTACCGCTGTCTTCCAAAGTCGGAAGAAAATCGCTCGTGTCTGCCCCAGTCACCGGTTCGATGGCATCGGCAAATGCTGCCAGCCATACCACATCCATACATGCCACATCGTGCGCAGCCTGTTTTGCCTTGATCTCTGTAGAAAGCTTATCATACATTCCAGTATAGGCAACCGCATCCACTACAACCTCACAGCCAGTCTCTTCCTCAAAAGCTGCCGCTGTCTCCTTTGCCAGAGCCTCTGCAGGAGAGCCGCTCTCCACCAAGACTGTGATGCTGTTTCCATCACCTTTTTGTGCCTGCTCTTCTTCCTTTGAACCGCATCCAGACGCCATTGTTCCCACCATTGCTGCCGCCAGCAAAACACTTAGAATCTTCTTTTTCATTCTTGTCCTCCCTTTCGTCTTATAAATTGTTGTGATTCCGTTTCCATAATTTATTCCCCATCTCTCTCAGACATTCATTTTACTGCAAGCAGTGCTTGTCTGTCCACGTTCATTCACTGCCCGAAGCCCTTCTGAAATCACGCTGGAGCTGCATACGGAATTTATATAATGTCCCTTTTCCAAAATACCGTCCAAAATTTCTATCTAAATATTTTGGAATGGTTCATCATATTCTGCTTTTATAAAAAAGAATCCTGCTTGCAGGATTCTCCGCCTGCGGCGGGGCGCAAAGCGCCATCTTTCACTCCGCCGCAGTGCGATCCACGCGAAACGTTTGTGTAATTAGGAAAAGACTTTCGCGCATTAGCGTGACAAGGCTTTTCTTATTTACACAACAAATGTGGAACGCGTTCCATATCTGCTCTAAAAATATGTGGAACGCGTTCCACATAAGTTTAAAAACAAATAAAGAGAAATCCTCTTTACAATTTCATTATATTACTTATGTCCTGTTTGTCAATGTATTTTTACTTATTTCTCTACACTTTGTGCAATATACCAGATAATATACATATCATTTTGTGCAATTCTCATTAAGAAATTGTAGTATTTCCCTTTCTGATCTGTACGCCTAGAACAACCCGCTTATTTTTATATTCTCTTCCGCCTATCAGCTCATTTAACAACCGCACAGACTCTTTTGCAAGGCTGGCAATCGGCTGTACAACAGCCGTCATCTTAGGCTCCACCATCTCCGTGATAAAAGTCCCGTCATAAGCGACAAACTTCACGTCCCGGGGCACTTTGAAATGTCTCCGTATCGCCTCATTCATACATTCAATGGCCAATTCGTCTACCGCAAATACACCGTCGAAATCAATTTCTTTCGAAAACACATCTGCGACGACTTCTCGATAATACTCAGAATCAAAACGATTCCATTCCAGTTCATATGAATAGGTTTCTACCTGATTCTTCTTCATAACACGCTCAAACTCATAGTGCCTGTCATGATAGGGGGATTTCACCGCTGTCGCACCTTTAAAATGCAGAATTTTTCTGCATCCACAATCAATCAGTGTCTCTGCTGCCAAACGACCACCTTCCTTATGGTCGACTGCTACCACTGGAATATGCTCTCCCAGATATCTATCCAAGGCTACAATAGGCTTATGAATCTTTTTGTACTCTTCCACATCCAGAGAGTGGACTCCTGTAATCACCCCATCCACAATGTGACGATTCAGCATATCCAGATACTCGCGCTCTGCGCTGCATGCCTTTGCCGCATTGCAGAGCATCATCTTAAATCCGGTTTCGTATAGCTCAGCCTCCACGTGATCGACAAACTCTGAGAAAAAAGGATTCGACACATTCGGGACAAGAACCGCAATAATCCCTGTCCGCTTATGATATAGATTTCTGGCAAGTTCATTGGGAGTATAATTCAGTTCTTTCATAGCAATCTCAATCTTTTCCCTGGTTCCCTCAGCCACATAGCCGCTATCGTTCAGCATCCGGGATACTGTCCCCACACCGACACGCGCTCTCTTGGCCACATCCTTAATCCCTGCCACTTTGTTCCACCTCCGAAAAAAATGCTCTAATCTCTCGAACAAATAAATGTCTCTTCAATACAGACATTATACTTTCAACCCGTCTTTCTGACAATACCATCTGAAAAAATTCACTTTCATCGCCGCAGACAATCGAAATAAATTTCGGCAGACCACTGTAAACAGCACAAACAACAATATATTTTTAATATACGTGCCTGTCCAGACAACGGACTTGTGATTGACATCTGCTCTAAAGCAAACTATACTGATTGTATCAAAAGGCAGGGATTGATATGGACTTTCAAAATATTTTTCCAGTATGGAATCAACTGAATACGATTCAAAAAAATCAAATACTCGGCAGCCTGAACGCCCAAAAAGTCAAAAAAGGAACGCTTCTTCACAATGGAAACGCAGACTGTGCAGGGCTGTTTCTCATTAAATCAGGGCAGCTTCGAGCTTACATTCTGTCTGACGAAGGGCGGGAGATCACAATCTACCGCCTATTCGATATGGATATATGTCTGCTCTCTGCCTCCTGCATCATGCGTTCTATCCAATTTGAAGTAATTATTGAAGCTGAAAAAGATACGGAGCTTTGGGTCATACCGGCAGAGGTCTACAAAAACATCATGGAACAGTCCGCGCCCGTGGCGAACTACACCAATGAGCTGATGGCCAGCCGGTTTTCCGATGTCATGTGGCTTCTGGAACAAATTCTGTGGAAGAGTCTGGACAAACGTGTGGCAGCCTTTCTTCTGGAGGAGTCTTCCATCGAACAAGCCAGTGAACTGAAAATCACCCATGAGACCATCGCGAAACACTTGGGATCTCACAGGGAAGTCATAACCAGAATGCTCCGGTATTTTCAAAATGAGGGCATCGTCCAGCTCTCCCGCGGTACTATTGTGATTTTGGACAGAAAAAAACTAGAACAATTACAGAACCCATAAAAAAGAATCCTGCTCCGCCTGCGGCGAGCTGCATCAGCAGCATTTTCATCTCCGCCGCAATGCGGTCATGTGTTTCTTATATTTTATAGTTTTCTATTCTTCACCTTGCAGATTAATTGGGTCATTGTTCCCATAGGACAGTAAACACACCAGCTTCGCGGCTTGAACAGGATCATTGTAACAATTCCCAGCACAGTAGAAGTCAGCATCACACTGTAAAAACCAAAAGCAAACTGAGCCGCACCGGCATGAAACAAGGTACCATGATATGCCCAGTGCCACGGTACCTGAAAGGTCCACAGCAGAGTAACCATCTGTCTTAAATCCTGAGTTCCCGCAAATACTAAATATGTATTCCAAAGCATCTGGAAAAACATAAGAAAGAAAAATACCAGAAAACCATACCGAAATCCTCTGCTCTTCATCCATTTCGGGATATCCTTTTTGCGTGAAAATCCAAATCTCCCGCCCAGAAGTGAAAACAGCTGCCCTCTGCCGCAATACCGATTACAATACCCCTTGGTTCCCACTGTGACAGAAATCAAAATAGGAATAAAAAAGCAAAGCAGCCCCAGCCATGCAAAAAGAATATTAAAGAATCCCAAAGCCAAATATGTCAGTGACAAAATCCACAGATAATCATACCACTTTCTCTTCATACTGCCGCCTCCTGGATTTCAATGACTGAAGCCGGACATTCCTTCTTACATTTACCGCATCCGACACATTTTTCCGCATTCACCCTCGCTGTGATTCCTCTGATAACTTCGATTGCCTTTTTCGGGCATACCTTCACACAACACCCACAGGCAACGCATGTTTTCTCATCTACAACAGCCCTTTTCCGTCTTTTCTTTATACTCATTAAAATGTCCTCTTGATTCGCAGCGGCAAAACAGCCCTAAAAGCTTTCTCAAAACCTTCTACCCGTCCATTCCGCAGGCGGCCGCCGTCTCGATCAGGCAGCGGTCATTCATCACCGCGTCGTAGAAACGGAATCCTCCTGAAAAATTATAGGCTTCATAGCCGTTTCCCTCCAGAATCCGGACAGCTATATAGCTTCGCAGGCCGCTTTGGCAGATTACATAGACGGGCTTGTCTCTCTCAATCTCTCCCAGACGCTCCCTCAGCTCGTCCACCGGAATATTCTGGAACCCGTCGATATGGCCCCTGGCAAATTCCTCTGCGGTCCTGGTATCCAGCAGTACTGCGCTGCCATCACGTGGCAGCAAAGCGGCCTCTTCCAAATGCCATTGCTTCAGCCTACCTTTGGATATATTGTCAACCATAAACCCTGCCATATTGACTGGGTCTTTTGCTGAGGAATATGGAGGAGCATAGGCAAGTTCTAAATCTTTGAGCTGCGTAGCTTTCAGACCAGCATGGATGGAAACAGCCAGCACATCTATCCGTTTGTCAACCCCTTCATAACCCACAATCTGCGCTCCCAGCAATCGGTAAGTCTCCTTTTCAAAGACCAATTTTATGGTCATTACTTTGCCTCCCGGGTAATAACCGGCATGGTTCATAGGAGATAAAATCACCGTGTCCGTATCCAGTCCTGCTTTTTTTGCGTTAGTCTCATTGATGCCTGTGACAGCCGCGGTCAGATCAAAAACCTTGATGACAGAACTGCCCTGAGAGCCTAAATAACAGCTGTCGCCGCCGCAGATATTGTCCGCGATAATTCTCCCCTGTTTATTGGCAGGTCCTGCCAATGAAATCAAGGCATCCGTTCCCGTAACATAGTGTTTTACCTGAACCGCGTCTCCCGCCGCATAGATATCCGAAACAGAAGTCTCCATTCTTTCATTGACCACAATACTCCCTTTGATTCCCAGTTCCAGTCCAGCCGCCTTTGCCAGATGGGTATCGGGAACAACCCCAATCGCAAGAATCACCATATCCGCATGGAGGGGCTTTGAATCCTTCAAGAGTACGTCCACACCACTGTCTCTTTCCTCAAAACCTTCCACCGTATACCCCAATTTCAGCTCTACACCGTGCCTGCGCACTTCATTGTGAATGAAAGAGGCCATGTCCGAATCAAAAGGACTCATTAGCTGTCTAGGTCTCTGTACAATGGTAACTTTCATTCCAAGCTCTCTTAGATTTTCTGCCAATTCCAGTCCAATAAACCCACCTCCCGCCAGCACTGCTGATTTCGGCCGATATTGACTGATATATTCTTTGATGCGAAAAGTATCTTCCACTGTGCGCATGGTAAATACCCTTTCAAGTCCCACTCCTGGAATTTCAGGCTGGGCTGCCCTCGCCCCTGGTGAAAGAATCAACTTATCATAGCTCTCTTCAAACGCTTTCCCAGTTTCTAAATTTTTTACAGATACCTTCTTAGAACCGGGGTCAATCGCAGTAACTTCATGATGTATTTTCATCTTTATCCGAAACCGGGAATAAAAACTCTCCGGTGTCTGAAGAGTCAGGTCCTCAGGGTCTTCGATCACACCTCCGATATAATAAGGCAGGCCACAGTTAGCATAGGAAATATACCCTGATCGCTCAAACACCACAATCTCAGCATTTTCATCTAATCTTCGAATGCGGGCCGCAGCTGTCGCTCCTGCCGCCACTCCACCTACAATGACAACCTTCATATCATACTTCCACCTTTCCTGAATATGAGGCGATTCCGCCGATATTGACTACATTGGTATATCCCATACGCTGCAGCGCTAAGAACGCCTGACGGCTTCTAGCCCCAGAGTGACAGTATACATACAAGGGGGTCTCTTTCCCCGTGATTATAGATGCAACCTTGCCAATATCCTGCAACGGTATATTTTTACTGCCGGGAATATGGCCTTCGTTGTACTCCTGGCCAGTTCGTACATCCAGCAACACTGCACCGGAATCCGCCTGGTACTCTCTTACCCCCTGGTCAATATCTGGCTGCCTAAAGAAATCAAAAAGTCCCATTTTCTGCACCTCCTTGTAGCATTTCTAAAATCATATTTTTCGGCCTCGCACCCACCGTTTGACCGACAACCTGTCCATTCTTCACCGTTACTAATGTAGGAATGCTCATAATTCCGAACTCTCCGGCCAATTCCGGTTCTTCATCTACATTGACCTTACACACCTTGATATCGGACCGTTCATTGGAAATTTCTTCTATAATCGGAGTTACCCTGCGGCATGGGCCACACCAGGGAGCCCAAAAATCTAAAAGAACCGGTTTATCTGAGTTCATCACTTCTCTTTGAAAATTACTTTTATGAATATTAATGATAGACATCTTGTCGCCCTCCTTATTTCCTTCTGTGATATTACTATAACCAATTTTTTCATATCTTTCCGTGATCTTGTCACATTACTTTTTCGTGGTCTCTTCCCTGGCATTCGGCAAATTCCACACGCCACAAAAATAGTCACGCTGTCAGTCCCTTTTTACTCTTCAGAGATAAAAGCAGGAACATTCCAGAGAAAATGCACACCCTAAAGGCTTCCCAAAGAAATGCGAAATTTCATTGTTACCCCTGTGATAAAATGGTATAATTCATTTGCCGAAAAGATAGAACCGACCTCAGGCAAAGGAGTATCATTATGAGAAGATATATCGCATTTTTACGTGGCATTAACATAAGCGGAAAAAATAAAATTCCCATGGCTGAACTGAAAAAAAGCTTTGAAAATCAGAATTTTTCGCAGGTAAAAACATACCTGAACAGCGGAAATGTAATTTTTTCCAGCGACGAAGATCACCTGGACAAGCTGACAGGCCAAATAGAATCCACGATTAAAAAGCAATTTGGCTTTGACATCCCTGTTTTCGTTATATCAAAAGAAGAACTCCATACTCTTTTACACAACGCGCCTGACTGGTGGGGAAGCGGGGCCAAAGAAATCTATGACAATTTGATTTTCATCCTGCCTCCGGCCACCTTCAGCGAGGTGTTCCTTGAGATCGGCGAGCCCAAAGAGGCTTTCGAAAAAATTGAGCCCTATAAAAATGCAGTGTTCTGGTCTTTCAGCCGAAAAGATTATCAAAAGACAAACTGGTGGTCAAAGACTGCAAGCGCGTCCGTCAGCCACAAATTGACGATAAGAACGGCAAACACTGTCAGAAAAGTTTCTAAGATGTGAGGAATTTACAAAGACTGGTACATAAACAAATATCCCACTCTGGATGTGCAAGGGGACATAATCGTGCATGATCTTGTATACTCAGGGAATTTCTGTCGGAGGCTCCTTCCAAAAATGAATTACAGAAACTATACAGCAACTCAGACAATTGAATGGTTAAAAATGGAATTTCAAGAAGTCTATTCTAATTTTTACAAAGAATTAGGAGAAAATAAAAAATGGTGTTGTCAACATCCAGAAATGACGTCGTCACATCCAGAATGATGAGCATTATAGTTTTATGGTAAAAAACTGTATTTTCAAACAGATAAGACACTCAGAAAATACAGCCAGCTAAAAGAAAATCCAAATGTTTTCCCCTGTATCGACAACATACAGATTGAGGGACACTCTGAAGAAATCGGGAGCCCCCTTGAACACTTAGAATTTATCAATACTTATGAAAAATATTTTCCAAGTTCTTATGCGCGATACACTGCCTTTGACGACGAGTGTCTGTTTGCAGTAATCCAACTTTTATCGAACGTTGGCTATATATAGAAAACATACCGTATATAGAAAAATACGACATAGCGAATCAATAACATCATTTAGAACCATACATCGGAATATAACAGATGATTTTGGAAAAGGCAGGGCAGACACAGCTGCCCTGCCACAATGCACAATCAAGCTCTTGCCATCCCATCTACACTCAGTACAACCCCAGTAATGTACGAAGCCTCTTCAGAAGCCAAAAATACGAAGGCATTGGCGATATCCTCCGGCCTTCCCAGACGGCGCAGGGGAATGTTTGCAGTCAGTGGTTCCAGAACTTCTTTGGGAACCGCTTTCATCATGTCTGTCTGTGTGATGCCAGGAGCCACAGCGTTTACCCGGATACCCTTTGGCCCTAGTTCTCGTGCCAAAGATACTGTCAGCCCGTTCACCGCAAACTTAGACGCAGGATATGCAAAACCGCTGGGCTGGCCAGAAATGCTCACCATAGATGAGGTGGAAAGAATCACTCCGCTTCCCCTGGCAACCATACACTCTGCTGCTGCCCGGGTAGCATTAAAGACCCCTTTCACATTCAAATCCATGACTTTATCAAAAGTCTCCTCTGTGTATTCCATAAATGGAGTGCTCTCGGAAACACCTGCGTTGTTTACCAGGATGTCCACACAGCCATATTTCTCTGTAGCTCTCTTAAACATTTCGCGGACTGATTCTAAACTGGCCAGATTCGGGCTGATTCCCGCCACAGTCGCCTCCGGATATTTTTCTCTTAATTTTTCAACCGCTTGGTCCGCAGATTTCTGAGAACTTGCAGTTATGATTACAATAGCTCCTTCACTCAAAAACTTATCTGCAGTGGCAAATCCGATTCCACGACTTCCTCCGGTGATAATGGCAACTTTATTCTTTAATCTCATACTGAGCACCTCCTTCTTTCTATGGCTCAACTATACCTGATTTTTTCTCTGTTTTCTGTGATATTGTCACACTGGGAACGGATTTTTTCTTTCTGTCCCATCAGCTCCCACAAGGAAGGTGTGCAGCCGCCATGACAAAACGGCCTTTCACAGCGGCTTTTGAAAAGCCGTACCTTACTCCCCCATACTCCGCTTTCAAAGACAGAAGCTTCTAAAAATGTGTCAAGACTTTTGTCTAAACCATTTCAAAGGTGCTCTTTTCCCATCGCCATGTGCCGCGCCCCCATTAAGGTGTGTACTAAGAAAATTACATCACAAAGCTTTTATCTGCTATAATAATTGCATCAGCCTGTGAGGAATAAAATCATATTCAAAGACAGATTCACTACTGGCGTTCCCATAAAACAGTTTAAGGAGGAAAAAATGATTGATTTTAAAAATGGAAGCGTATTCAAATTAAAAAGAACCGGGAAATTTAACAACGAAAAAGTGATCGCCCCACTTTTTGTACCCGGTGAGATCTTTATTGGCGAGTACCAGGCAATCCGCGATTACATTATCTTCACTAACAAGCGGGCAATCGCTGTTAACGTTCAAGGTGTTACCGGGAAGAAAAAGGATTTCACAACTCTTCCCTACTCAAAAATCCAGCTTTTTTCTGTGGAAACCGCTGGTATTTTGGATTTGGACAGTGAACTTGACTTGTACTACAGCGGTATTGGATTAGTTAAATTTGAGTTCACTGGTGAAAGCGATATCGTGAATATCGCTAGAATAATCGGCGAATATCTCTTATAAACTCTCTCACACCAGGGAGAAAATCTGGGCAGCCAGGAGCGCCGGCTTGACCCAGCATTATAAGTCTAAAGGGGCCTCTTTCCACTCTCACAAATCCCGGTAAATATCCCTGCGGGGTCCAGCCTGCTCCTAATTTACCACGGAGGCCCCTTTGTTTTTGTCCGCGGATAACGTCACGATTATGTAGTTTTTTCAGCGGCCATAAGATACATAAAATTTTATTCCTTGTCCCTCTTAATAGCCACTTTACTAACACTCATGACTGCCAGCCATCTCATCCAACTCTGAAACTTCCTTTATGCATATGCATCTTTCATGAAATCAATCTTAAACTCTTTCGCTTCTTCCCTATGTGGAGTCTGGCAGTACAATTTACCTCCATCACAAAATCTTTATCTTTCTTCTTAGTATATCCTTTAAATTGCACAATTTCATCACCTATTGCAAGCAAAACTGTACTACCAATCATTCCATAATAGGATTTTTCATATGACAGATAGTGGATTCCCAGCTCATTGATCTCACTGGCCATGGTCACAAACGTGGCACCATATTTTTCGCCATTCCCAGTCAATAGAGAAATGCAGACTCTCATAACTTTTCTATCTCCATTCTGATCTCAGACGGAACAAAAGCCTACATAGGATTAAATATACATAAAACTGGACAGTGCCTTTCTAAGAACAGGCTGTTAAATTTAATATTTTGGAATCACACATTGGGGGCTTTTCGTTTCTCCATCTTCCGGAAGAAATTCTTCCAGAAATGATCTTTTACAGCTGCTTGCCGCTGCCGCCTCTTGACAGAGAAGTGATCTGATATTGTGGTATATAGCCTGTAATAAGCCAGCCAATCTCTTTTTTCTTACCGCTTGTGCCATCCGCATAAAGCCTTCACAGGCTTATTCCTGCCCCCACAGAAATCATACAGAAATCCGCGACTAACATGTTTAGGAAACCAATATTTTTACAAAGAAAGCGGTTGAACACTCCTCAGATTCCTTCAGAGTGTTCAACCGCTTTCTTTGATTTTGAGGTTTTTGCGTATATTGGACAGCGTTTTGCTCTACCTCTTTTCCATGTAGCTTTTCCTGACCAGGCAGTGCTTCACCATACTTTCTGTGAAAGCTTTCATCACTTTCATCTTTTCTGATGCCTCAATCTTCCCCATCCACGCCTTAATATCATCTGTTCCCTGCCTGCTTTCCATCGTCAATATTTTAAGCTGCCGTCACCTCCCATAAGGGCGGTCAGTTCCTCAATGCGCTCCACCGGGAACGGCGGTTCACACAATGGCTTCATGGCAATCGCCATAAGTTTCATCGGGTTATCATCCGCTGCCACCCGGTTGGATGACAGTTTTCCACAGATACGGCACCGGTGTATGAGGGCCCATTCGCCATTTTTTCTTACCCATACAGCAACTGGCTCCATGACTCCTCCGCAGTCTGCTTCCCTGTCCCCAGGTTCATTATCCAGATGCTGGCTGCTCAGACAATTCGGGCAGTGGTTCCTGTGTCCGGATCCTGCTCCTTGCGGAACAACTAGGCGCCCGCACACCTTGCAGGTAAAAGAATCGGTGCAGGCATGATTTTTATAATAATGTTTCTCGTATTTTTTTCGTTTGTTCTCACGGTTCATTGAATTTTCCTCCTGAAAGTCTTTGATGTATCCAAATCCTCCGGGAGGTTTGCCGGGTTATTGTACGCAAGCCTCCCGGCTTGATACAATAGCACATCCGTTGTTTTTCAAACAGCATACCCCTTCCTGTATTTTATTTGTGCATACAAGATAAGTATAACAGAGAAACCTCTTTTAGACAATCTGCTGAATCGAAAAATTCCAAAGTCGGTCCAGAAAAGCCGGTGTCTTCTGCTTTATCCAACGTCCTCAAAGGGATGGGGGAAAACATAACATTTGCTTCGACTGTCACTTTCAAGACTCACTCGCAAGTCTTAGCGCGGGATTCGGGTCAGCACTAGCCGACATCATTCATCTTTGAATCCCTGCGCATCCTCGCGGAGCGTTTATTAGATGGGAGATTGACGCCTGCCCCTGATACTAATTTCTTGCTCACCGCCTATAGAGGTGGGAGTCTTCCCCATCTGATAAATACAGTCCCTATAAATGTCCTCATTGTCCGCAGACAGACTTCCTCTGGCATCAGCAAATACATTTTATGTCACTCCCGCATCACCTCTTCCTTACCGGATGGCGGATCACCGTCCTCCACTTTTCCTGCGGGACGCGCCTGGCATCCGAGAGATAGATTTCATGATGCATCCGGCCATTGGAAAAATCATTTTCATATCCATTTTCTCTGAGAAAAGCATCCATCAGAGCAATGGTCCGGGGTTCTTCGTCAAAAGCGCCCATATGCATACACTGAACACACAAGCCCTCTTCAACTGTAATAAACTCCACCTTTGAAAAATCTTGCTTCTTTTTCCTCTCTGCCTCCTGAACCGCCCAGTCAAAGTCCTGCTTCTTTACAAAATCCGGTAAGCGGATTACGGAAATCCACTGAAATTTTTCCTTTCTTTCATAGTCAATTCCTTCTATGCCCTCCTGCTGCCAAAAGCCTTCCAGAGGAGGCACCACATAGTCAAAATATCCCTGAATTTCGTGACTGCTTTTTTTACTCATCTTAATGGTAAACGCAATTCCATACAAAAGCCCAATCGATTCCTTATATGCTCCGCCTTCTTCATTGGGATTCCCTTTCCCCCGGACCGCAATATACTTCATCTTCGGGATCTCCACAAGCTGCGGTTTCTTACTCGGAAGATAAAATTCTCTGTATTCTTTTTTATAATCAAATGCCATTTGTCGTTCTCCTTCTTTTCCTGGTTTTCTTTGCCTTTGGCTCCGGAAGTTCCGAATACATTTCTCTGACCATCTGGCATAGCTTCCCGCTGTCTTCCAAAATCGTACAAGGAAGCAGCGCCGCCGGAGTATCCGTCCACACCTCTTCCCGACACTCCGGCATAAACCGCCTGGAAACAGAAGTGTCTTTTACGGCGAACCCATCGCCATATATCCCGCCGATCAACTTTTCACGATAGTAAAACAGCCAGCCGCCCATCATGGGTATGTATCGGATTTCTCCCAACGGAGCCAGCTGTTCTGCGACATAAAGCGCCAGTTCCTTTTGTGCCATAAATCTTCCTCCTGTCTTTTTCCTGTTTAACCTCTGTCCTCTTTTCGGTAAATAGACGCAATGCTTTCCGCCGTTTTCAGCAGTTTTTCCCTTACTTCAGCCGGCTCCAGCACCTTGGCCTTTTCCCCGAAAGTCAGCAACCAGTCTATCAGGGAACTTTCATCGGTATAATCCATCTCAAACAGTAACCGTCCATCTTTCTGCTCTTTGAAACAGTGAGGACCAAACTCTTCCACCAGCCGCCATTTTGCATCTGGCTCAAAATGAACCTTTACCCGGATATTTGCCGGAAAAATTCTCTCATTAGAAAGATCAGGCATGGGTACCTGTTTTGGGACAAATTTTCTCTCCGTCTTTTTCAGATCCTCCATCCGGTTCAGTTTGAACATACGAAAATCCTCTCTTTTCCGGCACCATCCCCAGACATACCAGCTAGACCATTTAAAAATCAGATAATAAGGTTCTACCATTCGAACACTCTCGCCACCGGGAGCAAAATAGTGAAAAGCAATCTGGCTGTGTTCTTCAATGGCTTCTTGAATCAAAGAAATTTTCGGCGCAAGAGACTCCTTATACCAGGATGACAGATCAATCAGCATAGAATCCCTGCCGCTGACAAAATCCGATGCCCCAGCCTGCAGCTTTTCCATCAGCTGCATGTAATAACTGCTCCCACTGACGCTGTCCAGACTCCGTAGCCCCGTCAAAATCATCTGCATGTCCCTGGAAGTCAGAAGAGTTCGGTCTATCCGATACCCTTCCATGATACGGATGCCTCCCTTGGCTCCCTGTACCGTGCAGACTGGAATCCCTGCTTTGCACAATGCCTCTATATCCCGATTTATCGTTCTTCTGGAAACCTCAAATTTCTCTGCCAGTTCCGGCGCTGTACACTTTTCTTTCTGCAAAAGAACGGATAAAATACCGATCAGCCTGTCTGTCTTCATTTGCTCCACCTGCCTATATCATAACAGTTCAAACACGACAACTGTATGTCATGTACATTTTAACATTATCAGAAAATACTGGCCAGCTATCCTCTGTTTCGGTTTCATATCATCGCCAGTATTCTGACAGCCTTATCTTTTCATATTCAATCCAGATTGATATCAGAATCATTTACTCATCAAACTAACTGGGTGCCTGCATAAAAACGTTATTGTTTTTCATTTTTTCAACAGAATAATCACATTCTTCATATCCCATATTTTCAATCTCATCAAGCCCCATAAACGCATCGTCGACGCCGCAATATAATGATGATATTTGAGAGTCAAGCCGCTGCATCAGTCTCAAGTGTAGAAGGAATTTCCAAGATATTTCTCGGCTGTTTTCCACACTTGTATAAACAGACCATCGAGCTATAGGCCCACATCAGGATGGCTTGCATATCTGTATAAATCCTCTGTGTCTTTCTCCTCCCATGGGCGTAGAAGCAGTCTCTCTGTTTCAAAATCATATCTTGGCACCTCCCTGTAATTCGCATACCATGATATATTCTTCTTCGTTTTCATCCACTATTGCAAATCCGAGTTTTCTATACATTTTTACTGCGTAATTTGTCTTCTGTACGGACAGTGACGCTCTTTTATATCCTTGTGCCTTCAGCTGTTCTAGCATCTCCCGCATCATTCGGGATCCAATTCCTTGACCTCTATATTCTCTGTATAATGAGATGGCAATGGACGGCGTCTCATCATCTACATGCCCATAGTCATCCATAATTCTCGCCCAAACTGCCCCTATAGCCTTGCCACCAAAATCGGCAACCAGACAATTATCCCCTGGTCTTATTCCAAACTCTTCGATATAAAGCTTCCGTTCAGGCAGCTCTATAATCTCTTTTGCAGGAGGCTTTACTCTCTCTGGAACATATATGGCCTCAGAAAGGAAATCCTCCCACAATCCAATCTCATCATGACGCAGATTACGGATTATATACTGATTCTTATTGTCTTTTTTATCCACTGGTTTCTCCGCCCTATCTTTTCATTTTTTCAAACTGCGAAAATATTTTCCCAAATTCTCTCTCATAAATCTATCTGAAGTTCAAGACTCGCTCGCGAGTCTTGGCGTGAGATTCGGGTCGGTATTAGCCGACATCGTTCATCTTTAAATCCCTGCGCATTCTGGCGGAGCGTTTATTAGATGGGGAATTGACACTCGCCACTAATACTAATTTCTTGCTCACCGCCCATAGGGGCGGAAGTCTTCCCCATCTTACAAAAAGAATCCATATGCTGTATCATACCATGAGATTCAAATTCTTTCTACGGTTCCGTTCACAGAATTCATCGGCTGTTGATATAAAAAAATTCCGCATACAGCCAATCTTTCCAGATCAGCCATATGCAGGATTTTCAATCATTCTCTATATCAAGTTTTCTTCGCATAGTCCAGCAAGATCTAACCAACACCAGATTTCAACCTGGCCCAACGGGAAGCTCCCTGGCCAGAGCGATGCGGTCTTTGCCGTTCCTCTTTGCTGACCATATTCCAAAAGATGTGCCAGCCGGCAGACTACTGGATGTCTTCCGGACCCTCTTCACCACCCAGCTTTCACTATAATCTCCGGTATCCTTCGGGGCGTTGGCACGGATTTCCTTTGCCATTGATCTGAACGAAGATATTGATTTCAAAAAACATGATATGTGTGAAAGACAACGGGTAGCTCGTAACCCCGGATTCTTTCAAATACCGTGCAAAGGTTATTCACCATGAATTGAGAAATGTCCTCACAAAGAAAACGCGGCCGTACACTCCTCATATCAGTTTAGAGCGTTCAGCCGCTTTCTTTGATTTTCTGCTCAATTTTATTTTGCAGGTGGCAAATAAACTGAATCACCGCATAAGAAGCCCGAAAATCCGTTTATTTGCGTTCTAAAAGGCAGATTGTCTCAACGGTACTTTCGTTGTCCCAACAAAGTTCCTGTGTCTCCCTGTCTCCAAAATACACCGGAAAACGGAACTTTATGTGCTTCAGGAATCTGCCATCTGGCTGCTCCTTCTCGTAAATGTCCACCTGTTCCACAAAGCTGTTAAGAAATTCTTTCTTCTCCAGGTCGGTGAACTTATCATATAGTTTATCAAAATATAAAAGAAATTGATAGACGTTTTCTTCTGATATTTTCTGTTGCCGGATATTCAGCAGGCGATTCTTAACTTCTTCTATACTGTTCTCCACGCCTTCAATTTCATCATATAGACGATATAAGCGTGTCTCCATATCCTGATATTTCTTTTCATAAAATTTATCCATGATATCCAGACTATCCATCTGCTGTCCAAGTCTTGCTTTTGCTCCGGTCAACTGCTTGTGCTGCTTTTCCAATCCTTCAATCTCTTTTTCTATTTCCTCTGTATCTATTCTTGAACCGATTTTATTCAGAATTGCTTCTTCAAATTTAGGATTTTTCACCAGTTTCCGAATAACTTCTTCCACTGCATTGTTAATCTTCTCCTCGCTCCATTGTTTACGATATCCACATTTATGACCATCTACCAGACGACGATGTTTGCAGGCATAATAGAAATAATCCTTATATAAGGTTCCGTCTTTCTTTTTCTTTCGGTTCACGTTTCCATACATACCGCTTCCACATAATGGACATCTCAATATTCCGGATAAAATATGCTCATGATTGAGGCTATGTGTCTTTTCATATTTCACACCTGTTTTTTCTCGTTTTTGATGAGCTAGCTCCCAGTCTGTTTCTGAAACAATCCCTTCATGGATACCATCGTGCAGCATATAATTTTCCTGCTTTACAATGCGGTATTCATTTCTTGTACCAGAAACTTTCTCGTTTTTCCTTCGTCCATAAGCCAGCTTTCCACAGTATACCGGATTATCCAGAACGCCTTTTATAAATGATGCGGCAAATGCGTCCAGTGTATTATTCTGTCGTTTTTTCTTTTTATATCCATGCTGGTTCAGCCATGCAGCAATCGCAGAGATTCCCATATTGGTATGAATAAATTTATCATAGATCAGACGAATAATTTCCGCTTCATCCTCTGCAATCTGCAATTCTCCATTTACCAATTCATAGCCATATGGAGCAAATCCACCGTTCCATTTTCCTTCCCTGGCTTTCTGTTTACGTCCCTCCATTGTCTGAACAAGGATATTCTCCCGTTCGATCTCTGCCACCGCAGACAGGACAGAAATCATCAGCTTTCCACTATCTTTTGAGCTGTCAATCCCATCTTCAACACAGATCAGATTCACTCCAAAATCCTGCATCCTCTGCAAAGAATTTAAAACATCTGCCGCATTACGACCGAATCTGGAAAGCTTGAACACCAGTACAAACTGTACCTCATCTGTTCCATTCTCAATATTATCTAACATTCTCTGAAATTCCGGTCTGCCCTCTACGCTTTTTCCAGACTTACCTTCATCGGAATACTCATTTACGATTTCCATATTCTGAAATTCCGCATATCTCTTGAGTTTTTCTTTCTGAGCATCCAGACTGTAGCCATCTACCTGCATGGTTGTGGATACTCTGGTATAGATATCACATTTTATCTTTTTATTCACTTTTCCTCCTCTCCTCAGAACATCCCAAAGCAATTTCCAACAATTCCGTTGCAACTTGTGAATTTCTGATACGCATTAAGTTATCCCAGACATCAGCTTTTCCAAGTAGATTCATCCCGCCATGCCATACTATTTCATCATCAATAACGGCAAAACATTCTTCTACTTCTGTTCTTGTTATCACATTTATTCCTACCAATTGCATTGCTCTGATTAATTCATAGCATACATCTGACTTTCCGTAAGTAATATCTTCCGGATCTGTTGTAATAACTGTGACCTTTACCCCTACTTCCTGTCTCTTCTTGACTAATAATAAAAATCTGTCAATTTTATCCTGTCTGATATCCGGACTGGAAATTACCACCATTTTTTCTGACTCTACAATATCTTGCTCGAATTTTTCGGTATAATTTACAGAATCAAATATTGCATTTATTATTTGTTTAGGTTGCAACTCTTGCGTCCAGATTGAAAATCCCATTTTCCTATATGTTCTCAATCTTTTTGCATACATTTTATCAAAATAACGCACATGCGAATCGATATAATCATACACATAAACGGCTTCTTTTCCGACATAATCTCTGTTTAATCTACCTACATACTGTTCCAGGCGTCCTTCAAAAGATACAGGTGCTGCAAGCATTAATACATCCAGTCTTGGGAAATCAAACCCTTCTCCTATTTTCTGACCAGTTGCCACCAAAATAAGCGATTCATTTTCAGGTATCTGCTTTAATTTTACTCTTATTTCAGCATTTTCCTTATCCGAATTATCCCCATACAGAAGGAATACATGATCTGCTTTTTCCTTTAAGGCATCATGTAAAAATTTTGCATGTTCCTTAAATCTTGTCAAAATTACAGGAGTTTGTTTTCTTGCAACACAAGTTATAACATCATCTATGATCATTTCATTGCGCACCTTACTGATACTAATCAAATTATATGCTTTATTAATATTATCCTTGCTTTCTGCAGTATCAACTACTCTTGTGTATCTTGGGACAAAATAATGTCCAATCCCCTGTTCCTTAGCCCTCTCCAATGCAGTAAATCTATGTCTCAAAGGTCCTAACAGCATATAGATGATCCGATCAAGACTGTCACCACGTTTAGGTGTAGCAGAAACACCATATACGTATTTTGCATTTATTTTCTGCAATAATTCCATAGATGTGTTAGAAGCTGCGTGATGACATTCATCCATAATTACCATTCCGTAAGAATTAATCCGTTCATTAAATTTTCCTCTGCTGTACATTGAACCAACCATTGCAACATCTATAATCCCTGTCAATGTATTTTTATTTCCGTGCAAAACGCCTATCACACTATTTCTTTTTTTCTTTCTTCCTGTTTTTGTTTCATATTCCGGTGGTTCTTCTCTTATCTCTAAGAAATGATTCAATTCATCAACCCACTGATTAAGCAAATCTTTACTTTGCAGCAAAATGAGCGTATTTACTTTTCGCTCTGCAATAAGGTAACTACATACTACAGTCTTTCCAAATGCAGTTGCCGCACTCAAAACCCCATCTGAATGTGATAATAATTTTTCTGCTGCTAATTCCTGTTGCATTCGCAAATCACCTTTAAAAGATACTCTGATAGGTTGTCCTGTTTCTCTTTGATCTGAAACATCAACTGAAATGCCTGCTTTTTCACATTCCTGTATAATATTTTCCCGCAGTCCTCTCGGAATCTGTATATATCCATCTATATCCTTACCTAAATATACAGCACTGAAATTATAATAATTAGAATATCCCAGCCTTTTATTTTTGTAAAATTCCGGATTATCAAATGCCGCCAAACTACGGACCTGATTTTGTATTCTTGGCATAAGATTCAGAGTATCAATATAAACTCCATTGCCCAATACCATATGAAGCTTGCCCACAACATCTGACTTACAAAACTCACATTTCTTCTTCCATGGTTTCGGTCTGACATTCTTCTCAATATTAGTAAGCGTTCCTCTGACTTCTGCTAATTCTCCCTGCCATTTTGCCATGCATTGTTCAACATCTTCTATTCCCAGCTTTTTTGTTTTATTGAAAAGAGCATCCCATTGATCAGGATATGCATTCCAATTTTCATCTACAAAAGCACTATTTCCATTTTTAAGTGCCTGCCCCTGTAATGGCAATGCAATCAAATTACCTATGCTGCTTGCCACATCCTGCGAAGGATACATTCTATCATAATAATGAAAAGATTTCAGATTGATGGAAGTTGAACCCTTGTCTAACAGGAGAAATCCAAAATTCCTTGCTGTTGCCGCAGGTATTGCCTTTTTAAAGAAAATCCATACATGGGCACCTTTTCCAGATCGAGATCTCTCAACTAAAGGTCTGATACCATTAAGCTCACACATTTTTCTAAGCACATCCACTTCTTTATGCCACTCATTATCCGTATTTGCAAAGTCCGTAACCTCTGCTCCTTTTTCGTGATTATCAAAATCAAATACAATAAATCTGCATGTTCCATTTGGCAGTAAAGGATATACACCTATTACATCTGATCCATCTTCTTTTGTGCCTAACAAATGAGCAATTATTTTTTTTACATCCAGACTTATCCATTTGGTATTTTCACATTCATCACAAAATACCTTCTCTTTACGTTGTTTAGGACAAAGCCGGTCATTCCAACGATTTGCACATTGTGGAAAATAACCCCCGTTCTTTCCCCGTCTGGCATATACATCTTCTCTTCCCCAAAACATCGAAAAGAAACGTATTGCCATTTTCTCTGTAATATATGGCGGATTTACAATACGACTCCCTTGATCCAGGTCATATTCTTCTGCACTTTCTATTTTTTCTTCAAAAGGATTCACCTCTTCATATGAAATGCCTGCTTTCTTCAATTTATCTTTTAATATCTTGTTCTCATATTCAAGCAACCTAACCATTTTTCTCAATGAATCAGCATCATATGCTTCTATGTTCAAACCTTCCACCTACAATTCTTATTATCTCGTAACATAACTTCCATTCAATGTCCCAACCTTATCTTAGTACTTGTTCCAACTATTTTCAATACTTATTTTCCGTATTGACGCATTTCTTCGCCAATCGTATAATTAAGTTAGATACAGAGCATTTCTGTTATCAAAATATTGCCCGCCCACCATTGGCGACTTATAAATGATTGGCTCGAAAATATTGTTCGCTTACCGGAAGCGTCTAATAAATGTCCGGCTTGAAAATTATTTAGAAATAATTTCTGTTTTTGATATTGTGTTTTTATCACACATTGCATATACTATAAATACACAAAAAAGCCAAAAAAGAGGAGGTGTTAGTATGGCTACTTCAAGTATTACTCATAATTTTGTCGTATCCAATCCAAATAGCGTAAAGCGTTTTGTCGCAGCAATTGACGAAGCCGACCGTGACCGCACACCAAAGCAGACACTTCCCGGACGTCAGTTAACGAACCCACAGGAAATCTTAGCTTTAATGTCAAAAAGGAAGAAAAAACATGTCTGATAAATATTTTACCGTTAATATTCGGGCATATTTGGATAAAGACGAACCGACATATATCGGAGAGGAAAGTCTTTACGACTTACTCTCCGATTTTTCTTGTCCCAAAAATCCCGATGTGGAATACTTTTTATTACATAATGCGATTGAGTTTACCAAAAAAGATCAATCTATCACTTATCTGGTATTTGATGCTGAAGATGCTTCACTGGTTGGTTATTTTTCACTTACAATAAAACCAATCTCTGTCCGTGCTTCAAATATCAGCAAGACAATGGCAAAAAAACTGTCCCGTGTCAGTATTTTGGATGAAGAAACACAATCCTATACTACCGCAGCTTACTTGATCGCCCAGTTGGGAAAGAACTATTCTCTTCCAAAGGAAAAACGAATTCCTGGAAATATTCTACTGGGATTTGCACTGGAAACCATATCCAGTCTCAAATATTCCGTAGGTGGCGTTATGGAGTTTCTTGAATGCGAAGATAATGAATTTCTTCTGAGCTTTTATACGCAGAATCATTTCAAGCCATTTGATACGCGTATTACCGCTTCTCAGAATAATGAGCCACACACTCTGCATCAGCTTTTAAAATTTATTTGATTTAAAAATGCATGAAAAAAGCGACAGTCTGATTTACATTTTGTATTTCAGGAAACTGCCGCTTC